>Ga0209344_10002530_pt1 | contig 20117 bp, 14 predicted proteins | sample Cruoilmetagenom6_FD_187293 | JGI IMG/M metagenome (GOLD analysis project Ga0209344, IMG submission 187293) | Oil polluted marine microbial communities from Coal Oil Point, Santa Barbara, California, USA - Santa Barbara Oil Seep Sample 6 (SPAdes)... | ecosystem: Environmental > Aquatic > Marine... | reverse complement strand
GCTAAGCGAAAAAATTTCTTTTTCAGCGCTATTTGACTGTTAATAATGACCAAACTGAGTGATCTGAGGCGATTGATAATCGGTTCATCAATTTTAAACCACGTCATCAAATCATCGGTGTAAGACAGGATTTGGTCTTGGTCCGCTTGTGACTCGGCTTGGTAACTTGCGAGCAATGTTTCACCGCCCAAATCACCCCTATTGGCATGTTGTTGCGCTAACAAATGACACAATCGTTTAACCCCTCTGATGGCTAAATTTAACCCTTGTGCCGATACTGGGCTGACGGTATGTGCGGCATTACCCATCAACACCACGCGTGATTGGTATTGTTTCTCTACCTTTATTTTAAATAGAGGGTAGCGGTGTCTTTTGCCGATTTGGGTAATTTCACCTTGTCTCAAACCAAATTCTTGTTGCGCTTCATGGATAAACGCGCGTTCACTCATGGCCATCAATTCATCGGCCCGTTGATTGGAATTTGACCACACCAAGCCATAACGATCATGAAACGGTAACAAGGCAAAAGGGCCTGACTGGGTTAAGCGTTCATAGGCACGATTGTTGTGGGATTTTACGGTACTGATGTTACAAATAATCGCTGACTTGTCATACGATTTGGTGTTAATCGGTAGTTTCAATTGTTTTCGAATGGAAGATTGTGCCCCATCGGCAGCAATCATTAATTGGGCTGTCAGTTGTTTTTGTTCGCCTTGGTGTTCGATGGTCAGTTCAACATCAGCCGCTGAAACTGTAAATGTCAGCATGGTTGCTGGCGCCAACACTTTGATTGATGGCTGCTGTTTGACCTTTTCCCACAACACTGCACCCAATACGGCGGCTTCCACCACATGACCTAAGGCATCCACTTCAAGTTCATTGTGATCAAACAACACATGGCCAAACCGCCCTTTGTTCGAGACATGTACTTGATTAATGGCGGTGGCTGTTGTGGCCACTGATTTCCAGACATCGAGTTGTTGCCAAAATTGTCTTGAGGCGGGATTAACCACCAATGTTCTTGAGTCATAGCTGCTGTGTTGCATGGTTAAATCAGGCAATTGTGCTTCAAGCAAAACCACTGACATTCCATCCTCGGCTAATTTCAGAGCCGCTGCCATCCCCACCAATCCACCACCGACAATGACGACATCATTAGATAACTTGGAATCAGGCATGACCTTTTTTGGCTAAGTCACTCCGTTGAATCCCAATTTTTTCGAAGTAATCGGCGCCAACGTCGGTGACGTATTCATTTGAAAAACATGATGAATCAAAGCGATCAATTTTAGGATTACCTTCTTTACAGGCCGCTTCTAAATCTTCCAGGGTTTGGTAGATGAGGCGATCAGCGCCAAGAATCTCACAGACTTCGTCTTCGGTGCGGTTATGTGCCACCAACTCATCTGAAACCGGCATATCAATGCCATAAACATTAGGGAATCTGACAGGTGGAGCTGCTGAAGCAAAAAACACTTTTTTAGCGCCCGCTTCTCTGGCCATTTGAATGATTTGTTTCGAGGTGGTTCCACGCACAATTGAATCATCAACCAACAACACATTCTTATTGCGAAACTCTAAATCAACCGCATTAAGTTTAGCCCTGACCGATTTAAGTCGTTGTTCTTGTCCAGGCATGATAAAGGTTCGGCCAATATACCTGTTTTTGATAAAGCCTTCACGAAACTTCACATCCAAACTATAAGCCAAGGGAATGGCGCTGGTTCTTGATGATTCTGGAATCGGAATCACCACATCAATTTGTTCATCTGCCCAACGCTGTTTAATTTGATCCGCCAGTTTTTCACCCATACGCAATCGCGCTTTATAGACCGATACATCATCAATCATTGAATCAGGGCGCGCAAAATACACATATTCGAACACGCAGGGAGACAGTTGTGTCTCGGCTGCACATTGTTTGCGATGTAATTTTCGGTCATTGGTAATGATGATGGCTTCACCGGGTGCCACATCACCGAGTAATTCAAAGTCATGTTGATCCAGAGCGATACTTTCAGAAGAAACCATATACTCGTCTTGTTCGCCTGCTGTTTTTCTGACGCCATAGACCAGCGGTCTGATGCCATTAGGATCACGAAATGCAATGATGCCGTACCCGGGAATGATTAATACATTGGCGTAAGCGCCTTTACAGCGTTTATGGACGCGAGAAACCGCATGAAACACTGCATCTGAGGTCATCACTAAACCCGAGGCATTTTGTAACTCATGGGCAAACACATTGAGTAAAACTTCTGAATCTGACTGGGTGTTAATGTGTCTGCGGTCCTCTGCAAACAGTTCTTTTTTCAATTGATCGGCGTTGTGTAAGTTGCCATTGTGCGCTAAAGCAATACCAAACGGTGAGTTGACATAGAATGGTTGGGCTTCTTCTAAGTTACTTGAGCCTGCTGTTGGGTACCTGACATGGCCGATACCTGAATGACCTTTTAATTTTTGTGCACTTTCAGAACGAAATACATCGCTGACCAGGCCATTGTTTTTAACTAATTCTAACTTGCCATCTTCACAAGTCGCTATGCCCGCAGCATCTTGGCCGCGGTGTTGTAATATTGTTAAGCACTCATATATGGTTGAGGCAACATGGTTATTACCAATGATTCCAACGATTCCGCACATTACTGGTTAGGTTCCTGTTCTGATTGATTTGTATCAGGTGGTTGATTTGTATCAGAGGGTTGTTTGTTTTCTAGCAACAACTCTGAATTCGCTTCAATGGTTTCTTTGATTTTTTCTGAATCAATGAATGAAAAATAGGAGGCCAAATCTTCTGGCATTTTTGCTTTGACCCAATTGGCCATTTTTGAAAAGTGGGGTTGAAACTTAGATTCCTCCCACCAAGGATCTTGTGAAAACGGTGTGGCCTGTAAAAACAAAATGAGGGCGGTGATCGCAATCACCCCTCTTCCCAGTCCAAAAAACATACCAAAAAAACGGTCGGTAGAACCCAAACCTGTTTTGGTAATCATTTTTCCCACCAAATAATTAATCAAACCACCAACAATCAAGGCGGCTAAAAACAGCGCAACAAAAGCGATCAGATGTCTGGCAGAAGGCAGTTCAATGAATGACTGCAACCAGCCAGCACCTTCATCGACAAAAGTCCATGCCAACCAAAAAGAACCGACCCATATAAGTAAGGACAGAACTTCTCTGATCAAACCACGGAATAAACTGACTATCACTGAAATAGTCAGTATAGCGATGATTGTTAAATCAAACCAATTCATTAATTTACAATGCGACTTAATTCATGATTTTTAACCAAGCCCTCTAACTTCAACTTGGATTTAATTTCAGCTTGGGTTTTTTCAGCGTCTACCTTTTCCATCAAAGGCCCAACCCTCAAACGATACAGTTCTTTGCCTTTGTTGTTATAAATCACGTCAACAAAACCTTTAAAACCGGCAGCTGATACTTTGTTTCTTAATTCTGTGGCATTCTTCATGTCTGAAAAGCTGCCTAACTGAACCACCCAACCCAACTGTCCTTGACTTGCCATCAAATCAACTTCATTCGCTGTGAGTGAAACCACCTTAGGCGTTCCTAAATTCAGTTTTAACTTATTAACTGCGCTGACATACTGATTGGCGCTGGCCTCTGTTCGATACATTTCTTGTGACCAAACTCGATACAACTTTAAGCCTGGGTTGTATTCAACAATGGCTTTGATGTTTTTTTGTAACAATGAGCTTTTGACTTTTTCTGCATTGCCTTGTTGTGAAAAACTGCCCAATTTAACCCGATAGCTTTCAGTCAATGGGGTGGCTGTGGCAGCTTGTTTAACCACCGCCTTATCCACTTTAGCTTTGGTTTCTTCAACTTTTGCCGGCTCAACCACCACTTCTTTTTTTGGTTTAACTTCCGCTGTGACTGTCGGCTTATCAACTGGTTTATCAATGGGCTGTTCAACCACCGCATTGGACGTGTTCTCAACCACTGTAGGTGTTTGCTTGGAGCTGGTGGTATTCGGAATGGGAACGATATTTTCCCGTGGGATCAAAACCGCTTGTTTTTTATCAACAGCCAATTCAACATCAGCTGCCGGCAAGTCAATAGATTCGGTTACCGGTTTATCCAACGCGAACTTTTTAACTTCTAGATTATTGGAGTCTTCTATTGGGATATTGATGCTGATGTTTTTACTGTGCTTTTCTTCAACATCACCATCGAATAACATCGGCACAAAAATCACAGCCAATGCAATGATGACTGATGCACCGATCATACGTTGTTTTAGTTCTTGATCCATGGTGTACCTTTTAATTGATTGTTGAACTCAACATTGAGACCATTTCTTGATAGGAAAGTTGCTGCTGACCAACGCTTCTGTCTTGTAGCGCCTTGATCGAATAATGACCACTGGCCAACTCTTCCTCACCCAATATTATAGCGAACTTAGCCTTTGATTTATCGGCTTTTTTGAATTGTGATTTAAATGAGGCAGAGCCCATATTAACCATCATTTTCAAACCCGGCACATCTTTTCTGATTGATTCAGACAGTTGTAAAACATCTTTCGCTGCGACACACTTGTCTTTGATCAAATACACATCGGCCTGGCTGTCTGCTTGCCATATATTATTGTCTAAAATTAATTCCACCAAACGATCAACACCCATCGCAAAGCCGGTTCCTGCGGTTGCTTTACCACCTTGCTTTTCGACCAATTTGTCATAGCGACCACCTGCACAAATGGTTCCTTGTGAACCCAAATCTTCAGTAATCCACTCAAATACATTGTGGGTATAGTAATCCAATCCGCGAACGAGTTTGGGGTTAATCTGATAAGCCAAACCACAAGCATCTAAAATTTCACACAATTCAGCAAAATGATTTTTGGCTGCAGGGCTGAGGTATTGTTGAATCAATGGTGCTGTTTCAACCACGGTCTTCATCTTTGGATTTTTTGAGTCCAAAATTCTTAGTGGGTTGCTGTGTAGCCGATTTTTAGCTTCATCATCTAACACATCCAGGTGTTTTTCAAAATGGGCTATCAACACTTCTCGATACTTAGCCCGACATTCAGCTGTGCCCAAGGTGTTTATTTCTAGGCGAATATTGTTCAAGCCCAGTTGGTCCCACATGTGTTTAGTCATCAACAACAACTCAGCATCTACATCCGGCCCATCGAAGCCAAAGACTTCAACGCCGACCTGAGAAAACTGTCTATTGCGCCCTTTCTGTGGCTTTTCGTAACGAAACATGGGGCAGTTGTACCAGAGCTTTTGCGGGTCATTGAATAACAAACCGTTTTGCAAAGCCAACCTAACTGTGGAAGCCGTTCCTTCTGGCCTCATTGATATCGATTCACCTTTACGGGTTTCGAAACTGAACATTTCTTTTTCTACCACATCGGTAACTTCACCAATGGCTGAATGAAATAATTGGGTTTTTTCTAAAACAGGAAATCTAATTTCTTGATAGCCATATTGTTCAAGGAGTTCGGTAACAATACGTTCTACTTTTTGCCACACCCATACTTGATCTGGTGTGATGTCATACATACCACGTAAACGACTGACTTTTTTACTCAAAATTAAATCCGTTCAAAAAACTGTATTTTATATGAGGCATGACTCGATAAATAGTGCCTTTGGGCATTTGTACGAAATTTATCTGCTTAAGCTGATGATTTTAACTGGGATCAATCGGCCAGCTGAAATCGGCAATGTCTCTTTTCATATAGTCTTGCAAGTTAATCTCTGTACCATTTATGGCGACTGAAGAACTTTTAGCGTTACCAATTCTGAAGCTGACGGGCTTTTCAGATTGGTAGGTATAGGTTCCTGGACCCACCAAATCATGAACCAGTTTTTCACCTTCATTGGTCTGAATCGAAACCCAAGCCTCTTCAACCAATTGGAGTTGGATTGAATAAGCAGCCATGGTTTGTAATGTATCAGCTTCGACATCTGTTCGCTCTTCAGCTTGAATTTGGATGCCATCTTGTCCCTCATCTTGTCCCTGTTCAGACCCATCGCCCTTAATCGCTTCAGCCTGATCAACAGACGCAGGTTCATTTTCCAGCTCTGTCGACTGGCCTACTTGTGATTCAGTGGGTTGGTTGTCCAATTTAACTTGTGGAATCATGGAGGAATAAGTGATGTTTTTGCCACCTGGTTTATTCTTTTGATCCGTTTCCGATGACTCAACCATCAATGACATGGATTGAGGCGCAGTATCTGCGGGTAAAGACCATTTATCCCATACGAAATAAAAGCTCAAAGCCAACATGCTAAGCAACGCAGTTCCAACGGCATATTTACCTAAATAATTAGACTTGCGGCGCACCCGCGCCAATGGGCTGGCACCCATCGCATCAGAAGGTTGGATGGTTTGAATTTGTAAAAAACTATCGGGTATTTGCTGAATGACAGCTTCTGCTGACAAATCCAAAGCTTTGCAATAATTAGTCACATGACCTTTGATAAAAGTCGGCGCACCTAATTTATCAAAATCACCAGATTCTATGTACTTAATAAAATCCTTTCTGACTTTTAAGGTATCAGCCAATGCTTCTAGACTGATTTTCTTTTTATTGCGAATTTTCTTTAATTCAGTAATGTCAATTGTGTTAGTTGATTCAGTGTTCATTGTGTTGTGTCTGTTTTTTATTATGATTTTTTTAATTTTCTCAATTGAGCTAAATATTGATTAGCCAATCGGTCATTCCCCATTTTTCGTTCAACTTCATATGCCACTTTAAGTATTTTCTCATCCAACTTCATCATGCCTTCTAAGCGCTGAATAAAGGCTCGTGCGGTCATATTTTCACCTTTCCCTGCTGACAATATCACCATATTATAAAGTGAAATCGTCATATTTGGATTAATTGACAACGCATACCTGAAGTTTTCTTCTGCTTCGTCAAAGTAATCTGCCCTCATCAAACAAACACCTATATTTTCATGCACCGTCTCTGGTGTTTTATAGAAAGGGTTTGCCAATGTTTTTTTGTAATAAGTAACGGCTTCTAAATAATGCCCATTTTGACACAAATATGTACCATAATTATTTAATATGGTTGGGTCATTGGGGGCAAATTTAACCGACAATTTATAATGTCTTTCGGCATCTGCATAAGCACCAATGGTGCTATAAACCAATGCAATCGCTGAATGTGCAATGGCCAATTTTGGATTGTGAGCCAGCGCCCGTTTGAATTTTTCTAAAGCAATGTCCGTATCACCACGCTCAAAATAGGCCACACCCATTTTTACGTTCAGCATTTCAGGACTGCCTTGATCGACTTGTTGTGAATCGGTTTCTTGGTAACGTTTGTTTTGTGCCGTGGTTCCACAGCCAGCCAGTAAGACAAATACTAAGATACAAAACAATTTACTCATACCAACTCCAATTCTAATTTGTTAACTTGGGATGAACGTCGTGTGCGGTCCATAAACTCACCAGCCAATTGACCACAAGCGGCATCAATGTCATCGCCTCTGGTTTTTCTGACGGTACTGATAAAACCATTTTTCATACAGATCGTTTTAAACTTCTCAATCGCCTCTGGCTTTGACTGTTTAAACAAGGTGCCTGGAAACGGGTTAAACGGTATTAAATTAATTTTTGATGGTAAGTCTGACAAAATTTTGCACAAAGCCCTGGCATGCTCGGGTTGATCATTAACCCCATCAATCAGCGTATATTCGATGGTGATTCTGGCTTTTCTTTTGTCTTTGATAAATGTTTTACATGAATCAAGCAAAGTTTTGATGTTGTATTTTTTATTCAATGGCACCAGCTTATTTCTCAGCTCATCAAAGGGTGCATGCAATGAAATTGCCAAAGAGACATCGGCATCTTCATTCAGTTGTAATATTTTAGGGACTAAACCTGCCGTACTGACAGTGACTCGGCGATTGGCAAATCCAAAACCCAGGTCATCACGCATAATATTCAATGCCGGTAAGACATTTGAATAATTAGCCAAGGGTTCACCCATACCCATCATCACCACATTGGTTATGACCCGGTTGTTTTTGGTGTGACCCAGTTTTTTAGCTGCCACCCAAACTTGGGCAACAATTTCAGCAGTGCTCAGTTGACGGTTGAAGCCTTGTGCGCCGGTGGCACAAAATGTACAGTTCAAGGTACAACCCACTTGTGATGAAACACACAGTGTTCCACGATTCTTCTCTGGAATAAATACAGTTTCTACCGCATTCACTTCATCGACTTTAAGCAACCATTTTTTTGTGCCATCGGTTGAAACTTGTTCACTGAGTAATTCAGGGACTTCTAAACGATAGGAAGCGGCTAATTGTTCTCTCAGCGACAAACTGAAATTATTAAAAGCCGCAAAATCCAATTCGAAATCGCCATAAATCCATTTCAATGCCTGAGCCGCACGAAAACGCTGTTCCCCCATGTCGAGAAACAGGCGCTCTAATCCATCACGGTCTAAATTAAGTAAATTTATGGCTTCGTTTTTCAAATTATATCTTCAGTTCAGTTCAGTTCGATTGATGAAAAGAAATATGCAATTTCTTGCGCTGCAGTTTCTGGTGCATCTGAACCATGAACAGCATTGGCATCAATACTTTCAGCAAAATCTGCTCTGATTGTACCAGCAGCTGCTTCTTTAGGATTGGTTGCGCCCATGATGTCGCGGTTTTTAGTGATGGCATTATCACCTTCAAGGACTTGAATCATCACAGGGCCAGAAGTCATAAACGACACCAAATCACCAAAAAATGGTCTTTCACTGTGTACTGCATAAAAACCTTCAGCTTCAGCTTGGCTTAATTGTTTCATTTTCGCAGCCACAACTTTCAGGCCTTGATCTTCAAATCTTTGGTAAATTTTCCCTATTACGTTTTTAGCAACGGCATCAGGCTTGATAATTGACAAAGTTCTTTCTTTAGACATTTTTTACTCCAAATCGGCGATCAAAGCAAGATTTTCTTTTAAAATCTGTCATTTACACCTTAAATTAAAAATAATATTTAACTTCTACTGAATCAATTTTTCTCATATTATCGATTGATTGAATTGATATCAGCAAAAAAACTCGCGCATTGTATCAATAATAGCCCTTATAAGGAACCGTAAAACCTTAATTCACAAGGAATTTCGACAATTAATTGCCTTCTATTGGCGGATTTAATTCAATCCATTAAAACCACCGAATCCTCGTTGAACGCCCTCCTATTTACGGATATATTTCCGGTCATTAATGTGGCTTTCATCACAGACTGAATAAAAAATTAAAACAACCGTTTGAATTGCTAACTATTTTCACATCATTTACAATGCCAACACTGCAATTAAACTAAATATATATGACAACACTCTCTACCAAGGAAAGAATTCTCAACAGCACAGAAAACTTAATTGCTGAAAATGGTTTTGCTGAGCTTTCTATCCGAAAAATCAGTCTTCAGGCCCATACCAACTTAGCCGCCATCAATTACCATTTTGGTAACAAACAACAACTCATCAACCAAGTTTTAGAGAGAAGACTGAACAACCTGTTTCAAGTCCGTGAAAAAATGTTGCACGACCTGAATCAAGGCAACCAAGAGTTGGCCTGTAATTTAGAACAGATTTTACATGCCTTTATTGCTCCTGCTTTGTACATGATTAACGACAGACACCAAGGCGGCAAGGTATTTATGAAAGTTTTGGCCAGAGCGTATGCTGAACAAAGCGAGTCATTGCATGAGTTATTAGCCAACCGCTACACCCCCATTATTAAGGAATTTGCAGAAGCCATACATTTGGCATGCCCTGACTTACCCAGAGAAACTATTTTTTGGCGATTCCACTTTTTAATTGGCGCCTTGACCTATGTGATGGGTGACTTTGGTGCTTCCAGCTTGTCGAAACAAATGCCTGAATCAGAATACTTCAACAAATCAGTTGAAGAACTGATTCAATTTGGCGTGGCCTCATTGTCACTCACAACTGCCAGTAATTAATGACCCTGTATCTAATTACACTGTTTTTACTGGGCTTAGTCCACGCGTTCTATTTATGGCCTTTTTGGCTACTTTCCTTGTTTTGGTTTATCACTCCGGTGATTTTTTATAAATTACAATTCATCACCAACACCCAAGGAATCATCACCCTCTTTTTATTATTAAACATCATCATTATTGGTAACATTCGATACATCAGAATGCTATTCATCACGTTACCCATATTGCGCATTTTCAACAGCAAAGATCGAATCAATTGGCAACGATTTGCAAAAATTGATGATGGTTGGCTCGTCACTGACTTTGAAAAATCAATTTATAACGGCAAACCAGATTTTAATTTCAAACCGATTGAATCACTGCCAATTTCAGACACAATCAAAGCTTTTGCAACTGATTTAATCGAGGGCGACCAGAGCAATATGGTTGAATGGCGAAAGTCCATTACGCCCAATAAATACACAGGTTTAACCATAGACTCACAATATGGTGGTCATGGTTTTAACCGGCAGGAGGTCGCCTACATTTTAAGCAGGGTGGCACAAGTTGATCCACTTTTAGGTGCCTTAATTGGTATTGTGAATACTGAATCGGTGATTACCATTATTCAGAAATTTGGCACAACTGATCAAAAAAAGACCTATTTACCGGCTTTTGTTTCTGGCGAAAAATCACCTTTTTTAACCGCTACTTTTCTCTATGAATTATTAGAAAATGGCAAATCCTCAATTGAAGGCCGAATTGACATAGAAGATCATGGCAAACAATCAGTCCACGGGATTCGTTTAAGCTTTACTGACATCATCATGTTAGGTACGCCGAAATCCTCAGTGTTTTATTTGGCCGTCAACCTGACAGATTTTGCCAACGAATTGAGTACCCGCACCCGGTTAGGTACTGCCCTGTGTCTCTTAGATGCGCAAAATGACAAAATAGAAATCAAACATGGCAATGTGGCTTACAAAGGTCTGTTTAACTACTATAGCTGTTCGGCCAAAGATATTTTTATCCCATTAAGCCAAATTGTTGGTGGCTTTGATCAAATGGATCAAGGGATTAAACAGATGTATGAAAAACAAGCATCAGCCGCCAGTTTATGGCCGGCAGCGGTGTCAAGACCGATTCATGACAGCACCACCTATATTTCATGGTTTTTTGCTCACATAAAAAAACAGAATTCACGCGCCTTACTCAACTACCGATTGGTGCAAAAACAATTAAATCGACAATTCAGCCACCGCCAAAGACTGATTAACATACAACAAATGGCATTGATTAATAATGGCCAATCTTTAATGAGTTACACCAATATCTTATTTAAGAATTCAATCTTTGATATCAGCTTAAACCAGCTCACATGGCTCAGAACGGTGTTGGGGTCAAACGCCCATCAAATTAAAAGTGAGAACAACCTCAATCAATATTTTCGAGTCAAACACCTCAGCATGGAATTAGATGGCAACAGCCATGAAATCAATCAATTACCATTAATGAAAAAGGTGGCCTTATCTGCACACCCTTGGTACAGCAAAGAAGTCGAGGTTTTGAGTCGGCCACAAGTTGACATTAAAAAATTAGATTATTTGATTTTTAAACATGTGGCTTTTATTTGGCACAACTGTGCTCGCGTTTGGGTTTATGCGATCAGAACATCATGGCTTGGTCGCTTCATTTGGCGTCAATCAAAACACCAAAATCTAATCAGAAGGATGAGCAGTACTTATGCGCTGATTGCTGATTTGGCATTACTTAAATGGTCATTAAAAGAAAAAAATAACACAGAATTCACAGGCTACTTGGCACAATGTAATCAACAATTACTGATACAAATGGCCGTATTGCGCCAGTACATAGCGAATAACAACGACGACAACACTAAATTCATATTGAAACAGTCAATGAGAGACAGCTTTTATATGAGCCAAAAAAACATCAATCAATGTATCAACAGCGCCTTTGGCCGATTTGCTGCATTGGGATTAAAAATAATGGTTTTCCCATTTGGCAAACCATTTCATCAAGCCGGTTTTGCAACCAAACACAATGAAACTATGGTTGACTTGGATGTGGTCAAAGAGTTGTCACAAAACAACAGTATTTTGGCTCGTATCTCAAAAGCATCTGAACAATTAAGCCAAGTTAAAAGCATAGAAATTGCGGTCAGTAATGCAACTGGATTTTCTGTCACTACAAAAAATTATCAAGTTTTGATTGATCGAACTTTAGCCGCTGGCATCATCAGCGTCGAACAAGCCGAACAAATCAGAACTGCCTACGACTCCATTCATGAATTGGAATTAATTAACCATTTTGGAAATCACAATGAAAACTAAAAATATCAGAAAAGTGGCCATTCTTGGCGCTGGTGTGATGGGTGCTCAAATAGCTGCTCATTTCGCTAATGCCGGAATACCAGCCTTACTATTTGACCTGGCCGCCAAAGAAGGCCCTAAAAACGGCACAGTTAACAAAGCCATTGCGGCTTTAAAAAAACTCAAGCCAGCACCCTTGGGTGACAGTAAAGTCTTGTCATTGATTGAACCGGCTAATTACCAAGATGACCTTGAAAAATTAAAGCAAGCTGATTTGATAATTGAAGCCGTGGCTGAACGCATGGACATTAAAAAATCAGTTTATGACATGGTTGAAGATTACATCAATGACGATGCCATTTTTGCCACCAACACCTCAGGCCTAAGTATCAATGAATTGGCAACCGTATTGCCGGCATCTTTGCAATCTAAATTCTGCGGTGTACATTTCTTTAATCCTCCCCGTTATATGCACTTGGTAGAAATCATCCCGACCAACAACACAGACAGTCAAGTTGTCAGTGATTTAGAAGCGGTGTTAACCACTGTAGTCGGCAAGGGTGTCATCATTGCGAAAGACACTCCCAACTTTATTGCCAATCGCATCGGGGTGTTTTCAATTGTCTCGACCATGCACCATGGCGCTCAATTTGGCATTCCTTTTGAAACCATTGACGCTTTAACCGGCGCTTTGATTGGCCGACCCAAATCAGCCACTTTCAGAACTGCAGATGTGGTTGGTTTAGACACCTTGGCTCATACCATCAATACCATGAAAAATGGTTTACCTGATGACCCATGGCATGCCCATTTTGAACAACCGGCTTGGATGCAAGCTTTGATTGAAAAAGGCGCCCTCGGACAAAAAACCAGAGCCGGCGTCTACATGAAAAAAGGCCGTGACATCTTGGTACTAGATACCGACAAAGGTGAATACCGCGCACAAAATGCTGAATTAGACCCACGTGTGGTTGAAATCATGAAAAAAGGCAAGCCACAAGATCGCTTAACCGACTTACAAGCCTTAACTGATTCGCCACAAGCCCAATTCTTATGGTCTATTTTCCGTGACTTATTCCATTACTGTGCCACTCAACTCGAGCACATTGCTGATACGGCCAGAGACATTGATTTTGCCATCAGGTGGGGTTTCGGCTATGCCCAAGGTCCATTTGAAACTTGGCAAGCTTCAGGCTGGAATCGCATTGTTTCGATGATTGTGGATGACATCGATGCAGGTAAAACCATGGCATCAGCGCCTATGCCATCATGGGTTATGAAGGTCGAAGGTGCGCATGGAGCTGATGGTTCCTACTCTGCGGCAGAAAATACATTCAAACCGAGATCAACTGCAGCTGTTTATCAACGTCAATTGTTTCCTGATCGTTTAATATCAGAACAGGCACATTATGGTGAAACCATTTTTGAAGACGATGACATTCGAGTTTGGCACCAAGGTGATGAGATTGTGATAGCCAGTTTCAAAACCAAGAAGCACATCATTGCTGAAGGTGTTTTAAAAGGTTTAAGAAAAGCCGTAGCCATCGCTGAAAAAGATTACAAAGGCTTGATTGTTTGGCAAACTGAAGAACCCTTCACTTTGGGCGCGAATTTAGCACCTGCAGCCATGGCGATCAGTGCTGGAGAAGTAGATGCCGTAGAACAATCGGTTGATTTTTTCCAACAAACTTCACAAGCCCTGCGCTTCAGTTCAGTGCCCACCATCATGGCAACACGTGGTATGGCTTTGGGTGGCGGTTGTGAATTTTCCATGAGCGCCACTTCCGTGGTTGCTGCTTTTGAAACTTATATCGGCTTGGTCGAAGCTGGCGTAGGCTTATTGCCTGCTGGTGGTGGTTTGAAAGAAATCGCCAGAAGGACAGCTAATGAATCCTTTGGCAAAGATTTGTATCCGATGCTGGAACATTACTTTAAAAAAGTGGCAATGGCAGCGGTTGCTGGCAGCGCTTTGGAAGCCAAACAAATTGGCTTTTTGAAACCATGTACTGACATCGTCTTTAATGCCAATGAGCTGCTTCATGTGGCCAAGGCCAAAGTTAATTACTTGCATGAGAAAGGTTATTTTGCGCCAGCCAATGAACAAAACATTCGAGTGGCGGGCGAACCTGCCATTGCTAATATGGAAATGATGTTAGCCAATATGATTGAAGGCAATATGATTTCTGAACATGATTATGAAATCGCCAAACGCATAGCCATCGTCATGGCAGGTGGTTATGTAGATTCAGACTCATTGGTCACAGAACAATATTTATTAGACCTAGAACGCAAATACTTTATGGAGTTAATTCAAATGCCGAAGACTTTGGCACGAATTGAACACACCTTAACCACCGGCAAACCACTTAGAAACTGATAGGAGAATGAAAATGAAACCAGTATATATAGTTGAAGCGGTCAGAACACCTATCGGTAAAGCCCCAAGAGGTATGTTCAGCAAAACCAGACCTGATGATTTATTGGCCAGATGCCTGACCGAAATCATAGGCAGAAACCCCACCTTTGATCCCCAAAACATTGGCGATGTCGTGATTGGTTGTGCCATGCCAGAAGCCGAACAAGGGATGAATGTGGCACGTATTGCCGCCCTACTCGCTGGCTTACCAGAAAGTGTGCCAGCCATGACCATCAATCGATTTTGTTCGTCCGGAATACAAGCCGTCGCTATTGCAGCACAACAAATTGCGACCGGACAAATGGATGCTGCCATCGCTGGCGGTACTGAAAGCATGAGTATGGTACCCATGATGGGTCATAAAGTGGCGATGAACCCAGCTGTCTTTGAAGATGACCAAGTGGCCATCGCTTATGGCATGGGTATCACCGCTGAAAAAGTGGCTGAACAATGGCAAGTTTCTCGTGAAGACCAAGATAAATTTGCGGTTGAAAGTCACAACAGAGCACTTAATGCCATTAAAAACGGCTTTTTTGATGATGAAATCATTCCGGTAGAAATTACCAGCAAAAAACCAGATTTCAACAACGCAAGTAACATCGTAACCAGCCGAGTTGCCGATACCGACGAAGGTCCAAGACCGGGTTCTAGCGAAGCCATTTTGAATAAGTTACGTCCAGTCTTCCGTATGGGTGGTTCAGTGACTGCGGGCAATTCCTCTCAGATGTCTGATGGTGCAGGTGCTTTGTTGTTGGTTAATGAAGAAGTACTGAAACGTGACAACCTCACACCGATTGCCATGTTCCATGGTTTTTCTGTCGCTGGCGTGCCACCAGAAATCATGGGTATTGGCCCCATTAAAGCGATTCCTAAAGTGTTAAGCCTTACTGGTATCAAACAAGACGATCTGGATTGGATTGAATTGAATGAAGCTTTCGCCGCACAGTCTTTGGCAGTGATTGGTGAGCTGGGCTTAAACCCAGAGAAAGTGAATCCAAATGGCGGCGCCATTGCATTGGGACATCCTTTGGGTGCCACCGGAGCTTGTCGGGCAGCCACCGCGATTCATGGCTTGCGCAGAACTGGCGGTAAATACGGTATGGTTACCATGTGTATTGGCACCGGTATGGGTGCAGCAGGAATTATTGAAGCCTTGTAATACACTCACACTTCAGTTCAAAGTGAATAAAAAGGTCGCACTGGCGGCCTTTTTTTTGCTTCAGTCATTCAACCATAAACTGAACATAACTTTTTCCTGAATTCATGACTGACTTCTCATTTATTTTAGTGATTCCACGTCACCATAGGAGCCATCATCTTTAACCTGACTCAAAGCAAACAAATCATCGCATGAATTACCATTTTTCTGGCTTCAATTACGACACCGAGCAGAAAATCCTTAAATACGGAACTCACACACTAGAGCTGACAAAAAAATACCAAACCTTGCTGGCTTATGTATTGAGTCGCCCCAATCAGTTGATCAGCAGAGATGATCTGATCACACATGTTTGGCAAGGACGAGTTGTCACCCATAGCACCATTGACCAATCTATATCAAAACTCAAAAAAGATTTGAATCAGATACATAAAGACCAGTACTTTGAAGCAGTCAAAGGGCAAGGGTTTCTATTCCTGCCAAAGGTATCAGTTGATTCAAGCGAAAGCAATAAAACCACAGGTTCTCGATTTAATCTCGAATGGATAACACTGATTGCTACCCTTGTATTTTTATTTATTTGGTTGACGATTAAAAGTAATGACAAGTCAGTTTCTTTACCAACCAATGCTTCAACTGATGCTGAACCCACAAGCACGCAGGTTCCCTCCCTATCAACACCAGACAATAAGCTCAAACAAGACAATGGGTTACTTGATGGTAGCGCAGTTTATCTAGACCACTTAATCCAACAGTACCCAACATTAACCCCAGTCAAACCAGGCAAAGAGCCAACATCAACCAAACATACTCTGACCATAGATATAATTCAAGACAACCTTAAAAAACTGACCCTTCAATTAAATTTGCAAGCATTCGCCGCACACAAAAGTACTGGTTATTTGGTTGATTTATCCCTATTTGATGAACAAAGTCTTATAGCCTCCCAGCAAATCAAGTCCAAGCAACTCAGCCAATTATTTCCACAGTCTGCACGATGGCTGGCCCAACAACTAGGGATAGAAGCCATCAATCAAACCAGCGACTCAAATACCTTTAGCCAAAATGAATTTGCTTTACAAAGTTATTTCAGAGCCATGTATGCCCAAGCCAATGGAGACAACAACAAGGCGCTGACACACCTGCATACAGCCATTGAACAAGACTCCAAGTTTGAAATGGCATGGTATGAAATGGCAGTGACCCTATGGAAAACGTCTGAACCCTCGAAAGCCATTGAGATTTTGCAAGCTATAACCACAGCTGACCGCCTTTTGGCCTTTAAAATTGCCTTGGCCAAAGCTCAATGCTTTGACTCAATTGGTGATTTTGATGCAGCCAGCCAGATGTATGCCAATGCTTTGTTACTGGCTGAAAACAACCTGGATTCCAGTCGATTATCACAGGTCTATATCAACCAAGCCAAGTATTATAGCAAGAGCGAACAGTTCCAACTGGCTCAACAAGCACTGGCCCAAGCAAAATCAGTCACCGACGCCACTCAACAACCACAGTTGTATGGCACGATGATGATCACCCATGCCAAACTGGCCAAAAACAACAAGCAACCACTATTGGCCATTGAAAAGGCCAAACAAGCCATTGTCGCCTTTCAACACTCTGGTGACTTAACACAGCAGATGCAGGCCAAAACAACATTGGCCAGTATTTTGCTGCACAGAAACGAGTTTAATCAAGCTGAACAACTGCTTAAAGAGACTTTGTTACATGCTGAAAAACAGAACGACCTTCAAGCCATCAGCAATAACCGCAATGAATTAGCCAAACTCTTTCAACAAACAGGACGGTTTCGATTGGCTGAGCAACAATGGCAATCAGTCCTAACTTTAAGTGCTGAATTGGGATTAAGTGAAAACTCAGCCGAGGCTTATTTGTGGTTATTGCAAATGCATTTATCTGAAAACAACAACACGCAAGCAGGGGCCGACCTTCAAAAGTTAACCCAATTATTCCATGACCACCCTACCCATAACATCAATAAAAAACTGCTTGTCGCCCAACTTATCATGGCTGTTTATCAAAAAGACATGCCATTAAGCCAAGAGCTATTGACACAATTGGTTTCCAATGGGCAGGAATTGAAGCAAGTGTATCAAGGCGATGTTGCCTTATTGCAACAAAAAGAGTCGGTGGCTGAAATGCATTATTTAGAAGCCTTATTGTTCGCCAATACCAAAGGCCGTTTTGACCAAATGGTGATGATATTGAATCGATTAAATGCATTATATTTAATCGAAAAGTCACCAAAACTGACTGAAAATCTCAACCGAACCAGCCGTCTCAAACCGTTTATTTACCCTTTTCAAAAATACCAAGCACAAGCAATTAAATTAACTGGTAATCACATCAAAGCATTAAGCCTGATGGAAGAGCTTAAATTAAAATCTGGTGATTTTTGGCAATCCCAAGACCAATTATTATTAGAGAGTTGGAAAAAACAACAACAGTAAGACAAATGATTTCGCAAAGAGCTCTGTTGTGGTTAAATAAAATGATGACAAAATACTTACCCAATACATTATGAAACAACGCGCACTGATTTTAGTTATGGATTCATTAGGCATTGGCGCCAGCGCCGATGCACATTTGTATGCTGATGAAGGAGCCAACACCTTAGGCCACATCGCTGAACAGTGTGCCAAAGGCTTGGCAGATGCCGATGGTATCAGACAAGGGCCATTGAATATTCCTAATTTAACCCGTCTGGGCTTAGCCGCAGCACAAGCCGATAGTTCAGGCTCCGAATTAGCTGGCATTGATCATTCGATTGAAGTCAGCTCAGTTCACGGTTATGCCATTGAACAAAGCAAAGACAAAGACACACCCAGTGGTCATTGGGAAATGGCCGGCGTTCCAGTACCCTTCAAATGGGGCACCTTTCCAAAAACAGTGCCCTGTTTTCCAGACAGTTTAATTAATACTTTTATAGAAAAAGCCGGTATTCCAGGAATTTTAGGCAACTGTCATGCCTCAGGCACTGAAATCATCAAATCATTGGGGGAAGAACACATTAAAACTGGCCAACCGATTTGTTACACTTCAGCTGATTCGGTATTTCAAATTGCTGCCCATGAGACACATTTTGGTTTAGCAAGGTTATTAGAAATTTCTGCCATTGCCAAAGAATTGGTTGACGAATTAAACATCACCCGAGTGATTGCACGACCATTTATCGGCGAGGATGCCGAATCATTCCAACGCACAGCGAACCGCAAAGACCTCACCACGCCACCGATTGAAGACACCTTATTGGATCATTTATCCGCTCAAGGTGGACAAGTCATTTCTGTGGGAAAAATTTCCGATATTTTTGCTGGCAGTGGCATCACGCACTGTGTCAAAGGTAAAAACAATATGGAGCTGTTTGATGCCATGTTGGCTAGTTTAAAAAAAGCACAAGATCATACTTTGGTGTTTGTAAATTTTGTTGATTTTGACAGCCATTTTGGCCACCGCCGAGATATTATTGGCTATGCCAAAGCATTAGAAGAGTTTGATCAACGCATACCTGAATTAGAAGCTATCATGCAAACAGGTGATATCGCATTAATCACTGCAGATCATGGTTGTGATCCCACTTTTCCAGGTTCAGATCACACCCGTGAACATGTACCTGTGTTATTTTTTGGCCCCAAAATCAAAACACAAAATATCGGCGCCAGAACGTCATTTGCCGATATGGGACAAACCTTGGCTCACCATTTTGGTATCGATACATTAACACATGGGAAACTGATCCAACTGTACGATTGATGCAGTTAGCCCAGCCAACTGGGATGAAGCAACTGATTAAAGAACAAGCTGATCACACGGGGTTCTAAAATAAGGGTGATGATCACTCCAAATAAACCACCATATAAATGTGCGCTGTGATTGACGTTGTCATTGGCTTTTTTGTGCGCATGGATGCTGTACCATACATATGCCACAGCAAATAAGATTGCTGGTATCGGTATGGCACCAAATAAATACAACAATTCCCAAGGCGCAAATAATATATAAGCAAACAAGACCGCAGACACGCCACCAGAAGCACCGAGACTCATGTAATTACGATCATTTTTATGTTTGAAATATGATGGCAACATAGCCATCACTATAGCGGCCAAGTAAAACAGCACAAAACCAGCCCCACCAAAATATTGACGATAAAATCCTTCAATAATTGAACCAAAAAAATAGAAGGTAAACATGTTAAACAACAAATGTGCACCATCAGCATGGATGAATCCATGCGTTACAAACCGTTCAATCTG
>Ga0209344_10002526_pt1 | contig 20129 bp, 13 predicted proteins | sample Cruoilmetagenom6_FD_187293 | JGI IMG/M metagenome (GOLD analysis project Ga0209344, IMG submission 187293) | Oil polluted marine microbial communities from Coal Oil Point, Santa Barbara, California, USA - Santa Barbara Oil Seep Sample 6 (SPAdes)... | ecosystem: Environmental > Aquatic > Marine... | reverse complement strand
AGTTACTACAAAATTGATCAAAGGGCGGCCAATTATGACTACCGGGTTTTGATTAATCACCAGGCGATTGAAGCACCAAAACAATATAACAACATCCAATTAAGTATCAATAATGTGCCAAAAAAGCTACAGGCATACAGTCCATACGCTCAATTAATCGAAGCACAACTATCTGTTAAAAATACCGGTAGCCAAGCCCAACAATTATCCCTCAAAGCTGAGGTTAATGATTACCGGTGGAAGATTGACTTTACCGATAAAATGGCTGAATTTAATTTAAATGCCAATGAAACTGTCAGTTTTCCGGTGGTCATCCACGTACCTAATGAGCTGATTAGGCGCGAATTAACCCGATTAAGTTTTACCGCCAGTAATAAGCAAGGCTTCGTCGCACAAACCTGGCAAGACATTAGAGTGGTAGATGGGGTGTCTTTGGTTCAACCCAGACAGTATTGGTCAGTCGCTGAGGAACTGTTGGGTGGTCTTAATGTGGCAGCCACCGCAATGGGTGCCGAGAGAACCGCTGAGGATATTAAATTTAACACCAGTGCCAACGGTCATGGCTTTGATGAATTGTTCGATGTTATTGCTGCTAAGGATTTGGGGTTGGAATACCGGGGCGGCCGAAAAGCCGATGAAGACTTTGTTACGATTGAATTGGCCGGGGATCAAGTCATCGATGTAAAAGGTATATTGTTGAACCCATTATCCAGAGGTGGTGCCAATAATTCTGTTAAGGATTTTGACTTACAGCTGTCCCTTGATGGCATTGACTTCAATTCAGTCCTAACTGGCCAATTAAAACCTGTTAACGCAGAACAGTCATTTGTCTTGCCACAAGTCGTCCCGGCTAAATATGCCCGATTGTATCTGTTAAATAGTTATCACGATGTCGCCAAACCGCGCACGTCCCTGGGGGAGTGGAAAGTGATTGCCAGTCCTCAGCAAAACATTAGCAGTGGTCAAGGTTTTAATATTGCTGACCCAAAACACGGTGGTCATGTGGCGTGGGCCATCCCAGAAACATCGCGAGATTGGGATAAAGATTTATTGACAGAAAAGCAAGACAATCACAGCATTCGTTCGAAAACTAATGACGACTGGCAGTGGGTGGTTGGATTTCATCATCAGCGCGCAGCAAAAATAAATAAAATCCAATGGCAGCACCCCACGTTCAGCAGTGAATCAATAGCCCCCATTAAGCAGGTCAAAATCATGACTTCTTTGGATAGTAATGTAGGTCCCTGGAAGCTGGTGGCAGAAAAACAATTTAACAACTTGCAAAGCATGGATGACATTGTCTTTGATCAGCCGGTTTGGGCCAGGTATGTGAAATTTGTTGTGGCTAATATCAAACCATCTCAAAGTGCTTATTTACCCAACACCATTCGAATATTTGAACATCCGCATGGTCAAGATTACCAAAGTATTTTGGCAGAATGGGGCGAGCTTTCTGTGGATGCCACTTATGAAAAAATACATCAACAAGACATCTTTCAATCACCATCAGACTCAAACAACCACAGTCAGGCCACTGCGATTGATTTAACCACTAAACAGACTGTTTCAGGTCAGGTGCAGTTGGAGCAAACGGATAAAAAAGACTGGTACAAATACCAAACCAAGGCAGGTGATAATACCTTATCCATCCACTTATCCGGTAAACAGACCATCGAAACGGTGATAGAAGTTGTGGACGAATTAGGCAATCAATTGCCACTGGGAAATCAACATAAAAAAACCAATCACATTAAGTATACAATTCCGGTCGAGCCCAATAAAACCTATTTTATCAAAGTTGCTGAACCACCGCGTTCGGTGATGTTTGTCTGGGACACCAGTGGCAGCATAAATAACTATGAATCACTTATTTACAGCGCCATTAACAGTTATAGCAATGATGTGATTGAGGGCCGAGATGCGGTTAACTTATTGCCATTTGGCGGACCGCTTTTAATGAAAGACTGGTATGGCAAACCCTACTATCTGAAGACCATACTTAATAATTACCCGCGCACAACAACTCCAGTCATGCAGAAAGAGCGCTTTATAAAGCCACCAAAGCACTTGAAAAAAGAGCAGGTTCAAAAGCCATCATCGTTATCACCGATGCCATAACCGGTAAAGATGTCAAGGTGTGGCAAGCCTTCAGACAAATCAAACCCAGGGTGTTTTCTATCGGTATCATTCAAAATAGTTTTGGCGGTAGCCCCGCGCGACAAATTGATTTATTACAATCATGGTCTCAGGTCAATAATGGTGATTTTCAACAAGTTTTTACTGCTAAAGCCGTTGAGAATGCGTTTGATCGTGTTGCGGTTAAACTACGCCAACCGGCAGATTACACCTTAAATGTCAGCAGTGAGTACATCGAAGCACCGGGTCCGGGCCGGCTGTTAGTCAGTCAACAAGACAGCAATCAAGGCGCCGCAGTAGAACTGATTTTAGACGCCTCAGGTAGTATGCTAAAACGTTTAGAGGGCAAGCGCAGAATTACGATTGCTAAAGCAGTCCTCATCGACACGATCACACAAATCATCCCTGAAAAAACCCCTGTTGCATTGCGTGTATTTGGTGACAAACAAGCCAATGCCTGTCGGACAGATTTGGCGATAAAACTTGAACCCTTAGACAGCCAGAAAGCCAAAAATATCATCAGCAAAATTAATGCCAAAAATTTGGCCAAGACACCGATAGCCGATTCACTGGCTCAAGTAGCCAGTGATTTAAAATCCCATGAAGGTAAAAAAATTGTCATTTTAGTGACTGATGGCGAAGAAACCTGTGAAGGTAATCCTGAAGAAGTGATTGATCAATTAATCGAACAAGGCATCGATGTGCGACTGAATATTGTTGGCTTAGCCATAGATGACGAGGAATTGAAAGCGCAATTTAATCAATGGTCCAATCAAGGAGGCGGTCAATATTTTGACAGTGATAACTCAGAATCATTGAAAAAATCCATTAGCCAGGCGTTAAAAACTCCCGTCTCAGTTTACGCATTATCCGGCGAGCTGATTAAAGAAGGCGTTGTAAACGGTGAAGCATTAGAACTTCCGGCAGGCACCTATCAGATAAAAATCTACGGCAATGAAACGAAAGTCATTGATAACTATCACATCAAAGGTGAAGTCACCCAGGAAATTGATTTATCGACACTTTAGGAAGATTATGTTGCTAAAAAGACCTGCTTTAGACTGGCTTAAATATCTTCGGCTTAGAAATTAGTACCATTTGGCCTCATGGCCCCTACATTTGGTTACCTATCCAGAGAAGTTAATCTGTAATGATTGCCGATTGGTCTTGTAAGAAATTTGCTACAATTGATGCGTTTCCTCGGATATTCGCTCGGATATTCGCCGTTTTAAGGTTTCGAATTTTAAAATTGATTTTCAAAAATCAGATCAATTAATAACTCTTTAGCAAAAATGGTTTCAGTTGGATCATCGCCAGATCCATTGTTTGGCCCACCAGTGTCTGGATCTACAGACTGAACAATTGCTGTGATGATGTGGTTTTGTGCTGTGTTCGGATTGATTAATAGTCCGGCATTAATAGTTGTTTTCATGCGAAAGCCGACATCTCCATGGTTAATGCTGGGATCATTGTCACCACCATCCGGAATGGTGATGTTCAGTGTTTTTTCATTGTTGATATTCTGACTTTGAAATATTTCGGGCTCTGAAAACTCTTTAACATGGTTGTTGTTAAAGTCTACCCATGCAAAAAACATGGATTCTGATTTGACGGGAAAGGTGAGTTCAGGAGAACCATCATCATTGATGTCGATGGTATAATTTCCTATTGTGGTTCCAGCAGGTCCTGCGTATAAAAAGCCATTAATATCAAACATATATTCAGGTGGAAACAGTATTTCAGCTGAAAATGTTTGTAGGGCGTTGACGGGGATATAGGCAGTGCCAATGAACTGCGGAGTTCCACCGGGGTGGTCATGTTCGCTGATGACCTCAACTTCTAAAGAATCTGATTTGCCAACAACAAATTCAGTCGCTGATTCGTTGCCACCAAGAAACACACATGCTGAGGTAGATATCACCATCACAATGATAAAAATTGTTTTGATTGTATTTATTGAATTCATGGGTTTTCCTTTTTGGTTTTAATTAAATAACGCAATCAAAGGAAAATGTTCTCTTTTTTGAGAATAAATCAGCTCTGCTTCGTACTTAGCATTATTTAACTGGAAATAAAAATGTGGTTATGCAGAACAATTTGCTTGATAGGCGTATTTATAGTCAACCCGACTTTTGTGCTGTCAGCCAATCATTATGTATGTGATTGTGCCATTGGAGCTGACAATGAATGTATTGCAGGAAATGATGGCAATTCAGGTCTTGATTTAAACAGCCCCAAACAATCGTATGAACAGGCAAGAATGACGTTCACAAACATCAATACAAATGATGCAGTTTTATTTTGTCAGGGTGGTGCTTGGGATATAAATTCGGGTAACAGTCGATGGGTTAATGGTAATTGTGATGCAAGTAACAGGTGCATCATAGGTTCATACTTGCCAAATTGGGCCAGTGGGGATGAGGCGAGACCGATTTTAAGGCGATTGGATGGTGCCAATGGAATGGACTTTGTTGATGGCGGTGATGCCAATCATGAGGAAGGCTATTTGGTCAGTGGTTTACATTTAATTGGAACAGATGGAAGTGCCAGTTTTGGCATGTTCTTCTATAACGATATTGATGATGTTGATGTAGATGATGTGAGAATAGAAAGTTTTCAAGTTGGTTTTCATTTAGCTGGTTCCAACCCATGTGATGTGAATGACCCACTTTGTGATGGAAAAAACGACAACATTTATTTGTCCAACTCTGAAATTGTTAATAACCGAGAACAGGGCTGGTTAGGCGGGTCTGATAACAGCTCGATCAGCAACAATCAATTTCTGAATAATGGCAACAGGGCATCTTTTGACCATAATATTTATGTCAGTGGTTTTACCAGTGATATGGTGGTGCGTAATAATACTCTGAAATACAGTGCCTTAGATACTAATGGTGATTGCCAAGGAACTTCACTGGTTGTTCATGGGACGCATCATAATTTATTGATTGAAGGTAACTTTATTGAAGAAGATCTTGGAATGGCTGGATTTGGTTGTTGGGGGATTGCTGTCGATGGTGGCTCATCTTCTATTGAAGTTTTTACTGATTTAACTATCCGTAACAACACCATAAAAAACCTGGGAAATCTGGCCATAGGTGTGGGTTCGTGTCAGAACTGTTGGATTGAGAACAATATCATCATCCAAAACCAAGCGATGGAAACTCGTGGGATTATGACTCCAGATCGTGTTACCGCCCCTGAAGATGCTATTTCGACTGATGTCATTGTCAGGAATAACACTATTTATTTTGGTTTGAACAGCACGGGAACCGGCATTACCATCAGAGATGAAGGCATCAATCATCAAATGGTGAGTAACGTCATCTATTACGCGGGAATTCAAAATAATTTCAATTGTCTCAATACCAACCTGACTTTCAATACATTCACCGAAATTGATAACAACTTATGCTATTTCACCAATGCAGTCAATGCTGAATGGGCAGATGGTTTTAGTGATTTAAGCGCATGGCAGAATAGCAGTGGCTTTGATGGAAATTCTTTGTCAATTGACCCTGAGTTTAATGACATCAATGGTTTTGATTTTACAGCTGCAAGTGCCTTTTCGCCTATGGTAGATGCGGGTCACCCAACCCTCAGCAGTGCTTTGGGAATTAATGCACCAAGAGATCAAATTCCAGATATGGGGGCATATGAACACGTTTTTAATGATTTGATTTTTGCTCATGGATTTGAGCTGTAGAGGAGGAATAATGAAAAAATATATAATTTTTTGTGGTTTGTTTATGTGTCATGTGGTGTGGGCACAATCTGATTCAAATTGTGCTTCTGGTGAGTCTTTGGCATCTGAATTAGAAGGAAATCTAGGTAGCGCACCCGCTGGAAACTTTACTCATGTGTTGTGCTTTGAGGTGAACAATGATGCCACCATTGATCGTTATGAAATTGCCTATGCTTCTGTACCGGTTAGACAAGGTTTGAACTTACTCGACAGTCAGTTTGAACAATTGGCGGTAATTGGTCCAGGAAATCAGGTGGTTGCCAGTTCATTCAAAACCATAAGCCGATGGGGTCAACCATTGAACAACAGTAATGGAGGGGTGAGATGGTTACAAGTGGCCATACCGGCCAAAGTGAAGGCCAATTCAGTTAATCAATATGCATTACGTCTATATGATGTGGCACCCAATTTTTCAGATGCTTATGCTTTGACATACAGCCAAAATGGCTCAGAGCTTGTTGTTAATTCACCGGTTGCTCGATTCACCATAAACGAAAGTAACCCCGCCATATTTGAACAAATTGAAATAGATGATGATGGTATTTTTAATAACAATCTGGTTTCCGTTCATTCAGCAGCAGTTGGCGATGGGCCCATGTTGGTTTATGCCAACCAGGGACATTCGGTGAAGATTGGTGGTGGCAGTTATGACCACAATGCATTTGATCGGATTTTCGGGGACGCATTTGAAACTGTTGCTCAAGTTAATCAAGGCGATGTGGTGCTGGATTCTACCGATGGTTTTCAGTTGATTGAAGCCAATTCAGTGATGGCTAAGTACCAATTCAATGGTCATTTTGTTGCTGGTGATGGCAGCAGTTTGTGTCAAACCAACACCACAGCCCCTTTTGAAAAATATGGCTTTTCTACCGTAGTGACTTTTTATCGTGGCATGCGTCATTTCGACTTGGATTTTGAATTCAGAAACGAATGTTCAGATGCATCTACAGGACCTTGGGTGGATGATGTGGCTGATGTCAATCATGTCAGTTGGAATTTGACCTTAACACAAAATCAGACCACCCACCTGCTGGCTATGGATGAGCAAGGAATGTTATCTATCCCAACCACCGACAGTTCAAGAATTCACCAACATCTGGGGCGAGGTGAAAACTGGCAACGAATGGCGGGTGCTTATGTATACGGTCATCCGGTAGACAGTAGGAATTATTATCAAAGCTCAACGATTGCTTCAGTCGACTTGAATGACAGCTTTGTTACCGCATTACAGATGCCATTCATGCGATTCAGAGAGCCACAAGCACTGGAAGTTGTGAACAATGATTTAAGAGCACTGTTGATTTCCGAATCCATCACTGTTGGTGAAGGTAAAGGCATTTGGAATGGGATGAGGTATTCGTTTTTGCCACAACAATTATTCAATGACATCATCAGTATAGAAGTGAGTGAATTGAAACAACGGGTGCAATTGGCACAGGAACGAGGGTTGTTGATAAAAGCTGACCTACGCGACATCAATGCAGCCCAAGTGATGCCATCTTTAGGCAATCAAAACAGTTCCTTGTTAAAAAGCAATTATTTGGCATGGATGAATTTATTGCATGAACAAACGGTTTCGGAAGACCCTAACTCGCCAGGGCAATGGCTGCGCAATAAAAACTTTGGTTCTCAATATTGGCCGGATACAGGAGGTAATGATCCTTTTGGGGTTGATGCTGACAGGCCCAATAACAGTTTCGCCGGTATGAATTATTGGGATCCGGCTGGCCTTGAGATACTAGAGTTTCAACGTTCAGGAGATCCTAAGTGGGCTTGGGAACTGGCAATACCGGTGTATAGAAACATGGTTCACAGTGCTTATTTAAATGTTGGGAAGCATGTATTTGGTAATCGGGCTGGTGTTGCGGTTCAATCCGGAGGTCCTGGTTGTGAACAAATAGAGAACCCTCCTGGTAGTGGGATTATTGAAGTCAGTGATTGTACGGCAAGTGGTAGTGGCGGCGGTCAGTGGCATCGGTCAAATTTTGGTTCTGATGATTATACTTACGACATGTCATTGGATTTGGCCTATGTAACCCGGCCTAACAGCTTGATGCGAGACCGGTTTATGATGGCTGGCGTTACCATGAATAACCGTTACGATGTCAATATTCCTGAAAACTTAAGAGAAGATGCGGTCAATGTGTTGAATAATACCCGACAAGTGATGCAGCATTTTGAAATGCTGGCTAATTGTGCTGAATTTGTACCTGGCAGTATTGGTGAACAGTGCCACCAAAATCTTATTCAACTGGTGGAGGAAATCAGCAGGGATAATCATAAACCGAACATGATGTGCCAAGGCTTTCCAGGGCTAGTCAATGGTATGAATAATTCGGATATACCGAGTGCTACAACCCCAACCACTTGCCTCGCACCGCAACAGTTTATGGTTAACAGTTTGATTTATCCTTTTTATCATCGTTATCTGCTGAATTACGGCGACACCAGCAATAACTCTGTCAGAAGCATGTTGATGATACATCCATTGGTACATTTGCAATATGGCATAGATCGTATCAATGGAACTGACATTAACCCATTTTCTGGATGGTGGACCAGATTATTGTGCCAATTGGATGCCAGTGGTACACAGCATTTGAGCTGTACTGCGACCACTGACTCAGATGGTAATACCGATATGTGGGCATACAACAAACCACACACCGCAGCCTTGCTGTATATGGGCAAAGAACTCGACACCACGGATTTTTATTATGGTGCTAATTTTTGTGGCATCTTGCAGCGGTTGTTTGATACAGTCGGATTTACCGGTGCGCCTGGTAGTAATGGTCTGTGGGATGGCGTTCAGCATTTTAATCAAGCAGGTTGGTGGAAAGGTACAGCGCAAATGCTACAGTCTATGGTGTTTGCTGTTGGTATTTATGACACCTGCCAATAATGAATATCAAAATGTTCACAACCATACAACAAAAGAATTAGCCACTGCATGATTGAACCTATACAGAAATCAAAAGTAAAACAACGTCATCAGTGGCTCACAAAATATGTTTCGGCAAAAATGCCTGCCTACTTAAGAAGCAGTGAAGAAGATGTGATTCAAGATGTAACGATGAAGTTGTTGAAAGCAGACAAAAGAAATGGTGAGTTGGTAGAAAACTACGGGTACATGAAACAAACTGTAATGAGTGTAATTATTGACTACGTACGTAAATACAAAAGCCATCAAGGTCATGAGGATGAATACAATGAAAATGTGTCTTTAGACCCGCATGGCAACAAACAGAAATCACCTGAACAAATGGCACACCAGCAATCAATGATTGAGTATGTTTATCAAGCCTTTGCGCAGTTGAGTGAAATTCGTCAAACAACTTTAATGCTTTATCTTCGTGGCATGAAAATCAAAGAAATCGCTGAATTGTCTGACATGAAAATTGCAAGTGTTAGGAACGAGATCTACCGAGGAAAAGCTGAAATATTAAACATATTGAATGCCATGGGAGTGAATTATGAAATTTGATGAAAAACGAATCAATGACTTATTACAAAGTGAACCAGCAGCTTGGAGTCAAGATGATCTAAGTTGGTTTGACCAAGAATATTTTGAGCAAATTGAAAATAAGACTTTACCCCCTGAAGAGCATCAAAGGGTGATTCAAATGATGGCCAATGATCAGGTGGTGATGAATCACTATTTGAGATTGAAAAGAACCCAGGGTAGTGACAAAGAATCGTTTTTACTGTTTTTGCGCAAACCCATAGCGATTGCTGCATCATTAGCAGGCATCCTGATGATTTACTGGCTGACCAATGTGAACTTAAATACCAACGAAAATGAAGACATGTTTCGCAGTCCGACCGAGTTTTCAATCTATCCGCAAAATGCCAAAACCTTATCCGAATCTCCGACTTATTTGGTGGCACCACCCATGGACAATAAATTCAAAATAAAATTGCTCAGTAATCAAAAAGTCATTTGGGAAACGCATGAAATGTCTACACCACGAATCTACCTTCCACCAGAAGTGAGGTCACAGTTGCAAACCGGCAAGTACTCATGGCAGGTTTATAATTATGATGGTGAGTTGACCCACAGCTACAAGTTCAGTATTGATTGACAAGATGTTAAAAGTTTTGACCTGGTTTTTTATATTGTCCACCAACCAAGTCGGGACTAATTTGCAGCAGTTGGAACATATGGTTGATCAAGGTCACCTTGAAGCAGCAACAGATGAAATATTGACCTTACAAACCGAAAATCAGTTAAATATAAGTGACCGTGTCAAAATAAAATCACTGCAGGGTGATATTGCTTTTTATCGTTTAAAATTTGAATTGGCACAAAAGCATTACCTGCAAGCTCTGAAATTGGCTCAATCAATAAATAACATCATCAGTCAAGCTGAGCAGATGAAAAACATAGCCATTACTTTTTCAGAACAATCCCAATATGGTCAAGCCCTTAAATGGCATGAGCTGGCCTCAGAAGCACTAAAATTGGTCAATGAGGATGATATAAAAGCCATAAAAATCAAACTCTCAATACTGTTATCCAAAGGCGCAATATTTACCTATGTGGGTGCCATGGAACTGGCATCTGAAACGCTGGCAGAAGCGCAAAATTTGGCTTACCAACATCAGAACTTGTCAGCATTAAACAATGCAGATATGAGACTAGCTGCCATGTATCATGAAAATCAAAGGCATGTTTTGAGCCTGGAAACATTGTCACTGGTGAACCTCCAAGCAATGAGCGAAATGTCAGATAAAACCTGGTTCTACGGGCTGAAATTAAATGTTTTAATAGCCTTACAAAAGTGGCAACAGGCAGAAGAACTGATTGGGGAATTAAACCTAAGCGCGGAACCTTGGACTGATGAATTTCGCCATACTATTCTGGTATTACAGGCACGTTTAGCGCTTGAACAAGGTCACCTTAAAGAAGCTTTTCAAACAATAGCAACCTTAAAGAGTTCTGTCACATACCAAAATTCATGGATTTTGGATGAATTGTCAGCCATGTGGCATTTACAGAATTTGGATACCTTTCAGGCTTTGAATAAATTACGCCAAGGTATCAATAAAGTCACAAAACACAATAACATCAACAAAATTCACAATGGCTTGTTTACATTGGCAATCAATACTTCTTTATTGACCGCTGAGCGCAATCAGGAAGAACTTTTCGACTGGTTGCAATGGGAAGTGCTCAGCAGGCAATCGATACAGCACAATCATAAATCTATTATGTCAGACTTTTCCGCTACTGAGGCTGAAAATGAGGTGGTGGATGATGTGATTGATGGAAGTTACTTTAAATCCATTGCACATATCAAGCTCAGCCACTTGCAAGAAATACTCAAACAAAAGGAAGCTGTGTTGATTTTTCTCAGGGTTGATGATGGCTTAATCGCTGCTTTAATCAGCCATGATGAAATGCGGTGGGGTAGAATTGCCATAAATTATGGTCAGATAGAAGAACAAGTCGTTAAATTTGTTAATCACATCAAACAACAAGGTGACACCTGGCAAACCACTTCATTAAAGCTTCATAGTATTCTGTTGGAACCACTTAGAGACTGGGGACTGGATGATTTCTCTCATTTACACATCATTCCAGATGATAATTTGAGGTTTTTGCCATTTGAATTGTTGTTAGACGAACAAGGCATGATGCTGATTGATCGGTTTCAATTGGTACATAATTCATTCAAGGGTTTGGCACAAATGATTCAACACCGCAAAACAGTGCCGGAACGAAACAACGGTGATACTCACTTGTCATTCATCGGCACCAATAATAACCTGCCGAATATTCCTAACTATTGGCGAACAGCCTACCGAAACCTACAATTCAACACCAGAAATTATCAAGGTATTCAACAAGAGCTCTCGTTGATTAAAAGTTTCAAAATGCCCGGTCAAATTTATTTTAATGATTCTGCCACGGAATCGGTTGCCCTACAAACCATCAGAGATGAAACCGGCATATTGCACTTTTCAAGCCATGGATTTGATAACCCTGTTGCGCCTGCTTTTTCATCATTGGTGTTAAATGCTGATGAAAATACAGATGGTTTGTTACAAGCCCGTGAGGTCATGCAAAATAAGTCACAATTGTCATTGATTGTTCTTGCAAGTTGTTCATCTGCAAAAGGTGGCTTAAAAGGTAGGTATGGAAACCAATTGGGTTTGGCCGATGCTTTTGTGCAATCAGGGGTTCAAGCTGTGATAGGAACTCTGTGGGATGTGAAAGATCAATCAACCGCACAATTCATGCAATGGTTTTATGAGACACTTGCCCAGACTCATGTTCCAGCCATTGCGCTCAGAGAAACCAAGCTCAAGGCAAGAAATCACGGCTGGTCAGCTCACGATTGGTCTGCTTTTGTGATGTTGGGAGACAATAGCACAGTAGTCATCATGAAGCCGGTTGAGTTTCATCATTATTCTCTGGCTGTTTTTAAATGGCTAGGTATTGCGTTGGTTGCCCTATTTTTACTCGTGGCTATAAAAAAAACTCTTAAACATTGAAAACATATTCGTCGCAAGACGTTGTACTCAATGAATTCAATAAAAATCAGAGGTCATAATGAGTATTTTTAACCTAATAACGCCAAACAAGGCGGTTTTAGTGGTTCTTGTGATTCTATTAAGTTCAACAGCAATGGCAGCTTTTGAAATTCGCAAATACACCATCAACAATGGCGGTACAACGCTTTCAAGTCAAAGCTTAATCCTCAATGCTTCAATAGGCCAAACTGCGGCTCAAAGCCAAATCAGCAGCAACCGTTTTCATTTAACTTCAGGTTTTTGGCAAGAAAACAAAGATTTGATTTTTGTTAATCAATTTTAGGAGGCTACCATGAGAAAAATACAGTTTATTTTCGTTTTGTTTTGTGCTTTAGGTTTTGGTACAAGTTATTCACAGCCATTAATCAGTGCTTTTAATTATCAAGGCGAATTACTTGATAATGGTTCACCTGCGAACGGTGAATATGATTTTATTTTCATGGCTTATGATGCATCAACTAATGGCAACTTAATTTCTACATTTTCTGTCAATAATATTCAAGTCAACAACGGATTGTTTAACATTCCTGATTTGGATTTTGGTGAAAATGAATTATTGAATAATGATGAAATGTGGATAAGCATAGAGATTAAAAAGTCATCTGATCCTGTCAGCGCGTTTGAGGTGTTATCTGATAGACAGAAAATCAATTATGCACCTTATGCAGGTAAATCTTTTTATTCCGAGAATGCTAATTTTGCCACAACTTCATTTCAGGCAGGCGTTGCTGGCGGTCTATCAATCAATGGTTCAAACGTCGATGATATTTTGGTGTTTGATGGTAACCAGTGGTCTCCACAAAGCAATACATGGAAACAACAGGGCAATGTTTTATCGACAGTTGAAGGTGCTTCGCCCAGCCAGGTTTCCTTAGGAGAGCCCGTGCCTAATTTCAATGTCAAATTCACCGTTAAATCTGATGTTAATGGTATAAATTCACAGTTTATTGGTGGTGATGGAATTTATAATGAATATATCGAAAGCGGCGTGGCAAAAGGATATGTGGGATCAGTTCAAGATGGAACAGTTACCGGTACAACATCAGATGATTTTGAGATTGGTACATCTGGATTTAATCAAGCAGGAAAATTGCATTTAACCATCAATGCTGTTCCTAAACTGACAGTCAGTAATAATGGCAGTATAGGAATTGGCAACACAGAACCCGCAGGTCGGTTACAGGTAGGTGCAAATGCTTTGTTTGTTTCAAATATAAACAAAGTCGGTGTAGGCACCCCCATTCCAACAGCTAAACTTCAAGTGAACTCCGCCTCAAATCAAGCAGAAGCGATGGCGGTGAAAATTGATAACCAAACAAAGTTTAAAGTACAAAGTAATGGAGGGGTCGCTATAGGCAGAGACACCACGCCACCAACAGAAGGCCTATATGTTCATGGTGATATTCAGCAAAATTCAGCTTCTAATGGTATGTTGAAATATATGGCTCGGGTCAATTGTCTGAATTCAGGCTCAACCGTGACCAGATTCCATAACGGTGTTAATAATGGCAACATTACTGTAACTGATTTAGGTACGACTGGTAGCTGTGCGGTGAATTTTCCCAGCGACATCAACGAGAGGTATTGGCAAATCACTGCGATATCATCAAGCGGTAATCACAACGCCAATTGCCACACAGTATTTGCCAACAATCAGTTCATCTGCCAACGCACATTGTCCGGTGCATTCAACAATGGAGAAATCATGATTTTGGTATATTGAGAATTGTTTTGGCGGCACTGGATTTTATTATTTTGAGATAATTCCTTTGCTTGATCCTATTCGAATATTATTCAAGACATAACAAATATTGTGAACCAAATCGAGCAAAGGGTTTTATATATTCACTCAACTCAAAACAAATTTCTAATGAGATGCCTGTTCCGGATTATTTTTCATGATGAACGGACACTTTTAACCTGCATGGCTTACGTTGATTTAAATTCGATTAGGGCGCGTATGGCGAAGTCGTTAAGTGACCCTGAGTTCAGCTCGATTAAAGAACGAATCGAGGCTAAATCAACTGACCTTTTACCAGTTATGCATCTCAACCCTGAGACTCACCCCTACGGGGCTTGCGTGAAAAAATATTCCAGATATTTTTTTGATGCCTGTCCTTAATTGAAGAACCGAAGTGATGCTGTTTGACTTTATATTTTTGGTTGGGTCTATTATTATGGTTGTGCAGCCGGGTCACTGGCTGCGTTAACATTAACTCTTGATTCAATGAATAACACTGATTTGCGTGTTACTGGATTTTATTAGTACAAAACAATGAGGAAATAATGAGTAAAATTGATTTAAATAAATCGAATGGTCGCTATCAACAGAGCATCAGCCGTCAGTTTATGTGGATAGCGGTTGTCGTTTTTGGTTTGTTGGTGAGTTTTGGTGTTTATGCTAAAAAGGACATCATGACTTTAGAACAAACTGTCACGGCGCATTATGTGGGCAGTTCGGTGGTTTCACCTGACGGTCAGTTGACGGCTTATACTTTGGTGAAGCCGCGCACGCCTTATGAGGATGAGGACGGGTCACATTTTGTCGAACTGCATCTGGTCGATAATCAGGGTAACTCAAGACCTTTTATTACCGGTGAGGTATCGATCTCTTCAGTCCAGTGGAGTCCTGATGGGCAGTCGATTTTTTATTTGGCTAAGCGCAATGAGGATAAATACAGTTCGATTTACCGCATTCCGATGGATGGTGGTGAGTCGGTTAAAGTGATTTCTCATAAAAATAATATTGGCTCATTTACCTTGAATGCCGACGGTGATACCCTGGTTTTTGTGGCCAAGCCGGCGAAGGATAAGTCGAAAGAGAAACTGACCAAGAAAGGTTTTAAAGCGGAAATTTATGAGGAAGATATTCAGTTTAACCATGCCTATCAGGTTAACCTCAATAATTTAGAAGAAAAACCGGTTAAATTAGACATTGATGCCCATGTCCTGTCGGCTCAATTTCATCCCGGCAAAGATCGTCTGTTGTTACGTACCACCCCGACGCCGCATATTGATGATAACTACACAGCGTCTGAATATGGCATTTATCGACTTGACGGTGAGCGTATTCAAGCGTTTAAAACCGAAGGCAAGCTTGGTGAAGCCGAGTGGTCGCCGGATGGCAAACATGTGGCCATGATTGGTGCTGAAGATAAGCATGATCCCGCTGATGGTCGGTTATTTGTGGCTCGTAGCAGCAACGGTAAGATGACTGAATATGTCAATGATTACGCAGGACATATTAAAGCCATTGAATGGCTGTCGGATAATCAGCTGGCTTTTCTGGGGCATATTGGTACCAGCAGTGAAGTTAGTGTTATTAACCTTAAATCAGACCAGGTGGAAAACCGGTTGCCGCTTGGGAAAGCGGTGTTACGTGGCTTAGATGTTAGCCAAGATGGTGAGACGATGGTTGCGACCATTGGTCGGGCGAGTCATCCGCGTGAAGTTTACGCGGTCAATAACGGTGATTTGAAACGACTCACCCATTCAAACCCCTGGCTGGAAAATATCGCCATGCCGAAGCAGGCATCCATTAAATATACAGCGCGTGATGGTCTTGAGCTTGAAGGCATACTGGTTTATCCCGTTGATTATAAAAAAAACCAGCGTTATCCCTTAATTATGATGGTCCATGGCGGTCCTGAAGCCCATATCAGCAATGAGTGGCTGGATCGTTATTCATATCCGATTAAACATGCTGCCGGGAATGGTTTTGCGGTGTTTCTGCCGAACTATCGCGGCAGTACCGGTCGCGGTGTTGAATTTAGTAAAAAAGGTCAGGCCGATTATGCCGGTGGTGAGTTTAATGATTTGGTGGATGCCATCACCCATTTATCTGATGAAGGGATTGTGGATAAAGCGCGTGTTGGTATTACCGGCGGTTCTTACGGCGGTTATGCATCCGCCTGGGCGGCGACGGCCTTGAGTGAGCACTTTGCAGCCAGTGTCATGTTTGTGGGGATTTCTAATCAGCTGTCGAAGTTTGGTACCACGGATATTCCCAAAGAAATGTACAACGTGCATGCCCGTAATTATCCCTGGGATAAATGGATGTGGATGTTAGAGCGCAGTCCCATTTATCACACCGATAAAGCCCAAACACCGCTGCTGATTATGCACGGTAAAAATGACACGCGTGTGCATCCGGCCCAGTCGATGGAGCTGTACCGTTACATTAAAACCCGCACTGATACACCGGTCCGTTTGGTGTACTACCCGGGCGAAGGCCATGGTAATCGTAAAGCGCCGGCGCAGCTGGATTATGCCAAGCGTTTAATGCGTTGGATGGAGTTTTATCTGAAAGGTGATGATAAAGGTCAGCAGATTCCACCGTATGATCTGAATCATCAAGAACAGCTTGAAAAAGATTCTGAAGAAAAAGAAGCTGAAGAATAATTTTCAACATAACCAGGCCTACAATATCACCTGTGTGCTTTTTAGGTTAAGTCGTTGAAAGTAAGATCAGGGATAGGCTGAGTCAGATCTCAGCCTGCCCCTGATTGCTTTTCTTTTTTCAGAAACAATTTAGGGTGTTTTAATCACCAGCATGAAGGGTAAATCCCAATCTGAATCGGTTTCACTTAAGGCGATCCAGCCGGGTGGATTGGGTCTAGAATCGAAAAAACCGGCGCCCGCTGTATAACTATCACCATCGGGACTGCGCGATAGGCCGCATGTACCGCTCGGGTTATCTAAAATGATGGCAATTTCATCGCCTGCATATACGGTAACAGCACCCGGGAGGCCAAAATACCTGAATGTGGTAACGGGATTATTGATACGGTGAGCTCTGATTCGTTTTTGGTCCAAAATGACGCTTCCCGGTTGATTAGATTCGACATTGGTTAGGGTAATCACGAGTTTTCCTGTGGAACAGCCTAGCGGTAGAAACACGCCTTTTAGAATTCCTGTTTCAGATAGGGTAATTGTCTGGGCTAACTTCTGTTCTGAAGAGCCGCCTATGGCTAAGGTACTTGAACTGGAGATTGCGGGTTGCATGGCGTCAATAATACGAGCTGCCATCGCCGGATTAGTGATTAAGCCGTTTATTAATAAGACGGCTATTAATGTGATTTTTTGGTTTTTCATAAAAATTCTCCTTGAATTTAAAGTTTAAATTGGCTCGGCTTCATTTGCCGTCCTATTTAAATAAACGTGAAAAGCTGATTATTTATGACATGGAAGCTTATTTGTATCACTTTGATACACTTAGTGGTGTCAAAATGAACAAGAAGATTCACTCAATAGAAGTAAAGAAAGCAGGGGAGCCAAAACCCTTTAAAACCTCAAATTATTTAAACATTTTGGGTTTTAACAATTGCTTTATTTGAAACTCAGTTTGCTTGACCTGTATCCAAGAGCCTATCTCAGCAGACAATTGAGCATAGCCGCAAGTGGGTAAATTATCCAATCGGGCACCACTGAGGTGATTGATTAAATCGGTAAAAGCCGGATTATGCCCGACAAGGGTTATTGCTTGGTATTCATCACTGAGCTCAGTCAACCAATCCAATATAACGCCGGCGCTGAAGGTGTAAAGTTCAGAATCAATGTGCCAATCTATTTTTAGCTTTGACAGCCCTCTGGCTAAACCTGCTATGGTCATTTGCGCTCTTTTGGCTTGGCTACAATAGATGTTCCGATAATTCCAGCCTGCTTCAATTAAATGTTGAGCCATGACTTTACAATCTTTGATTCCACGCTGCGCCAATGGCCGTTGTATATCGCTTAACCGAGAATCATCCCAACTGGATTTGGCATGTCTAATGAGGTGAATGGTTTTCATAATTTATTAATAGATGACTTATAAGCTGCGCTGAAAGGTTGTTGTAAGCCTAAAATCTAAAAAAAACAAGAACAGTCATTAGAGAAAACCTATTAATCGAGCTTTTGAGTTAAATTATCGATTTTGACGCCTGTCCTGAATTGGTTAAAAAGTATCAGATTGCTTTCTCTTAATTTGTTTGGCTTGATAGACACACCAGGCATAAACACCGAGCAAAACAGGAAAGGCCCAAAAAGAGAAAAACGAAATCACCAGCACCACAGTATAGGCCATGTCATTGGCACTTTTTTCATCTTCCATGATACCGCCCATGATGCGGAATACCACATGCTCAAGATTCAATAAAGACAAAGCAAACACTATCATGGCCAAAGGCAACAGCAGCGCAACGAATCTCGCCAAACCCTGCAAGCCACACATCACCTTTAAGAACCAGGCATACAGAGTCACACGCCAAAGTGCCACCACGGCCAGAAACCAGGCATTGGTCGCTGCGGCCTGTGCCAGCGGCATAAAACGCTCCACTGGAATGGCATACAAAATGGCCGGTGGTGCAGTCAACGTGATGAATAAAAGTACATTCTGATAACGCCAGTTTTTTGGCTTTAACGGCATCAGTAAAAATATAAAGCAACAAGGCCAAAACAAATACATAAGCCACCGAACCCAACCCCAAATACTGCCACAATTCAGCCCGAGGGTTGTCCCAATAACGCCCCACACCCGCCAACCAAGTGGCCAACAAACCAAACACCAAATAAACCCTCACATGTTCATGCAGATGCGCAGACGGCGACCGGAAAGTCAAAAAAAGGTAAACATTATGTAACAGGGTTTTGATCATTGTGGTTTATTTTACAACAACAGGAACATGCTGGGTAGAACCTCAGATTGCTCAAACTAGCTAAAATTAGCTAAAATACCTTTTTATTCATCACCCGAAACCGGTTTGCGCAGTTTTTTGATGTGACCTTTGCGGGTTTTGGCGTCCAATCGTTTCTTTTTCGCGGCTTTACTTGGGCGTGTTGGTTTGCGTTTTTTGGGTTGAACCATCGTGGCTTTAAACAATTCTTTTAATCGATTTAAAGCATCTTCCCTGTTTTTCCTGGGTTCTGAATTGTTGGGCTTTGATAATAATGACATCGTCTTTAGTGATGCGTTGATCAGATAATTTTAACAATTGTTCTTTATAAAAATCCGGCAGGCTTGAGCTCACAACATCAAAGCGAAGATGAATCGCACTGGCGACTTTATTGACATTCAACAGTCTGTTGCCGGCATTAATTGTGCCATGAGCAGAGCCTGTTTATCATTGTACAGAAGTTGTTTTGAGTTAAATATCCGGTTGCTGAAAACCAAATGCATGGCGCAAATAACTGGTGGCACGTATGAAAAAGGTTATAATAAATTGACTGCCACGTAATGTTCACAGGCTGAAATAATGAATTGGCAACAATGACAAGGGTTCAATTTTTACAAACACTGTTGTGTATCTTGAGTTGCGGGGTTGCTGCATCTTCAGATTTTTCTGACGTCGGGTTGCCACTTGTCACCCATTACTCCCAAGAAGATTATCAAGCCCATCATGCCAATTGGGACATTCATCAAGCGTACAATGGTCTGATATACATTGCCAATGGCAGTGGCCTACTGATTTTTGATGGGGAAACGTTTACCCACCACAACTCGCCCAACAAAACGGGTGCTCGTGATATTGAGTTAGTGGATGATAAAATCTATTTAGGCACCTTAAACAACATCGGATTTTTTCAACCTGCGTCTAACGGCGTGCTGACGTATCATTCACTGAATCAGCACGTGGCTCCCGAAAACCAGCCATTTGGTGAAATATATTCAGTGGTGGCCTTTGCCGATAAGGTGGTATTCAAAGCCATGGCTTATTTTTTTATATGGGATGGT
>Ga0209344_10002525_pt1 | contig 20135 bp, 10 predicted proteins | sample Cruoilmetagenom6_FD_187293 | JGI IMG/M metagenome (GOLD analysis project Ga0209344, IMG submission 187293) | Oil polluted marine microbial communities from Coal Oil Point, Santa Barbara, California, USA - Santa Barbara Oil Seep Sample 6 (SPAdes)... | ecosystem: Environmental > Aquatic > Marine... | reverse complement strand
ATCGTCTCAAGACCCTGAAACGTCAGATGTATGGCCGGGCGAACATCGACCTGCTCAGAGCCCGGCTCGTTGCAGCGTCCTGATAGGAAGGAACCCCCAAGCTGCACCGAAATTGATTCAGAGCCAAAGTTCAATGCCGATTGACACTGGGGAGCGCGTCGGTCGCCTGGCGGAACGCACTGAAACGAGGGAGAAGGCCAATGAAATCCAACGTTGGATGCTGGAGGCGGCCGCTCGCCGTCCTCGTGATCGCGACGAGCTGGTTGACCGGCTGCGCGACGGCGGGTTTTGAAGCAGGTGGCTTGGCGGCATGTCCTCCGGTCGTGGAATATAGCAGGGAGCTTCAGGCGCGGGCGGCCGAGGAATTGGCACTGCTGCCTGATGGATCGGCCGTCCTCGAGATGATGGGTGATTACGCCGTTATTCATGATCAGGCGCGCGGCTGCAGATAGAGTCAGCGCATCTTGGTCTTCAGCGCAGTCTGCAGAGTATAAATCACTCAGAATGCTTGATATCCTTTTCGCCAATTTCAAGCTGCCCGTTGTCCGAGAGCAGCCAGGTTCTGAGAAGCCCAACCGTTGCCGCCAATTGGTCGGTCTTGCGCAGTGAACACGCCCACACCGTTGCGACCCTCCATCCTGCCTCTATCAACTGGTCCCGTATGGCGGCGTCTCGGATTACATTCGCGTCGAACTTCGCCTGCCAGAACTCGGGTCGCGTCGATGGAGTGGTTGTGTAACGACAGCCCTCATGGCGGTGCCAGAAGCAGCCATGCACGAAGACGATTGCGTGATGCTTCGGAAACACGAGGTCAGGTCGCCCGGGGACATTTTTCGAATGCAGCCGGTAACGGAAGCCGCGCGCATGAAGTGCCCGCCGAAGCACCAGTTCGGGCTTCGTGTCCTTCCCCTTGATCCCGGCCATCATCCGGGAGCGGGTCTGTTTGTCTACGATATCGGTCACATGCACCCTGGTCTTCGATCTGGAACCTAGTATACACCGACTGAATGAATTTCGTCAGGAGCTTGATTTGTCAGCCACTTTCGGCATTGTCGATCTGTTCGCCGGTCCAGGCGGACTTGGCGAGGGCTTTGCCTCCCTCGTCGAGGACGGACATGCGCCGTTCCGGATCGGCATATCGGTCGAGAAGGAGGCATCGGCCCATCGCACCCTGACGCTGCGCGCGTTCCTTCGTGAATACCAAGCTCTTCACGGCGCTTTGCCCGACCAGTTCATCGATTTCCATGCGGGGCTTGTCCCCGAGCCGGATTGGTCAGCAGTCGACGCCGAAGCGTGGCAACTTGCCATTGATGAGGCTCGTGCGCTCGAACTCGGCACTGAGGCTGCTGCGACGGCGATTGACGGTGCCATCGCGAAGCTACGCAAAAACTATGACGATACGATTCTGATCGGCGGACCGCCCTGTCAGGCTTATTCCCTGGTGGGGCGCGCCCGGGCGAAGGGCAAGATCGGCTATGTGCCTGAAGAGGATGAGCGGCACTACCTGTTCCGAGAGTACATCCGCGTGCTCGACAGGCTTCGTCCCGCCGCTTTCGTGATGGAAAACGTCAAGGGCATGCTGTCCTCAACTGTCGAAAGCCGACTTGTCTTCGAGATGCTGATGGAGGATCTGTCCTCGCTCGGCACGGGCCACGGTCATCACTACGAGCTGCTGGCTGTTAGGGTGGAAGATGGAAAAGCCAGCCTGCAAGAAGCAGCGCGACCGTCAGATTTCATCGTGCGCGCAGAAGAATTCGGGGTTCCGCAGCGACGCCACAGGGTGATCATCGTCGGAATTCGGTCCGACCTTGCGGGCAAGGCTGCGCGCGCCGAGATTGCCGTCTCGGGCCTGACGCGAACGGTCAGTGACGTGATCGGGACTATGCCGGACCTGCGCAGCGGCATCAGTCGTGGTCGAGACGACTCATCGGCTTGGCGAAACGAGGTTGTCGAAGCGGCGAAACTCCTGGCGAGCATCCATAAGGGCAAGGAGGACGGCCCGCTTAGGGAGGCGTTCTCATCCGTTGCCAAGCGAATGAAGTCGGGCGCGCCGAGCCGTCGTACGGCGTCTTGCCTGCCGGATGGCTATGGCACCTCGAACGATGAACTGCTGCGCTGGCTCGAGCGACCAGACCTGCGTGCGCTTGCCCAGCACGAGACGCGCGGGCACATGGCCTCAGACCTGGGACGGTATCTGTTCGCCGCTGTGTTTGGGGCAGTGCGCGGCTATAGCCCTAAAGCCGCCGATTTTCCGCTCACGCTCAGCCCGGATCACCGGAACTGGCACAGCGGCGTCTTCAATGATCGATTTCGAGTCCAACTGGCCAACGCGGCCGCGACTACGGTAACAAGCCACATCTCCAAGGATGGGCATTATTTCATCCATCCAGATCCGATTCAGTGCCGCAGCCTGACCGTGCGCGAGGCCGCTCGGTTGCAAAGTTTCCCCGACGACTACCTATTCCTGGGCAACAGGACCCAGCAGTATGTCCAGGTCGGAAACGCGGTGCCGCCGTTTCTAGCAAGGCAGATTGCCGGACTCCTCTTGAGCGCTCTGAACTGATCCGTGTGACCTGTCAACGAGTGTGCTCAGGTGTCCCGCAACCCTTCCGATAGCCACTTGGCTTCGCCTTGGGATGACACCACGCACAAATAGGCCCGCGCTCGCGAGAACGCGACATAGGCCAGCTCGCGGCCGTCCATTTCGTCGCCGCTGACAATCAGGATTATTGACGGTCGTTCGAGACCCTTGAACCGTCGCACGGTATCCACCACCACGTCTTCGAGCGCCATGGTTTCGGCATCGGTAAGCGGAATGCTTGTCCCGCTACTTCTCTCGAGGAAGCCCGTCCGGGCGGCTGGCCCATTGACAAGCACAGCTATGTCACCGGGGGCGACTTCCTCTTTGAATACGAGCCGTCGAAGCTCCCTGTACGCGGCTTCGAGTTTTGCATCGGGATTCTCGGCATTAATCCACGAGACCTCGAGGCCATCGGGCCCGTCAGCAATTATCTCAGGGCCGGAATAATGCACCGAAGCGGCACTGTGGATGTTCTTAGTGTTGCGGAGGTTTCGAGAAAGCCGAACCGGAACGACGCTCAGATCATCAACGCCATTCCCCGCGCGCTCGTAGACCCTCTGGTTGCTGTCCATGAAGACGCGAAGGTGTCCACCGTGGCTCAGGCAGGCATCGATTGCGATCCACCAATCGGCACTGAAGTCCTGGCCTTCATCGACAATGATCGTCTCCCACTTGAGTGCCGGCTGAACTTCCATCGCGCGGTAGAGCGCGTTTGGCAGCGCACTTTCATAGAGTTCCCGTTCACTGATGTTCGAAGGCGGCGGGACACCAGCCTTGCGAGAGATGTGCCCGCAAAGTGCGTGAAATCCGGCGACCGTGAGGTTTTCAATATCTTTCAGCTTCCGTTCGAGGTTCGTCGCCAGCGGGCGGCTGTGACAGGTCAGAAGGGTCTTCCGTCCAGCCGCAGCGGATCTCAGTGCTTCCTCGATCGCCACCACGGTCTTGCCGGTCCCTGCGCCACCTCGGATAAGAGCGCGAGGGACCTCAGAAATTGTCTCAAGTATCTGATATTGTGAGGGCTCAAGTGCCTGAAAGTCTTCAGCGGCCTCTGACAAAGCCGCCCCAATTACAAAGCTCAATTTGAAAGGCTTGGCCAACAGCTCCTCCAGTGCTGCCATGCCATCTTTTCCCAAGTCTTCGCAGTTTTGGGGCCGCTGCCCCTCATTCATCCGGCGAGAAATCCACCCGCGCAAATCGGTGTAGAACTCCCCTTGGCAACAGAACAGTTTGCGAGGACGATCTGGCCCAAGATCTCCCTTGATCCTTTCGGACTGAGGAAAAATTACTCCTTGTGCTTCGTGAATGAAGCGCGGATTCCATCGACGTGAATTTTTTAGGCGTTTTCTTATCTCATGTTTTGCGGACCTTGCTTGCGCAACTGGATCTTTGATCTTGTGTGGAAAATTTCCGCGGTCCACAGAAATCCATTGATCTCTTTCGGGATCAAACTCTATGCCGCCACCCTTTACCTCAATAGCCAGAATTCCGTGTGTCGGGTGCGCGATTAAGAAATCGCATTCGCCATCAATTTCGTTGCCAAGGCGATCAAGTCCGACCCAAGGGCGCGTATAAAAAACCGAGAAGCTATCATCGAGAGCCTTTGCAAGCTGGCTATATACCCGCACCTCAGCGCTACGGCGCGAGTCTTCCAGAATGGATCGTGGGATAGTTCTGGGCCAAAGTATCGCCATTACGCCCTCGCCACCAAATCTTCAAAGAACCCAAGCCCCGAGCGCGTCCCATCGCCGGTCAGGAGCGCGCGATCGAGAAAGCTGTTGAACGTTTCGCATGACGTCTCGGGCGCAAGGCAGCATGCGTGGCATACCGAATGCGAGTAGCTGTTTTCCGCACCCATCATGTCCGTGATGCAGAGCGGATCGGAGGAGCACCACTCGATCGCGTCGATCGCACGTTGCAGAATGCCCTCAATGCGCCCCGCCTTTCCCTGACGTTCGAGCCCGCCGAGTGTCCCGTCCGTATCCGGTGTTGCGGTATAGATAAGAAGCCCTGCCATCTGCTCATCGCCGGTCCCGGCATAGATCCTTTCCTGAAGGGATGCAGAGGAATATCCGCACTCAAGCGTAAGTTGGCGCATGAGCGCGTGCGCGAGGGTGTGGCAGAGCATGTAGCGCGGAGTGATCGCCTGCGGCGGCTTTGCGTCGTCGCCATAGCGTTCCTTCCAGTCCGCCTGATGTCGAACCTCGCACTCGGAGACGCGCGCAATGACATCAGGTCGGATCTCCCAAGTCGACAGCCGTTCCTCGTTTAGTGCGAGGAAGATGCCTTCACCTCGAACCTCGATCGCCGGTAGCCATTCAAGCGGAGCCTTCGAGAGCCGTGCCACCCCGGGCGAATCCGGATCGCCGGGCGGATTGATTCGGGTGAATCCCTTTATGGCGCGAACCTCGCGAAGTCGGACAGCCCGCACCACTCGGAAGATCCATGGAGCTATCTCCGGGGATACGGTTTCTCGTCGCGTTTCGAAGTCGATGTCGGGGGTCCGACTGCGACCAGGCTCGGTGACGAACTGCCGATATTCTGCCGGACGCAGATCGTCGGTTCGCAGCTGCCCGTATGACGTGAGGCGGGCCCGGATCGCCTCTGCCAGTTCTGCGGGTGACATCTCCAACTCCTTCAGGATGCTCTCCAGGTCACCCTTCGCCAGGAAGCCGATGTACTCCTCCAGCTTCGACAGGTCGTCGAGATTCGTAAGGGAACTCCACCAATCGCCCAAGACTTCCTGAAGACGGTCGGACCAGGGCGGTATGCTGAGGGCTGAATCCGTAACCGCAAAGTAAAGGTTGGACGCACCTCGCTGGACTGCGTACTGCTCCTTGCCGCAAGTTTCATCGCCATCGGCAAGCCATGGTCGATGCCCCCGGCATTTCGGCCCGCGTTCCCAAGTCTTCTTCGAGAAAACGCCGTCCATAGACCTGCGCGCGCCGCACTTCGGGCAGCTGAGTATGAGGCCGGCGAGGCCGGGTTTCTCGGACCGCAGGATCAGACCGGGGTGACGCTCCGGGTTTTCGCGCTTCGAAACCGCGCAATCCGGCCTGTGCCCCACCCACCAGTCCCAAGGGAACTCGTCGACGTGGCCATGCTTGCAGGCCATCACGAAGCGGACGGGGATGACGAAGACCTTGCTGTCACCATGGGATCTTTCCGTACACGTCGGGCAGTAGCGATAGGCCCTGCCCGGATCGCTCTTCCATCGCCGTTCCGGCTTGATGATATCGCAGCTGGGGCACTGTAGCCATTTTGGAAAACGCACAGCGACGAGACGCCGGGTATCCGGATCGTCATCCTTCCCCCGTTCCAGGGTCACAGGGGGCGTCCTGAATCCCTTCACGCCAAGTTTCTTCTGCAGGCGTGTCTCACGAATGACCTGCGGGTGGGCCAGACCAGCCGGACGAAAGGAGCGGTCCCATTCCTCGAGTCCTGCTGCTATCCCCGAAACGGCTCCTCCACCCGCCCTGAAATCCACCACCGAGCCGGGACCAAATGTCGAAACGACTGCGCTTCGCCGCAGATCCTGAAGGTCATTCTTCATGTGTATCATCCTTTGCCCTGAGGACAGGGGCCATCCTGAAGGGGGTTCCTGCCTCGACGGTCCGCATGGAGTTGAGGGTTGGCCAAGCAGCGCCGGTATCGCGGCCGGCAGCCCGGCGAGCGGCTGCGCGCTCGGCGCTCTGGAGAAGGGATTTCCCCCCCTTGTAGTCGCTCCAATAGACAGTGGGGGATCTTGCTCGCCATGTGTCGAGACGGCGTTCAAGCTCTTCCCTGACGGCAGTCTCTTCGGGATCTATCCGCTTCGCCCGGTCGACGATCAGGTCGATGAGGCCCATCGCGAGGTCTTCTGCGTCATCGTCCATGCGGGGAGAGTCGAGCATGTTGGGAACAAGGTGGCGAACCGCGGCAACCAGCGTCGCGTGCAGCGCCCTGTCGCGAGCCCGTGATGCGAAGGGAGTAACGCTGGTCGCCTCCACATCCCTGTAGAGGGTGCGGTGCCAGCTACAGAACGTCTCGAAATGCGAACGGTCTCGCGCCTTGGCGTTGTTGAGGACCGCAACGACAAGTCCGCTAACGTCTCCCCGCCCGACGCGGCTGGTCGACTGGATGTACTCGGCGATGGTCTTGGGTTGCCCGTTGACCAGCATCAGTCCCAGTCGGGAAATGTCCACGCCGACGCTGACCATGTTTGTCGCAAGAACCGCGTCGACAGCGCCCGGAAGCCCAACCTTGATGTCGAGAAGGTCGAGCATCCCACGGATTTCTTCCTGCGTTCTCCGTGATGTAAGTTCCTCGACGTTACTGAGGGGTCTTCTCTCTTCGGAGCGAGCGTCAGCATATAGCGCGATACTGTCGGTGACGTCGTCCTGCATGAGGACGAGCGCACCGCCAAGCTCGCGAAGCGAGTTGAAGTACCCGACGAGCGTCCAGTAGGCGTCCCGGCGAACATCATCGCTGAATGCCCCGAAAGCCGTTTGCAGCAAGGAGCCTGCGACGGCCTGCAGGGTGAACTTTGCCGATCGACCGGCCGTCGTGACGCCGAGATAGCGCCTCCCCACTGCCTTCGGCCGCCGATCACGAACCGCGAAACCGGAGTCGTCGTGATCGATCGCTGGCGGCGGAAACTGGAATGCTTTGCGATCGAAAAGTGCCAGTACCTGCTCCGACGCTCGGCGGATAGTTGCCGTCGAGCCGATGACCTTTGCCCGATGTCCGCGCGCGGCGAACATCAGGTCGAAAGCCGCCTCATATGCTCCAGCGATCGTCCCCAGGGGGCCGGAGATAAGGTGAAGCTCGTCTTGGATTATGAGATCAGGCGGAGAGCCATCCGAAACCCCAAGCAGGCCGTTGGTTCGCTTCTCGCGGACAATCTGAGCGAACTTGTCGGCTGTACCGATAAGCAACGTCGGCCGGTTGTCGTAGACATCTTCGTCTACAGTGAAGACAGGCAGGACCCCGTTCATCTTGCACTTGTTGTTCGTGCATTTCGCATTAACGGGAGAGGTGGCGCTCGCCATCGACCAAGTCAGTTTCTCGCCGCAGGCCGGACAGCTTGCGAGCTGCTTTGGCGACGCTACCTCCGAAGAGCCTCGAAGGGAGGAAAATGCATCGGCGCGCTTGTTGGGAGTAGCATCCCCTCCAACCCAAAGGCCAATCGAGAAGGGTTCGTCGCCTTCAAGTGACAGGCCGTCGGGTGCCGCCACGCGCCCAGAGCGTATCGCCTCCAAGGCGACGATCATCGCGGCGGCCCTTGCAAACTGCTGGGTCGTGAGAAGGCGCAATGTGTAGCGCATGAGGGCACAGACACCACTGTGGTCTCTCGGATCATCCGAGAGGCGGCGATACACGGCAATGCACGCGATCAGCGCGAGGTACGCCTCGGTCTTGCCGCCGCCGGTAGGGAACCAGAGGAGGTCCATGACTCCTCGGTGCCTGTGATCGCGGATGACCGACGACGGTGCACTAAGGAGCAGGAACCCCAGCTGGAACGGTCGCCAGCGCAAAGAGCCGTGGCGGCTCTTGGAGCTGTCCCAAGAATGTTGCAGGTGCATGGCAAGGTTTGCCAGTTGGAAGGCTCGCCGAAGGCGCGGATTGGCACCGAGTTGGTCGACCGATGCCCGCATACGCCCAAGCGCTTCCTCGCATTGGGCGAGATGCGCGTCAGCCACAGACTTCAGTTCTGGGCTCACGTCCGACGCGTCGTCCAAGCGCTTCCGCTGCACCCGTACCCAGCGTTCGTAGGCGTCGCAGAAGGTCTGCAGTCCTTGTTGAAGGGCCGCTGTATCGGCATAGGCCAGTGCCTCGGCCGAGAGCGGATCGAATGCACCGCTTTCGTTCCCAAGCTCGGAAAAGAAGGCGTGACCATTCGGATCGACGCCCTCCACTATTGCTGAAGGGAGCCACGTCGTCCCGACCCATCGTGCAGTGGGGCGCGTTCCGGCTGCATAGTCCGGGGATTCCCAATCGGCGGAACAGACATGCCCGACAGCGAACTCCGCTACGTTCCTGTATAGCAGAGCCCCGCTTTCCTCGTCACTGACTGAAGCGGTCCCATCGGTCCTCCCTTGATGCCTCGACGCCGCGCGTCGAGGGGGCTTCGGCACCAGCAGGGTCCCTTCACAAGGTTCGATGCGAAGCGCCGTCTGGAAAAGCGACGCGGCCTCGATCTCGTTTCGACCCTGCTCTGGAACTATCGAATTCACGAGCGAAAGAGTGACCAGAACGGACCCGCCGGCATTGATGCATCGCACACTGAGTGAGACGTTGGGCAGCCCTTCACCGTGTTCGACAAGCGCAATTCCGCGCGTCGGGCCGGGTTGAAGATCGAGGACTGCAATATCGACCATATGCGGCTGGCGAACCCAGATGTCGACGTCGTCGCGCTTTTCGATCCGGTACGTGGCGAAGCTGCAGGTGACCCGCACTTGCGCTATGCCACTAGAAGCAACAACGCTGAACGATACGCCCGCAACGGAGGGCTTCTGGATAGATCCGGTTCTGACTGCATCGTTCTCGCCGTCGCTATCTTCTCCCGAGCCTGCGCCTGCGGTTCCGAGGCGATCATCATCCTCCCCCAACATTGCCGTACGCTGAGGCCAGAGGATGCCGGTGAGATAGACATCTGATGGACGCGAGGTCAGTTCCTCGTTCTCTGCACGCGGCCCGACCAAGTCCTCGGCGAGTCGATACGCGACAACATCCCTGTCCTGTGATTTGTCCAGCATAAGCACTAACTCCGGTCAGTTTTGTAAAATGGGAATCCTGCGATTCTAGGTGTCAGCAAAAATCCGGACGACGCCCAAGGTTCGTGCAATGCTTCATTCTTACTATCTTCTGGGGCCAGCACAATTGACGAACAACCCTGCGCTTTCACATTTTCTATTCGATCAGGAATTCTATAGGTCATGTTGCTAGAATTAGACGCTATTTCTCTAATATCGCTCGAGAAGCAAGCTGACATGATGCCAACAAATGTCCCAGCTTCGCTCGAGAAAATACCATACCGCGACTCGCTGTCCGGTTGCGTCTGTAGTTGATACGCAGTGACAGAGTTTGCGGCAGCTGCTAGGAAATCTTGCGCGGCTAAGGCCTCAGCGGACTTGAACTCTGCTATACCAATAAGACCTCTCGGCTCGACGTCACCGTTCCGTCCGATTTCTACAGACACCTGTGGTTCTCGAAAATTTCGATTGGAACAGTAGACGCGTCCAGAATTGAGCTTTTCGCTCCAAAGGGACTTGCTCGGCGCGACATAAAGCTCTTTGCGGGCGCGCGTAGCGCCAACAAATAAAACACGGGCTTCTTCGACGACACCTTCGACAGACCGCGACTTGCGGGCTTCGGGCATCATCAGGATCACCACATCCGCCTCACGTCCCTTGCTCGCATGGATTGTGCTCAGAGTGAAACCTTCCAACCCAAACTCAGATCTGGCCACCTCGATTGGAGGGCGGGCACCCGCCAGGCGGCGCCTCAATTGCAGCATATCCACCACCCCATCATGACGACCTGCCAATTTCTGGAGCGACAACCACGCGGCGCGCGACTCATCTAGGGCGCCAACATTACCGCCAACTTTGCTAGACCAAAGCTCACGGAATTTCTTCTCGGAAATGAAGGCCTCTAAGTAATGCGAAAAGCAGAGGGAAAGCCATGCTGGCAACCCTGCATCATATTCGGAAAGGCGAAGACCGTGAGCATCCGACTGATCTTGGGAGAAGTCGAGAACATCTGCCCGATTTCGAAATAGAACAAGAAGGTCTTGCGGTGAATCCGCAGGGTGTTTCTCAATGAATTTTTCAAAATCACCGGCTGAAAGCCTTTCAATTGCATTCGCCACCCAATCACGAAGCTCTAGAACCTGGTGCTCCGACTTCATCAGCTCGGTGCGCAAGTCCGAATAGATCGTCCTGAGTTGAGGCGAAGATGTGCGATGAACCTGCTGGAGAGGCAGGCCGGAAAAATGTCCAAGTTTTTTGGCGCGAACCCTCTCTAGCAACGATCCGTCATTCAAATGATTGATGCGCTTCGAATTGCTCTTTGAGAAACCATAGATCGCCTGAGCCTCATCAGCAAAAATCGTTACCCCACAATCAGTTGGCAGCTGCCTAATCATTGCTTCGATCAGTTCCGCTCGGCGGCCAACAATGTCCTGAGCTTCATCAATTACGACATGCTCAATTCGGGAATACTCATCAGCCACATCCTCGTCGGACGTCAGCAATGCGATTACGCGCTCGATGTTATCATCGTAAGACCCTGTCAGACGGGCATTGGGATCGTGCCCAGATCGGACCGCCCATGCATGGGAGTCGATTGTTGCATTGTGAATGGCATAGGATGCCTCTCCGACGTATGAGTGTAGGCGCGCACGTATTTCCGCTGCGGCTGCTCTAGTGAAGCTGATCATCAAGATGTTGCTCGGCTCGATGTCTTCTTCTGATATCAGGTGTGCAAGACGAGCACATGCGACAGCCGTCTTGCCCGTACCAGGTCCTGCTTCGACGATCAGCCGAGCATCACTGTCCGCAGTGATCACGCGCATCTGCTCGGCGTCCCAGCCCGTGAGAAAGTGGCGTGCTCCAACTACTGTGCCCGCGTTCGACATTGGGTCATTAACACCCGCTTCAGCCGCGTCACCAATGTGTCCACGGCATCCAGCGGCATCTTCGTTGGTCTTGTCCTGAATGATTGCTACCTCCGGCCGAAAAAGAAAAATGGTGGAAATGCCACAATTCTCGGTGCCAAGATGAAACCGGAGGAAGCCCAAGGCTCATTTAAAGCCTCGAGTTCATTGTCGTCTGGGCTCATTACGATTGTTGCACAGCCCTGACCTCTCACATGGTTCACGTAGCTGGGCGGCTTGTGGCTTTTCTTCTGTTTTTTGTTCCCGAGTATCTCCCACAGGTCGTACGTGAGATTGCGCGAGAGGGCGCCAACACAGGGACCCTCGCTACCAGCCTTGATCCTGTAGCGCCAATCGAGGTCGGGATCGGCTTCCAATTTGTACGTGGTGACCACATCGGCGACCTTGGCCAGAAAAGCTTGACCCGCCGAGGCGTCGGCAAGGCTAAATTCACTCCGGCCAACGAGACCACGCGCGGTGATGTCGCCGTCACGGCCGATCTCGACCATTGTCGACTTGCCGTTTCTCGCCGAGCGTTGAACTCGTCCCGATGGCAATGTCGATGCTCTGAATGCGTTGCTCTCCCCGACTATGAGAGATGCGCGTGCACGCGTGGCACCGACAAAGAGCACGCGCGCCTCTTCTATCTCGTCCTCGATGCACTCGAACTCCGCGCCACTCGGCAGCAGCAGGACTACGTTGCTCGCCTCGCGACCCTTGCTCGCGTGAATCGTCCCAACGATAGGTCCGTGAAGGCCGTACTCGGGGAGAGTCAGCTCGACAGGGGGCCGGGTCTGGCCAAGGCGTCGCCTCAGCCTCTGCATGTCGACGGAGCCGTCCTTGCGTCCTGCAACGCGCATGAGGTGCCGCCAAGCTTCGCCCGGCCCGTACTGTGGCGCCGCCATGTTCTCGATGCGCGCCGCCCAGAGGTCGAGAAAGCGTCGCTCGGCGAGAAACGGGTCTACGAAGTCCGCGAAACAGATCGCCAGCCATGCCGGAAGCGTTACCCCGAATCCTGACAGGCGCAACCGATGGGGAAGATCACAGAACTGCGACGCCATGAGGACTTCGGCACGAGTTCGAAAGAGCAGAAGATCGTCGCTGGAGAAGTCAGCAACCTTCAACTCCGTCCACTTCAGCCCTTGCTGGTCGGCCAGTGCCCGGATTTTTTCAGCTGTCTCGACGTGCAATCCGTCACGGTGCTTCTGTTTGTCGAGGACATCGCTCCGCAGTTCAGAGAAGATTTTGCGAAGCCCGGGGGAGGACGTTCGATATATTTCCGTCAGGACAAGGGTGGTGAAGCCTGGTGCCTTCACGCCCCGCAAACGGTCGAGCAGCGGCTTGCCGGGCTTTGAAGCCCCCCCTTTTTGACGCCCGATACTGTCGTCGGAGAAGCCATAGATTGCCTGGGCCTCGTCGGCGAATATCGTGACTCCGCAGTCCGAAGGCAGCCGATCCACCAGAGCCTCGATCAGGTCCGCTCGCTGCCCGACGAGGTCCTGCGCCTCGTCAATGACGACGTGCTCGATCTGCGCCAGTTCGTCTGCCACGTCCTCATCAGCCTTCAACAGCTCGATGACGCGGACAATGTTCTCGTCGTAGGATCCGGTCAGCCTCGCATTCGGGTCATGCCCAGAGTGGATGGACCACGCATGAGAGTCGATGGTCGCGATCCGAATGCCAAAGGATGCATCGCTGACGTAGGAATGCAGCCGTGCACGGATTTCCGCCACGGCTGTCCTAGTGAAGCTGATCATCCAGGTATTGCTGGGTTCGATATCTTCTTCGTTGATCAGGTAGGCGAGGCGCGCGCAGGCGACGGCTGTCTTTCCGGTTCCGGGACCTGCCTCAACGACAAGCCGGGCATCCGAATCCGCCTCGATCACCCTGCGCTGATCTGCATCCCAGCCTGTATCCGTGCTTGAGACATTATCTGAGAGTCCGAACCAATCATTTATGAAGGCGGCATTCACTTCGCTCGTTGACCACTTCAGAGTTACAGGATCGAACACGCCGCTTAATGTTAGCGCTCTGCGAAGCGCTGGAGGCATCGCAACATCGCCGGTCCATCGTCCCTTCGGAGTAAGAGCGGGTGCCCCGGTCAAGACAGCCGAGCCTTCGAAGGAGTCGAGAAAATCGATCAGAGTCTCGGTCGCGGTCTCATCAACATCTGGTACCAGATGTTCAGAACCCGTGCCGATCTCGATACGATGATCTCCTATAGCAACGACCTTGCCGTCAGGCAGCGCGATACGACGTACGGGCAAAGCCACGAGGACTGGCTCGCCAAGTGTCTTTCCGAAACCGACGTCCTTTATCTCACACAGAACATCGATCACGCTTTCGACGAGTGCCGAGGCTTCCGAACGGTCTGGTCCCTCGATAAACTGCTGAATCCATTCCACCACAACAACCCGACTGACGCCACGGCGGGCGCTTACGACACGGCGCACCAGATCCGCAATCGCTCTTCTGGTGCGAGGTCCGGACCCCGATGGTATACAAAGGCCGGTGATCAAAGTAGGTTCGATATTCACAGAATGCCTCGCAAAGTACCACAGGAAGATGATTGACGTTCAATTGCTTAGCAGTCAACCTTGCCACGGTTATATCGTGCCGTGAAATTCTTTATGGGACTAAAACTCGGCAACAGAGTGGCGAGTTCGGGAAATACAAATGCATATCGGCAATGCGCTAAAAGACAGTCATGAGGCACTTGCCGATCATTTCGCAGACCTTGCCGGTGAGCGAGACCAGCTTCCTCTTTTTGCAATTGAGCATGGCCTTGACGAAGCCGCACTGGAAGGGCTGAGAACGGCAGTCTCTGGTCAGCTTGAAGCCGATCCCCAGCTACAAGGCGCGGCGTGGTCTTGGAGCTATCTGCCACTTCTCGTCATGGCCACTGAGGTGGGTTATCGGTACCGTGGAACGGGTACCGATTTCTGGCCGGTCTTGGCTCAGGAGCTTGGCGTGGAAGCCGGGTCGGCGTTCCGTTCAGGATTGTCCCGCTTGTTTGATCTGGGACATCGGAGTTTTCGACTGGCAAGGCCGGGTGATAGTCCTTGGGAGCGTCATTTCCCACATATCGCTTGGCCGATTGGCAACGCGCTAGTTCCGCTGGAGATACAGCCGCAGTTGACGGATGCCCTGAGGCGATCCGTTAGAGCGGGGATCTCGGCGGAAAACATGGATGGCCTGCTTGAATATCTCAAAATGCTGGCTGCCGGGCACGCCAGTCGTCGCTTCGAGAACTGGTTGCAGCAGGAAGATATTGCTGCAGAGGTCATGCGGCGTCTTCTTGCGCCAGATGCAGAAGGCTGGCTTTCTCAGGGTATCCTGCAGCGGATTGACAATGACATAAGGAAAGATCTCAGTTCACATCGCGCAATTTCTGAAGCGCGCAAGGCTGCAGCAAGAAGATCAGCTCGTGTTACCACGATTGTGCCGTCTCAATTCGTAATGACGCTTGTTGACAGCGTGCCGAAGCAGCTTCTGGTCAGAGGGCCTGCGCTGCCGTCCCAATCGCGTGATGAGGTGATCGCCGCGTTGCGTATTCAGGGAGACCGGATAAGGGCTGCAGGAAGCGATCAAACCATCGCGCTCCGTTCATTTCTCGCCGGTGGGGAAATCGGGCTTGGCAAGTTCACCGGAATGCCTACCGACCCTCTATCCCGTGGCGATGCAGCACATGTCGAGCAAGGTCCCGCTTATGAGGCGCTTGAGAGTTTGCAGCCTCTGCAATCGGCTTTCTTCCTCATAGAGCGGGGCGAACGGACTGCCCGCACCATCTTTCCGGACGAAGCCCTTGCTCCAAATGCCTCAATGCTCCAATTGCTGCGGATCGACCACGATGGCACGCCAGAGTTTCGTTGGCTTGAGACATCTTCGGGAGCTGATGTCGAACTGCTGCGACGAAATGGATTCAAGGTTTCCGATAAGGCACCGTCGCTACGACTTCTCGGTCTGCTAATGTCAGGCGCTCAAAACAGTTTTCTGCGTGGCGTTCCAGTACTTGCCGCGCAGAGCTTGACACATCGAACATTGCTGCTCGACGGGGTTCAGCCTGCCAGCGAAACGCTCCGTCTCCAAGAGGATGACTGGTCCGTTTTTGAGCCTGGTGTAGGCAGGCACTGGGTTGGACCTGCAGATGGCGATGACCATGATCGAGTTGAGTTTGAAGTTGTCGAGCCACCCGACCTGGAGCCCGCATCGATCAGTATTTTTCCCACCAACGCCAACATCTCCGATCTGGAGGCTGGGCGGTTGGAAATCAGGATTACGGCACCGCTCAACCTTGAGGAAGTCCCGGTAAGGCTACGGCTCCGATCGGCCGAGGTACCCGAGGTGATTTCCGAGGGTGTCATTGACCGACTTCCTGCTCGAATAACAGGGCATTCACCCTTAATTCGAGCTCTGCGGGCGCAGCTGGCTGAAGGCTCCGCAGGCCTCTCCGACCTGCGCCTGACAGTCGATGTTCATGGTCTTATGCAACTCAGCATTTCGCTTCCTCCAATGCACCGCGAATTTCACCATGATACTGACTTGGATCATTGGATCAGTACAAATGAAGATGGCAGGGTTTTGCCTTCCATGGTTGCAACCCTGCAGTCTCCGATCCCGCGTACGTCAGAAATCGTCCCTGCAGGCACTCGGCTTATTCTCCCCGATGCCACAGATCACGGGGCGCTAGCGTCAGGCCTGATCACTTCGGAGGGGTCAGAGTTTCACATTGGTACGCAGGAAACCGATTCCATCTCAATTCCTGCGCTTTTGCGAGAGGCAAGCTCGCGGAATAACGGCGTTGGCCTGATTGATCTCGCGCGTGCCAATGTTGCATGGCAACTGGCCCAAGCGAGCGATCAATTCGGTAACTGGCGACGCTGGTCGGTTGTTGAAGCTCTGGAAGAAACACTGATCGACTTGCTCTGTGGCGTGGCATGGCGCAAGCTCGAATCCGGCATCGATCTTTCGATCCTGTCTCAACACGGCGCACTTTTGAGAAGTGCTGAGGCACTCGGTCTCGTTTCAGGTGAGGATCTGCCAGAAATCAAATCCAATTCGGACCAGCTTTTTCTTCGGGACCGGCTGATCGCACGTCTGAGGGAAACGGTACCCGATATAACAGACGCGCTGGCCCGATTGGACGACGAACTTGCTGGCGACCTCGATCTCGCGGTCATCGATGCATATGAGGATCTGCGTAGACACGTACAAGCTGGCGGCCGCGAAGCGTTCGAAGAAGTCGACATGGCCCGTTCCTCGACGACATGGCGCAAGGCGTTGGAACGCGCTAGGGACATCCCGCTTCTACCAATGTTCCGGCACCTTATCCTGCCAGAAGCGCGGTGGAAGGCACTGATGAACACCTGGTATGCTGAACTTACCGAGGATGATCTTGTGGATCTGCTCGACTCCTGCCACGTCGATGCCTTCCGACGGCCAGGGCTTAGGTGGCTTGGGAGGGCCGAATTGCGGACAATGCTGCAATTGTGGCTTTCGCCGCGGGCGATGATCGAAGCTGATGAGTGGCCACGATTTCTGACAAAGGGCCTTTCAGACATACAAACCAGCCGCGCTGTCCGCTACGTTGCACTCCGGCGAAAACTGGCTCTGTTGGACATGCCCGACGGGAGCCCAATGTAATGGATCAATATCTGCGGTTCATAAACGGGCTACAGGCTCTACGTCGCAAAACATCCGCGCTTGGCATTGGCTTGGGAGGCGCTCTAGGTGCCGCCGCCGATCCGTTACCTCATCAGCTTGCGACTGTACGCCGGGTGCTGGGCGACAGCCATATTCGGCATTTGCTGTCTGACGAGGTCGGCCTCGGGAAGACAGTCCAAGCACTGATGATAATCAATGCCTTGCGATGGCAGGATCCGTCGCACAGAACTCTCGTGATCGCACCGGACAATCTCTTGTCGCAATGGCAAGAGGAGGCTTGGATTCGCGGTCATGTAATGCCCGCGATAGCTGGGACCATTGACGGAAGCGATGACGAGACTTCGCCAATCACGCTGGCCAGACCGCGTGATCTTATGACTCGAAGTGGACAGGAAGCACGTACTATTAGCGCTGACCCTACTGTCTTCGATTTGCTGATCGTGGACGAGCCGCAAACCATGCCACGCGATGCGATCCAGTTCGTGTCTCAAGTTGCGGACGAGTTTCGACAGGTGCTGGTACTGTCGGCCACACCCCGACTTGGCGATCCCTCGTGGCGCGATCCCATTCTGCGGATGATCGAACCTGAAGCTGCCTTTCGCGCTAGAGTCGAGGGCCGAGCGCTTGACGAGATTCTGGAAGATCGCGAGGCGCAGGCCATTTCAGCGATACGCAACCCAGAGGATTTGCTCGAAAGAACCAATGGCTTCGTTCGAGCAGGGGCGGGACGGCGGGCAATACGAAACGGACGCGCTGATTGGGGCGAATACCTTCCTCAACGAAGGAACCACGAAATCCGAATTCAGCCTTTGGTGCCGGAGCGGTTGCGATTTGAAATTGCCGATATGATTCTCCAGGACGCCGATCCCGAGCAGGGACTTCAAGGTTCGGCATGGACGTCAGCCAAAGCTCTCCAGCGAAGCGCAAGGGCTGCGCGTACGGTCTTGGCTGAAGTGACCACGCGCGGCGGCACTCTCGGCAAGATGGCGGAAGAGGCGCGTATTGCTTCGCTCGAGAACCCTGGAGACAGCCGCCTGGACGCGCTCCTCGACATTCTCTCCGCTCAGTGGGGCGAGAATCCGGACAAGGCGTTCATCATTGTATGTGGCGACAACCCGACCATCGACATGCTGAGGACGGCGTTGCCTCGCTACTTTCCAGATCTTGCGGATGCGATCTCGGTCTTGCGCCGCCCCGCTTCGACTGACGTCGAAGGCGTGACCAACCTGAGAGAAATTCAAGAGACACTTGCTCCTATGCTGTCCGGGGACAGCCGCCTGTTACTTGTGGGGGATTGGGTGCAAGCAGGGCTCAATCTTCATCACGTCGCACAAGGCATCATCTTTTTCTCTCTGCCTTGGGAAGTTGATAGTATTGATCAGTTGATCGGTCGAGTCGACCGGCTCCGTTCCACAGGTGATAGAAAGGGGGCCAAGCGTACAATTGAGATTTGGCGGATCCTGCTTGAAGGTTCGCAAGAAGCAGCAATTGCCGACCTAGTTTCGGCCCTTGGAGTTTTCGATTCACCTCTTCCTCCATTATCGCCGTCCGCGTTGACTGAGGTTCAAGCTTCACTAGGCCAAGCTGCAATCAAACGCCAAACAACTCGTGGCGTATCACCGCTCGCTGGTAAGGGTACAGGTCTGCAGACTCGCTTTGCGTCAGCTGATCCCTTCACGGTGAGGCGGGCGTCGGCAGAATACGAAAGCTGGCATGAGCAGCCGTGCCCAGCTCCCGCAATGATGAATGATCGAGCGCGTCCAAATGATACGCCGATACGCAAGGAAGAGCGCGCGATAGGTGCATGGCTCAGGGCAATCTCGAGTTCGACCGATTTCGATGTGGGAGGTCGTGTCGACAAAGAGGACGGATACGGCTTCCAGACAATCTGGTACCACGGAGTTGGCGAGAGGGGGCGTGCAGGTGACAGCCCATTCTTGCTGCCGGGAGCGTCTCGGGACAACTGGATGACGGGGCATGTACCTTTCATTTATCGGCGTTCAGCAATTACCGCTCCTCCGCGCAAGGGCGTTTTCACTGATGATGGGGAGCGATCCGCCGAGGGTTCGAAATCCGCTCGCCCACTGCATTTTCTCGATCATGGGGGCGATTTGCATGACGCTTTGGTGCACGGTTACTCGACCGGCGTCATGGAAGAATTTGGACGCACGAAGCCAGTTGTCCAGACGAGCGTGCGGCTTCCAGAAGGGCATCCAGCACGGGATATCGGGCCGATCGTAATAGCGACTGTCGTTAGTCTCGATCCCTTTCCCGACGAGCTTCTGCCGCCACTTTGGTCGCCCGCTGCAAATGAGATCCTGGCGTCAGCACCGACCGAGGCTCAAAGAAAGTCGCTGACCGCCGACCGTCGGCGTTTGCAGGTCCTGTTGCGTGCAATTCAGCGCAGGGTGCGGCTTGAAGTGCCGGCGCAAATGTTGCGCATTGGTTCCGTCAAAGGGAAGGATGGCTGGACCGGATTATCGACTGAGCAAGTTGATCTTTGCCTGCAGCCGTTAACGTCGTCGACCAATAATGCAGTGGCTCGAGGGAAAACGCCGCGATCGGTTCTTGAGAAGCCAGAGGTTGCGCGCGCAGTGAGGTCTAGCCAGGTCAGTCAACTCAATATAGAGGCGACACGTTATCAATCTGAGGCCTTGCAGCGCTCCCGTCCCGCTCTTGAGTACCTCGCCATGCAGATATTCGGACACTTCCAGGCTGAGATTCTAAACAGGGAACTGGCACTTGAACGTCGTAGAAGCTCTCCGCCTGACAGTGGACCAGTAGAGCTTTGGCAGGGTCAGGTAGCAGCGTTGGAGCGCTCACTATCAATGGCGCGGGTCATGAGTGCCGAGGCATCAGCTTATATACAAGAATATGGCTCAGGAAGGATGCTTCCCAAGTCTCCGCAGCCTTTGAGCATCTTGCTAGCGCTCATCACTGACACCTAGTCCACAACATTCGCAAAGCCGAAATTCAGCGCCTGTTGGCGACAGCCTTGCCGCCCTCCGGTCTCGCGAATGTCCCGTTTTTCTGCCGATGGCCACTGAATTCATTGTAAGCGGTGCGCTGGTCACACGGGTCTGACGTAATTCCAGGGCAGCAGTTTGTTGATGTCCGTTTGCTTGTGTCCTTCGGCGATGGCGGTGAGAACAGCTGACAGATAGCCGTGAGGTTCGATCTCGTTGAGTTTGCAGGTTTCGATCAGGGAGGCGATGACGGCCCAGTTTTGCGCCCCAGCGTCGTGCCCGGCGAAGA
>Ga0209344_10002524_pt1 | contig 20136 bp, 19 predicted proteins | sample Cruoilmetagenom6_FD_187293 | JGI IMG/M metagenome (GOLD analysis project Ga0209344, IMG submission 187293) | Oil polluted marine microbial communities from Coal Oil Point, Santa Barbara, California, USA - Santa Barbara Oil Seep Sample 6 (SPAdes)... | ecosystem: Environmental > Aquatic > Marine... | reverse complement strand
ACTGTTTTATATATTAGAGGTCGCTTAGAAAAGAAGATAAGTACAAAATGAAATACTTAATAGTTTACATATTTGCAATCATTTCAGTTTCCAGCTTTTCTCAAGAAAAAGACAAGGAAAAAGAAACCTTATTAGCATTAAAAAAAGCTAATAACTTTGTGTATGAAGGTAATGAAAAAGCTGTTAAAGGCGATTTTGTTTCAGCAGAAATGGCTTATCGAAAAGCGCTTTCAGAACAATCCTCATCGGTTGCAGGAGCCTATAACTTAGGCACATCATACATAGAAGAAGGAGGTTATGATGAAGCCCTGTTTCGTTTACAACAAGCAACTAAAAATGCCACTTCAAAAGAAGAAAAACATAAAGCTTTTCATAATATTGGTAATATCTTAATGAAAAGCAACAAATGTCAAGAAGCAGTAGATGCCTATAAAAATGCCTTAAGAAATAATCCGTCAGACGATGAAACTCGATATAATTTTGCTTTAGCTAAAAAATGTGCTGAAGATCAAAAAGACGATCAAGAGCAACAAGACGATAACAAAGACGACCAAAATAAAGATCAAGATCAGGATCAAAACCAAGACGAGAATAAAGAAAACGAAGATCAACAAGACAAAGAAGAAGGAGATAATAAAGAGGACAATAAAGACCAAGGCGATCAAGATAAAAAAGAAGGAGACGATGAAAAAGATGACGAAGGAAAACCAAAAGATGATAAGCAAGATCAAGGAAAAGGTGAAGACCAAGAGAAAGAGCAACAAAAACCAAAGCCTCAACAAGGTCAATTAACTCCTCAACAAGTAAAAAATTTGTTAGAAGCTATGAATAATCAAGAACAAAAAGTTCAAGAAAAAATGAATGCTGAAAAACAAAAAGGAGTAAAAATTCAAACAGAAAAAGATTGGTAAAAAACCAAGAATAAAGATAATAGAATAAAGAACAAAAAATTTTCTTTCCCTTTGGGAAAGATGTCCGAAGGACAGAAAGGGCTTATGAAGTTACTAAAACACATATCATTAATTCTAATTGTATTAAGTACAACACTTGTTAGTGCTCAAATAACTTTTGAGGCGAAAGTAAGCAAGAAGAAACTTGGGATTAACGAAAGGTTACGTGTCGATTTTGAAATGAATAAAGATGGAGATAATTTCAATCCTCCAGGTTTCGAAAATTTTACAGTTATTGGTGGACCAAACCAAGCTGTAAGCACGTCTTGGGTTAATGGAAAAAGATCTTATAAAAAAACATACAGCTATTTCTTGTCTCCAAAAAAAAGGGGTTCTTTTCGCATTAATCAAGCAACTATTGAGATAGATGGAGAAATCTATAAAACAAATCCAGTAACTATTGTAGTAACAGCAGCAGTTAATAATCCTAATTCACAGAATGACCCAGAATCAATAGCTTCAGCTAACATTCATTTAGTTGCAGAAATTTCTAATACCAATCCCTATTTAAACGAAGCCATAACAGTTGTATATAAACTATATGTGTCTCCAGATACTGGTGTTAGTAATTGGAGAGAAATAGACAATCCTAGATACAACGATTTTTGGAGTCAAAATATAGATATTAAAGGACTCAAAGTTCAAAACGGAACTTATAAAGGAGAAGATTACAGATATGTTGTTTTACGTAAAACAGTACTTTATCCACAAAAAACAGGTAAACTAGAAATTGAACCTTTAAGTCTAGATGTTACAATTGAGGTCCCAACAAATAGACGTGATATTTTTGGTGGCAGGTTAATGACTCGAGTCAATAAAACTATTTCTGCTGGTAGCAGATCTATTAAAGTAAAAGAATTACCAATAACAGATAAACCTATAGATTTTACTGGAGCAGTTGGAGATTTTCAGTTTAATGTAATTACTAATAAGAGTGAATTAAATGCTTCTGAGTCTTTACAAGCAAGAGTTGAAGTAAAAGGAAATGGCAACTTGAAATTATTCGAACTTCCTAAACTGTCCTTACCAAGTTCTTTAGAGGTTTTCGAGCCTGAACATGCCGAAAAAGTTTCAACAAATTTAAATGGCATGCATGGAAGCATATCTGATGCTTACACTATTGTCCCACAATTTAAAGGCAAATATCCTATTCCTAGTATTTCATTTTCATATTTCGATGTAAAAACCGAATCTTATAAGCGTATTTCTTCTGGCGAAATTGTTATTAATGTCAATGAAGGACCTACCAATACAACATCATCAGATAATAATATAGCTTCTGTAAATAATGGCAAACAACCTATTGTAGTAAACAGTCAACAATTTGCTTTTATAAAAACGAAAACCGACCTAACATCTATTAAACCAAATTATTTTTTCAAATCTACAGGTTTTTGGACTGGGTTATTATTGCCTTTTTTAGCAATTCCGTTAGCGCTAATTATAAGGAAGAAAAAGCAAGAACGAGCTGCAGATGTTACTGGAAATAAAATAAGAAAAGCCGATAAATTAGCAAGACGTTATTTAAGTGAAGCAAAAAAAGCACTAGGAAAAAAAGAAGCCTTTTATGTGGCTCTAGAAAAAGCCTTACACAATTACTTAAAAGCAAAACTTAATATTGAAACCAGCGATTTCACTAAAGATAAAATTCAAGATTTATTAGTAACAAGAAAAGTAGACAGCCAAATAGTATCAGAATTTATAGGTATTTTGAAAAACTGCGAATTAGCAAGATATACTCCTATTACAAATGTAGAAATACAGCAAGATTATGAGAAATCTGCTAGAACAATTTCAGCCATAGACAAACAATTTAAATGAAAAATCTAGTTTACATATTTATTGTATTTATCAGCACTTGTTCGTTAGCTCAAAACAGCTCTTTTTTCGAACAAGGAAATGCTTTATATAATGAAGGAGATTTTGATCAGGCCATTTTAAAATACGATGCTATACTAGAGAGTGGCGAACATTCAGCAGAATTATATTTTAATTTAGCAAATGCACATTATAAATTAAATCATATTGCACCAAGTATCTTTTACTACGAAAAAGCCTTGCAGTTAGAACCAAACGATAAAGAAATTCAAAACAACCTTAATTTTGCCCGTAACATGACTATTGATGCTATAGGCACTGTTCCTGAAGTTGGTCTAAGCAATTATCTAAAAAATATTACAAACAAATTAAATTTTGATGCTTGGGCAAAATTATCAGTTGTCTTTGTTTGTTTATTTGTTTTACTATTTCTATTCTATTATTTTGCTTATTCAACAACAAAAAAGCGATTAACTTTTGTTTCAAGCATGATATGTATTGGCCTAAGTTGCATAACATTACTATTTGCTTTTCATAAATTTAATTTGGACAAAAAAAATCGGCCAGCAATCGTATATACTCAAGAAAGTCAAGTTAAAAGTGAGCCTAATTTACGTAGTACTGAAGCATTTATATTACATGAAGGTACTAAAGTTCAAATTTTAGACACAGTAAACAATTGGAAAAAAATTAAACTTTCTGATGGTAAAACAGGCTGGATTTTGAATCAAGATATTAAAGCACTTTAAAAATTATTTAACTATAATAAAAAAATGAGCTGTATATTTGCAGCTCTATTTTAATAGAATTGGATGAAGAAAACTACTATTTCCATTTTTTTTACCTGTTTATTTACTCTGTTTATAACAGCGCCTTTGGTGATTAATAGTATTGATGAATCATTCGATATATCTATTTTTTATAGTATTAACGAAGAAGAAAATTCTCAAAATGAAATCTCTAAAAAGTTAGATGTAAACTTGTTTACAAACAGTGCAAGTTTGTACGTTTTACTTGAACTGAAAAAGAGAAATAGATACAATTACTATAGAGAGAGTTACACGTCTTTGGCTCTAGATAATTTTTCTCCACCTCCAGAATTGATTTAACTACTTAGTAGTTACAACATTACATAAGTAATTGTTGTTTATTTTTAAATCAATTTAATTTATATAAAAAATTTATGAAAAACTTTTTTTCAAACCTTAAAGGAGATGCCTTTGGTGGTATAACTGCTGGAATTGTCGCATTACCTTTAGCATTAGCTTTTGGAGTGTCATCAGGTTTAGGTCCTAGCGCAGGACTTTATGGTGCTATCTTTTTAAGTTTCTTTGCAGCACTATTTGGTGGTACAAATACACAAATTTCGGGACCAACAGCGCCAATGACAGCTGTGAGTATGGTCCTTATTGCTGGGTTATTAGCAATACATGAAGGAGATGTTAGTAAATCGCTCCCTATAATTTTAGCTATATTTATTTTAGCTGGATTAATGCAAATTGCTTTAGGAGTTTTTGGCTTCGGAAAGTATATAAAATATATTCCATATCCAGTAGTTTCTGGGTTTATGACAGCCATTGGACTTATTATTATCATTACACAAATCCTTCCATCGGTAGGGTATTATCCTGGTGAAGATCAAGCCTTAATTGAACAATACAAACCTCATGCTGAAGAAATGCTTTTAAATGATATTTTGAAGGATGAAGCTGGAGAAGGTATTCTTGTGCTTGAAAATTTTAAAGAAACCGTAAATAGAGCAGGGAAAATTACACTTGCAGAAATGGAAAGTGAAGCCTCAATTTTAGCTGCAAATTCAGCTTCTGGAGCATTGGGTTCATTAAAAGCAATCCCAAGAGCTTTACAAAACATTAACTGGCTAGAGCTACTTTTAGCCCTTGGGACTATCATACTAATTTATGGTTTTAAACGAATAACTACAGCCATTCCAAGTACCTTGGTAGCTTTAGTTGTCGTCTCTGGAATAGCTATAGGCTTTGGTTTAGATTACAGACCCATTGAACAAATTCCAGGTGGTTTCCCAATGATTAATATGGGAATCTTTACAGAGTTTAATTTTGGAAATTTAATGCCTTATTTCTTTACTGCGTTTACTTTAGCCTTGTTAGGTTCTATTGATTCGTTATTAACAAGTGTTGTTGCAGACAATGTTACTAAAACAAAACACAACTCTAACAAAGAACTAATTGGTCAAGGTATTGGAAATAGTATAGCGGGACTTTTTGGAGGACTTCCTGGAGCTGGAGCAACTATTAGAACGGTTGTGAATATTAATGCAGGAGGAAAAACCAGATTATCGGGAATGATAGCAGGTGTATTATTACTTGTAATCCTTTTAGCATTAGGTCCTGTTGCTTCAAAAATTCCAGCAGCTGTTTTAGCTGGAATATTAATAACAGTTGGTATTGGAGTTATGGATTATAAAGGTCTTAAAGCCATACCTGCTATGCCAAAAGATATAAAAATTGGCCCTCTTAAATTGAGCTCTGAAGTCTTAATTATGATTGTAGTTTTACTACTTTCTACCTTCTGGAACTTAGTTTATGCTGTAGGAATTGGATTAGTAATTGCCTCTTTAATGTTTATGAAAAAAATTGGCGATTTAACAGCAGAACGAAGTGATGTTAAAACACTTGCCAAAGAAAAGGCGTGGGAAGATGAAGTAGATTTTCCCGAAAAATTAAAAGATGAAGTATTTATTAAACACTTGAAAGGGCCTTTATTTTTTGGTTCAACTAGTGATTTCCAAAGTTTATCAGATCAAATTCCCTCAACAGCAAAAACAGTTATTGTACGTTTAGGACGTATGCAATATATGGATCAATCTGGATTATACGCTATGGAAGATGTACTCCATGATTTAAATAAAAAGAAGATAACCGTTTTATTTGTAGGCTTATTAAAACAACCAGAGTATATGATGGAACGTATTGATATTATTCCAGATTTAATTCCTAAAGAGCATATCTTTAAAACATTTAAAGGCTGCACGCAATGGATAAAACAAAATGTAAAAGACAACTATTAAAACATAAATTATGAATTTAAAAACAGTTTTTGATAATAATAAAGAGTGGATTCAGAATAAATTAGATGTGGATCCCAATTATTTTAATGAATTAGGAGATGGGCAAAGCCCAGAACTTTTATACATAGGTTGTTCTGATAGTCGTGTGACTGCCGAAGAACTTATGGGAGCTGCACCAGGAGAAGTGTTTGTTCATAGAAATATTGCAAACATGGTTATTAGTATTGACCTGAATGTAATGTCTGTAATAAACTATGCTGTAGACCATTTAAAAGTAAAGCACGTAATTATTTGTGGACATTACGCTTGTGGTGGTGTAAAAGCTGCTATGCAATCTGCAGATTTAGGCATTTTAAATCCCTGGCTGCGTAATATTCGCGATGTTTATAGAATTCATAGAAATGAGCTAAATGCCATTGAAGATGAAGATAAACGTTACGATAGACTTGTAGAATTAAATGTTCAAGAACAGTGTGTTAACTTAATTAAAACAGCAGCTGTACAAAAAGCCTATAGAGATAGAGGTTTAAAAGTACATGGTTGGGTATTTGATGTTCACTCAGGAGAACTCATCGATTTAAAAATTGATTTTGAAAAATACCTCAAAGACATCATGGAAATTTATCATTTAGATTAAACCGAAAAAAGCCACTTTAATAGTGGCTTTTTTTATAATTCTTTTTTTGTTGTGTCTTGTTCTGTATCTTCTTCAGAATCTTCATTTATTATACTAGGAAAAATAATAGGAGCTAAAGATTTTACTGGATTATATAAGGTTGAGTTTTCTATATTATCTTTATCAACAAAAAGAATGGATTTATTCATTTTATCAAAAATAATTAAGACAATACTTAAAATTAAACCAATCTTTAAAGCGCCAAAAACACCACCAAGTAATTTATTAAACAATCCTAAAGCTGCAAAATCTGCCAATTTAGTTAAAGCCTTTCCTGCTAAAGAAATGGCTAAAACAATAATAATAAACGTTATTGCAAATGCAGTTATGTTTATTGTTTTTTCGTTCCATTGTACATGATCCATTAAAAATTCTGAAGCATAATTACTAAAATGAATAGCACCATAAACACCTGCAATTAATGCTACCAAAGAAGCTATCTCAACAAAAAAACCTTTCAAAAAACCTCTAACTAATCCAAAAAGTAACAAAGCAGCTAAAACAATATCTAAAACATTCATATTAATAGATTTTAAACAAATATAAATTAACTTTGTCACTTTAAAATTATTATGTCTAGAGACGAACAATTAAAACAACGTTGGAGTTTATTAGTAACCAAACTATCTAATCAATTTGCAGATGGAGATATCTTGGATTTAGATGCTATTATATATTTAATTGGTGTTCAAGAATTGGGTCAGTTTGATAAAAAATTTAAAAAAGACCATAAACTAGATCTCATGCATATTGCTATTTGTAGACTTTTAGAGCCTTATGGTTATTATGAATTTGATTATTTTGATGAAGATAAATGGCCACATTATAAAATTAAAGAGCAACTACCAACTTTAAAAGCTGGAGAACAAAGTGTTTTAATGAAAGAAGCCATAGTCAGTTATTTTTTAGAAGCAGAGTATATTATTTAATATCAAAAGTGTTTTATATTGTTATAATAATAACCCTATTTTTGCTGCTGATTTTAAAAAATTTAACAACAATGAAAAAACTAGTTTTATTTTTAAGTGCATTGGCAATTACCTTTACCTCATGCAACAAAAATGACGATAACTCTACACCACCTACATCAATGCAAGATCCTATTATAGGAACATGGACCTATCATAAAACTTTCTATAATGGTGTTGAGGTGGTTTTAACAGATTGTGAGAAACAAGAAACATTTGTTTTTGCGACTAACGGAACTGTCAATTACAGATACTATGAAGAAGATACTTCAGAAAATTGCGTATTGGAAGAAGATGCTTCGGGAACATGGACAAATAATGGGAATAATGTATATGGTTTAGATCTTGGATCAGGATCATCTAATCGAACACTGACTTTTGAAAATAACACTTTCTATTATGATGATATTTATGTAGATGAGACATATAGAGAAGTTTATATAATGAATTAAAGTTATATGGAAAACGCCTTCTTAAATTAAGGCGTTTTTTTATGCTCAAAAATCACTAAATTTGCACGCAATAGTAACGTAATCATGATAGATAAGATTAAAGAATTAATAGCTGAAGCTGAAGCTTTTCAAGCAAAATCCATAGATGAAGTTGAAGCTTTCCGTATAAAATATTTAGGTAAAAAAGGGCTTCTTAACGACTATTTTAAAGAGTTTAAAAACGTAGCTAACGACCAGAAAAAAGAATTTGGTCAGGTTATTAATGCGCTTAAAAAAACCGCTGAAGATAAAGTCAACACCTTAAAAGAAGACCTAGAAAGCAAAGAAGAAGTTAAAGGTGTGCATGGCGATTTATCTCGTCCAGGCGAACCTATAGAAATTGGTGCTCGTCATCCAATTTCTATTGTTAAAAATCAAATTATCGATATCTTTTCTCGCATTGGTTTTAATGTAAGCGAAGGTCCAGAAATTGAAGACGATTGGCACAATTTTACAGCTTTAAACTTGCCAGAATATCATCCTGCAAGAGATATGCAGGATACGTTTTTTATTCAAACAAATCCAGACATTTTATTACGTACACATACCAGTTCGGTTCAAGTGCGTTATATGGAAAACAATAAACCTCCTATTAGAACTATTTCTCCAGGAAGAGTTTATAGAAACGAAGCTATTTCGGCTCGTTCTCATTGCTTTTTTCATCAAGTAGAAGGTTTGTATATTGATAAAGATGTGAGTTTTGCAGATTTAAAACAAACGCTTCAATACTTCACAACAGAAATGTTTGGGAAATCTAAAATCAGATTGCGTCCTTCATACTTCCCATTTACAGAACCAAGTGCAGAAATTGATGTGTATTGGGGACTTGAAACAGAATCTGATTATAAAATTACCAAAGGAACTGGTTGGTTAGAAATTGGTGGCTGTGGTATGGTCGATCCTAATGTATTAGAAAATTGCAAAATTGACCCAAAAGAATATTCAGGGTTTGCTTTTGGTGTTGGAATCGATAGAATAGCTATGTTGTTGCATCAAATTAACGATATTCGTTTGTTTAGTGAAAACGATGTGCGCTTTTTAGAGCAGTTCAAGTCTGCTTTATAAAAAAAGCTCTTTTATAATATGTAAGCCGATGATATCCATCGGCTTTTTTTATTTAACAATCTTTTAACTTCGTTTAGTTCGGTTCAAACCGAACTATATATTTATATTTGCACAGAATCTATTAAAATAAATAGTATTCAAAATATATAAAATGAAAGAAAAAATCTGCAAAGAAAAAATGAATTTAGTTGAGAAGCTAGGAGTACATCTAGAAAACAGAGAACAGTTAGCTCCTGTTGCAGCTCGTATTATGGCTTTTATTATTCTTACAGGTAAAAAAGGAACCACTTTCGAAGAAATGGTTAGTATTCTATGTGCTAGTAAAAGCACCATTTCAACGCATCTGAATCATTTACAAGATTTAAATAAAATTACATATTTCACAAAAACAGGTGATCGTAAAAAATATTTTGTCATAAACTCAGATACGTTAATGCAAAGTATCGATCACATGATTTTAGAGTGGGAATCGGAAAAAGAACTACATGAAGAAATGACCGATTACAAACTACAGATTAATGGTTTAGAGACTACAACAAAGGATTTACAATTCGATTTAACCTATCACGAGAACTATATAAATTTTTTAAATTTAGCTATGGCATCCATGACTCAATTAAAAGAGACAGTGGCAGCTATGAAACTACAAACGAAACCTTAATATGAAAAAAAACACTTATAATTTTTTAGCCTCATGTGCTATGGTTTTATTATTATTTAGCTGTGGGAAGAAACAAGAAGAGCAAAAAGCAGCACCTGTTTTACCTTATCCTGTTGTAAAAGTTATTAAACAAGATGTCACAACTCATAAAAATTTCCCAACAAGTATTGAAGGAAAAGTAAACAGTCAAGTACGTCCAAAAGTATCTGGATATATTAAAGAGGTATTAGTTACAGAAGGGCAACTTGTTAAGCAAGGACAATCTTTATTTAGATTGGAAACACAATCTTTAAGTCAGGATGCCAATGCTGCAAAAGCGAATGTAAACGCAGCTCAAGTTGAGGTAGATAAATTAAAACCTTTAGTAGAGAAAAACATTATAAGTAATGTACAACTAGAAACTGCAAATGCTAAACTAGCTCAAGCTCAAAGTGCATATAACAGTGTAGCCGCTAATATCGATTATGCAAATATAAAAAGTGCCGTAGATGGTGTTGTAGGCTCTATTAATTATAGAAAGGGAGCTTTAGTAAGTGCTCAAGATCAACAGCCTTTAACAAATGTGTCTTCAATTGATGAAGTTTACGCTTATTTTTCAATGAATGAGAAAGAGTTTATCACTTTTATGGAAGAAGCTAAAGGGGAAACTGCAGAAGAAAAAATAGCAAAATTTCCTGAAGTTAAATTACGTCTAGCAAACGGAAAACTATTTGATACATCTGGGAAAATTGAAACGATTACTGGAGATATTAATACTCAAACTGGAACCATCACATTTAGAGCAAAATTTGATAATAAAAAAGGCTTACTTAGAAATGGAAGTAGTGGAACTATTCTAGTGCCTAGAACTTTTGAAGATGTTATGGTTATTCCTGCAGAATCAACATTTGAAAGACAAGGAAAAGTCTTTGTATATAAAGTTATAGGCGATTCTTTAATAGATAAACCTATCACGATTTTAAAAGATGCCAATCGTTTATACATTATTGAAAAAGGCATCGAAGTTGGTGAAACTATTTTAGCAAAAGGAATTAATAAAGTGGGTCCAGGAAGTAAGATTAAGCCTGAGGAGAAATCAATGGATAGTATTATTAATTCTTTCGAGACTATTTTTAAATAAGCCTTATTATGTTACAAAAATTTATTGAAAGACCTGTATTATCTACAGTTATATCCATAATCATTGTTATCCTGGGTGTTTTGGGTCTCACACAATTACCAGTGACACAATATCCAGATATTGCACCACCAACGGTTCAAGTTAATGCCTCGTATCCTGGAGCTAATGCCGAAACTATTTTGGAGAGTGTTATTGTTCCTATTGAAGAACAAATTAATGGTGTTGAAGGAATGACTTATATTACCTCAACAGCAAGTAACTCTGGGAGTGCTTCCATTCAAGTATTTTTTGAACAAGGTTATGATGCAGATATCGCAGCAGTAAACGTACAAAATAGGGTCGCAAGAGCAAATGCGCTATTACCTTCCGAAGTTATTCGTGCAGGTGTTGTTACTCAAAAACAACAAAACTCTGCCTTATTATATGCAGCTATCTATTCCACAAACCCTGAGTATGATGATACTTTTATTCAAAACTATTTAAACATTAACATCAAGCCAGAATTACAACGTATAAATGGTGTTGGTGCAGTTAATGTTTTTGGTGCAAAAGATTATTCCATGCGTGTGTGGTTGGACCCAGATAAAATGGCCGCATATAAAATTGAACCTAGAGATGTTACACAGGCTATAAACGAACAAAGTTTAGAAGCAGCTGCTGGCTCTTTGGGCCAGAATAGTGGGGAAGCTTTCGAGTATGTTATTAAATATAAAGGTCGTTACAAAGAAGCCAAAGATTATGAAGAAATCGTAATAAAAGCGCTAGGAGATGGACAGTTTTTACGTGTTAAAGATGTTGCAACAGTCGAGTTAGATGCCTTTTCATATTCATCGGTTTCCAGAACGAAAGGAAATCCAGCTGTTAACTTTGGCGTCTTTCAAACACCAGGCTCTAATGCACAAGAAATTATCGAAAACATCTATACCAAATTAGATGAACTTAAAAAAGATTTCCCAGAGGGTGTAGATTATTTGGTAAATTATGATACCAATAAATTCTTAACAGCCTCCATTGAAAAAGTATTACACACCTTATTAGAAGCTTTTTTACTGGTTTTTATTGTCGTCTTTATCTTTTTACAAGATTTTAAATCCACACTTATTCCTGCTATTGCAGTTCCAGTATCCATTATTGGTACCTTCTTTTTCTTAAATGTGTTAGGCTACTCTATCAACTTATTAACGCTATTCGCATTAATTCTCGCCATCGGTATTGTGGTCGATGATGCCATTGTAGTTGTAGAAGCCGTACATGCCAAATTAGAAGGTGGTTATAAAGATGCTAAAAAAGCATCTATTTCTGCCATGAGTGAAATTAGTGGAGCCATTGTGTCTATTACTTTGGTTATGATGGCAGTATTTATTCCTATTACATTTATCAAAGGGCCTTCAGGTGTGTTTTACGAACAGTTTGGAGTCACTTTAATGATAGCCATTTTTATTTCAGCCTTAAACGCTTTAACCTTAACACCAGCATTATGTGCTATTTTCTTAAAACCACATAACGAGCATGAACATAAAAAGAAATCGTTATTACAACGTTTCTATGCAGCATTTAACACAGCGTTTAATGCAACTACAGACAAGTACACAAAGTCTTTAGGTTTTTTAATAAAACATAAATGGGTTACACTTGCCATTTTAGGCGTAAGCGTTTTTGGAATTATTGCAGCCAATAAAGTCATTCCAACAGGGTTTGTACCTTCAGAAGATAGAGGTGTTATTTTTATGAATGCCGAATTACCTCCTGGAGCTTCACAAGATCGTTCGTATCAAGTTAATAATAACTTATACGAGATGATTAAAGACATTGAAGGGATTCAAGGAGCTTCATTTATTAGTGGTAGAAACTTTTTCTCAGGTGAAGGAAGTTCTAACGCAATGGGCTTTATTATTCTTGATTCTTGGGACGATAGGGAAACTGAAGCAGAATCTGTAAATGGTATTATTGGACAATTATTTCAAAAAGCAGCTATGATTCCTGATGCTAATATTATCTTTTTTACACCTCCAAGTGTTCCAGGTTTTGGTAGTGCAGATGGTTTTGAAATGCGTTTATTAGATAGAAGCGCCAGGCCTTTAACAGAATTAGATGCCACAGCAACCGATTTTGTAAGATTATTAAATCAACAACCTGAGATTGCTTATGCTTCCAATTCCTTTAGCACAAATTTCCCACAATTGGAATTAAACATTAATGTGGAAAGAGCTAAAGAAGCTGGGGTTTCAACAAGCGCAATTTTATCAGCATTACAAGGTTATATTGGCGGGAATTATGTAGCCGATTTTAGCCGATTTGGTAAACAATTCCGTGTGTTTATTCAAACCTTACCTGAAGATAGAACAGACGAGGCTAGCTTAAACAGCATGATGGTTAAAACACCAAGTGGTGAGATGACACCTATTTCACAATACGTGTCGTTTAATCGTGTATATGGACCACAAACCGTAAACAGATTCAATTTGTTTAATGCAGTTACTGTAAATGGTGCTGCAACACCTGGATTTAGTTCTGGTGATGCTATTAAAACCATTAATGAGTTGGCAGAAACAAGTTTACCAGAAGGCTATCAAGTAGCTTATTCAGGAATTACTCGTGAAGAAATTGCTTCTGCAGGACAATCAACCATTATATTTTTAATTAGTATCCTGTTTGTGTATTTCTTACTGTCTGCCCAATACGAAAGTTACTTATTACCACTATCTATTATTTTCTCATTACCAATTGGTGTTGCTGGCGCTTATGCTACAACCTATTTTACAGGTTTGGAAAATAATATTTATTTCCAAATTGCCTTAATTATGCTTATTGGTCTTTTGGCTAAGAATGCCATATTAATTGTAGAGTTTGCCGTTCAAAGACGACATCATGGCTTGTCTTTAGTAGAGGCAGCTATCGATGGTGCCAAAGTACGTTTAAGACCAATTTTAATGACTTCTTTTGCCTTTATTTTAGGATTAACTCCATTAGTAATTGCTAGAGGTGTTGGTGCAGCAGGAAACAATTCCATTGGTACAGGTGCTGTTGGTGGTTTACTAATTGGAACCATTATTGGAGTGTTTGTTATTCCTGTTTTGTTTGTAGTTTTTCAGTGGTTACAAGAAAAAGTAACAGGAGTTCCAGAAGCCGTTAATCAGAAAAAACAAGAATAAATTATTATGAAAACAGTTTTAAATAAACGTTTATTTTTTAGAGGAGGTATTCTTGTATTTACGTTGTTTACCTTGCAAAGTTGTATTGTTTCTAAAGATTATGAACGACCAGATTTAGAAGATGAAACCGAAAATCTTTACAGAACAGATAATTTACCAACAGACAGTTTGTCTATGGCAGATGTGTCCTGGAAAGAAGTTTTTACAGATTCTTATTTAGTGCAATATATTGAAGAGGGCTTAGAGAACAATATTGATATTAGAATCGCTTTACAACAAATTATTGCTGGAGAAGCTTATATGAAACAGGGTAATGCTGGTTATTTACCAACATTAAATGGTGGAGCAACGGTTACACATCAAGAATTGTCTAAAAACAGTCAGTTTGGTAGTTTTTTCAATGGCTCTTTAGAGCAATATGAAATGGTAGCTAACCTTTCTTGGGAAGCAGATATTTGGGGTAAAATCCGAAGTAATAAAAGAGCATTTCAAGCTAGTTACTTAAAAAGTGTGGCTGCACATCAAGCTGTTAAAACCAAACTTATTGAAAGTATTGCAACAACTTATTACAGATTGTTAGCCTTAGATGCGCAATTAAAAATCACAAAACAAACAGTTGAAACTAGAGAAAACAGTGTCACAACTATTCAGGCACTTAAAGATGCCGGGCAGGAAACACAGGTTGCAGTAGACCAAAATATTGCGCAATACAATAATGCTCGAGCTATTCAAGTAGATATTGAAAGAGAGATTTTTAGAGCAGAAAATACCCTTAGTATTTTATTGGCAAAACAGCCTCAAAATTACGAAAGAGGTGTTTTAGAAACTCAAGAAATTACAACTGATATGAAACTGGGTGTGCCATATTTGTTATTAAGAAACAGACCAGATGTTATGGCTGCTGAATACGATTTTATTCAATCGTTTGAATTAACAAACGTGGCTTTAACAAATTTTTATCCATCTTTAACCTTAAGTGCATCTGGAGGTTTTCAAAGTTTGGAGTTTCAAAATTGGTTTAATGCCAACTCCTTATTTGCTAATTTAGTTGGTGGTTTAACACAGCCTATTTTTAATCAAAGAAAAGTAAGAACACAACACGAAGTCTCTCAGGCTCAACAAGAACAAGCACTTTTAAGTTTTAAAAGAACTTTATTAGAAGCTGGAAAAGAAGTTTCGGAAGCACTTTATACCTATGATGCAGAAACTGAAAAATTTATCTATAGAAGAAATGAGGTAGAAGCTTTAAGACGTGCTGAAGCTAACTCTGAAGAATTATTAAACAATGGTTATGCTACTTATTTAGATTTACTAACCGTTAGACAAAATGAATTAGCAGCCGAATTAAATAGTATCGACACTAAACTTGAGCAATTACTTTCTGTGGTTAATTTATACAAAGCCCTTGGTGGAGGTTGGAAATAAATAGTGTATATGAAAAAAGACATCATCATTCCAAAAGTAGAAAACGTTTATGTTGCCGTTGTAAACGAGTATAACGACATCTATAAAACCCAAGATTGGAATGCCTATATAATTAACGATAAGGATGTTGATTTAGAGATGGTACTTATTGTAACCAATGGCTTTTCTGAAGAAAAGACCACCTCAACATTTCGAAAAAAACTCTATGTGCTTCCTAAAAAAAGCTATGCAAAAATAGAGCTCATGCAAGAAGATCTATTTGCTTTAAATAACACGTTTAAAGTAACTTTTTTTGAAGGAAACACCATGTTTGACAAAACTTATCTGTTTAGAAAAAACACAATTAATTTAAAGGCTCTGCAAGCTATTCCTTTAATGGAATCAAAAGGGATTTTAGTGAAGTGAATACTTAGTTTAAATACCAAACATCCATTAAAAAACTACCTACCCAACCTCCAGCAATCCATATCTTATCATCATATACAATACAACCTTGTCTACTTCGCATTGAATAATCAACAATTGCAATTTCTTCAAACCAATTTACACCATCTAAGCTAGACCAAACATCATTTTCTAAATCGCCAGATATAACCCAAATTCTATCATCGTAAATTACTGTTGAATGATTTTTTCTTACCGAGAAAGGAGCATTGTCTATTTCAAGGTTCCAATTAATTCCATCTAAACTAGACCATACATCATTCAACTCATCTCCTTCAAAGATAATACCACCAATAACCCATATTTTATTCTGAAATACACTACTACTATGTGAAAACCTTTTTTGGAAAGGAGAATCTGTTGTCTCAAGAATCCAATTAATTCCATCAGAACTAGACCAAACATCATCATAAGCTATTGGGTATCCACCAAATCCGCCAATAACCCAAATACGATTGTTAAACACAACACTTGTATGATCTTCTCTATCACCAAAAGCCGCATTGTCAGTTTGTTGAACCCAATTTATTCCGTCAGAACTAGACCAAACATCATTAATTGGATTTCCATTTGATCCACCAATAACCCAAATTTTATTTTGAAAAACAACAGTTGTATGTTTTTCACGCTTTGTGAAAGATGTAGGAGAATTATTTTGAACTTCTTCTGTCCAGAAAATACCATTTGTGCTTGACCAAACATCATTTGTTGGCCCCCAAGTTGAACTATCTCCACTATAACCTCCAATAACCCAAAATTTTCCATTAAATTCTACCATACCAAAATCTGCTCTTTTAGAAAAATCTGCATGAGTAGTGGCCAGAGTTTGACGAATTTCCCTAGATTTAAAAGTAAAAACCTCACTTTCTGTACTATTTCCATTACTATCTGTAGCTATTACTTTCCAAAAATATGGGATATTTCTATTTAATTCATTAACTACACTATAACTTGTTGTTGTTAAATTAGAAGCAATTACTGATGTTGGATTCTCAATATCAAAATCAAGAAGTACAGAATAAGTAACTTGATCACCTTCTGGGTCTATGGCTTGTTCCCAACTTAATTCAGGATTAAGATTAACGTTAGTTTCATTATTTAATACTTCTAATAAGTTAAACATTAATGGTGGATGATTTTCAATTGTAGTGAACGAAAAAACCTCACTACTAGTAATTCCTCCATTACCATCTGAAGCAATTACTCTCCAAGAATATGTCAAATTGTTTTCTAAACTTTCAATTAATGTATAGTTTAAACCCTGTAAGTTTGATATAATTTCTGTCATTGGGTTTCCTAACCCTTCATCTAACAATAGGCTATAAGATACATTATCTCCATCTGGGTCAGAAGCAGCTTCCCAAGTAAATTCTGGAATAAGGGCTACATCATAAGAGTTATTAGTGACCTGAAGTAATTGAAAGCTATTTGGAGGTTGATTGCTTGATGAATCATCATTTCTACCACAGGAAACAAATAATATGAAACTTAATGTATATAATATTTCTTTAGTATTTTTCATAATTAAAAAATAAGCTTAATATAATATCCGAAATTATTAATTTTAAATATAGGTTAATCCAGCTTATCAGTCAGCTTTTTAAAGGTAATTTTAGGGTCTTTGCCTTCGTATAAAATATCGTAAACTGCATTTATAATGGGTAATCGTGTTTTCTTTTTATTTTTTTCGTTTATCAAAAAAGCACTTTTAGTAGCATAATACCCTTCAGCAATCATGCTCATTTCCATTTGTGCAGATTTCACTGTATAGCCTTTCCCTATCATGTTTCCAAACATTCTGTTTCTGGAAAAAACGGAGTATCCTGTTACTAATAAATCTCCCAAATAAGCCGAGTTATTTATGTTTCGTTTCATTTTATGTGTTTTCTTTATAAAACGTTTCATTTCACGAATGGCATTACTCATCAACACACTTTGAAAATTATCTCCATAACCCAAACCATGAGCTATTCCTGCTGCTATAGCATAAATATTTTTCAACATGACTGCATATTCAGTTCCAATAACATCGTCACTAATTTTAGTTTTTATATAATTACTAGATAATTTATCGGCAATTTCTTGAGCTTTTTTAGCATCTGCACAAGAAATGGTTAAATAAGATAATCTTTCTAATGCTACTTCTTCAGCATGGCAAGGACCAGCTATAACTGCAATGTTCTCAAAAGGAATGTTATAAATGTCATGAAAATGCTCGCCTACAAGTAATCCAGATTCAGGAATAATGCCTTTTACAGCAGACACAATGGTCTTGTTAGAAACATCTATGGTTAGCTTTTCTAATTCAGAGTGCATAAAAGCAGACGGAATAACAAAAATTAGCACATTTGCATACCCAGCCATTTCATTAATATCGTTACTTAGTTTTAACTGCTCTATTTTAAATTCGACTGAACTTAAATAACTTGGGTTATGCTGTTCTTTTATTAAATGCTCTTTGGTATAAGTACTTCGCATATACCAACCAACTTCCTCTAAATTTTCTGACAGCATTTTTACAATGGCTGTTGCCCAACTTCCAGATCCAAAAACGGCATATTTTAATGGTTTATCCATATTCTTTATTGAAAAAATTAAAATCAAAAATACATAAAATTTGACTCTTTTAAAGTCTTTAATATGGAAGCCTTCCATTTTTTGGCACGTGTTTTGAATTCGTTTATATAGTAACTAAAAAAACTTCGCTTATGAAAACGTTAAAAATACTTTTCGGATTTGCTTTTATAGCAACACTATTTACTTCGTGTTATACGGATGAATTACACGTTAATCATAACAACCCTACTCCAACGCCATCCATTTCTTTAAATCAACTATTGAGTTCTTATGAGTTGTGGTATGTGGATATTAATGAAACTATTGGATATGGTCAGACAACATTTTTGCAAATGGCGTTTACTATTTCATTTAAGAATGGTACGTTATATGCAAACAATAATTTAGTTGGTTTTGGAAGTCAAGGAAATGGATTTGGAATTCCAGTTGGAAATTATGATGCTTATGGAACTATTTTAGATGTTTATCATGTTATTGATGGATTTGAAACGTTTGATGTATATCAAATTAACACAAACACCATAGAATTATACAATCCTTATAACGATACGTCTTATTTTTTAAGAGGCTATCAACGTTCTAATTTTGATTATGATTTTGTGTTTTACGATAATATTCATTATTTCCTACAAGAATATGAAGCATGGGAAAAAACATATACAAGTCTAGAAGGTGATATTAATGAGTTTGATAACGAAAACTATTTACAGTTTTTAGCTGGTGGAAACGATTCAGAATTTAGAAGTTCTCAAGATTATAACATTGGAAATCCAGATAATATTTATTGGGATTATACAGGAGTTTATGGTGTTGGTAATGTTTCCAACAACATGTATTTAAAAACCTTAACCTTGAATTACGACTCTTTTGGTGATGAGTTTTTTAACCTACAGATTATAAACGATGGCAGAATTGAAATGTATCATCCATCTTCTGGAACCACTTACGAATTTAAAGGAAGAGGTTATATTCAATTCATGAGAAATGCTGAAGGAAAACAAATACAAGAAAAACCAAAAATGCGTAAGTTTAAAAACAATAATAAAGAAAACCCTAGAGTAAGCTCTAGAGATTAAATATAATTTGGTTAGTTAAGTTAGTTAATTGGTAAGTAAGCTGTTTGATTTAAAATTCAAGCAGCTTCTTTTTTTGGTATGTTTATTGCTTTATTAAATAGGGTTTAAAAAAAGAATTTTTTAACTTTACAATAATTAATTAAAACATTTAACACACAGATAATTATGGGATTATTTTCATTTATTAAAGATGCAGGAGCAAAAGTTTTTGGAATAGGAAAAACTACAGCAGAAGAAGCTGCCGAAAAAGCAGCAGATTTAGCAGCAGCAAAACTTAAACGAGAAACAGCAGCAGCTAATAACTTAAAAGAAACAATTAACGATTTAGGATTAGAGGTTGAAAACCTGAATGTTCATATTAGCGATGATCAAGCAACTATTACAGGAGCTGCATTTGACCAAGCAACAAAAGAAAAGGTAGTATTAGTTGTAGGAAACTCTAACGGGATTGCTACAGTTGACGACCAAATGACAGTTGAAAATCCTGAGCCAGAAGCGCAATTTCATACTGTTGTAAGTGGAGACACTTTAGGGAAGATAGCAAAAAACTATTATGGAAATGCTATGAAATACCCAGTTATTTTTGAAGCAAATAAACCTATGCTTAAAAATCCAGATTTAATTTATCCAGGTCAAGTATTACGTATTCCTGCTTTAGATTAAA
>Ga0209344_10002522_pt1 | contig 20138 bp, 20 predicted proteins | sample Cruoilmetagenom6_FD_187293 | JGI IMG/M metagenome (GOLD analysis project Ga0209344, IMG submission 187293) | Oil polluted marine microbial communities from Coal Oil Point, Santa Barbara, California, USA - Santa Barbara Oil Seep Sample 6 (SPAdes)... | ecosystem: Environmental > Aquatic > Marine... | reverse complement strand
CACCAGCACCCGAAACCCGGATTACTCCATCAGAGACCTGCTCCGCTGCGCTCCGCAGGCCTCTGATGGGACGAGAGAACGCCACTGCCCTAACATAGGGAGTGGTACAAAGTATGGGGGCAGGTCACACTGTTGAGCAATGAGATATGCCGGTGAGGAAATGTGAAAACTAATTCCCTAAATACGAGCCTTGCTTGATCGCATCTCAGTACGCATTGAGCTCCGCTGAGCTATCCAACCTAGAAGATTGATTAAGTGGTAACAAGCAATATCATGGCTCGCTCAGTCGCCTTGCTTGCTGCATTTTCATTGATCAATACGCATGACTGTTCTAAATCTACAAGAATTGACACACACCCCCACAATCTAGTTTTTTGAATATGTAATTCATCGAGAGATTGAAATGTCTCATCATCCATTACTGATCTCCAATTAGAAAAGCGGGAGCATGTTCTTCAGGTGCCATAAACAGCACACCCGAGTAACACACTCCCGCCCAACCGGGCTTGGAGGAGCTAGAAGTCGTATGATGCTGCACCAATCGGCACTATGTTGTCGTAAGTGAATCCGAATTCACCATTTAATTGCCAGAGGGTTATCCAAGTGTCACGTTCACTCTGAGATTCAAGTATGCAATCGCCTATCGCGAGTAGATATACACCCCAAGCGTCGTATCTACATGAGCTGGTTTCGCATTCAGTCCACGCAGCTCGAAAGGTGTCGCAGGCGTCTGAATAACAGTTCTGCATAGCCTTAGATGAGTTGTCTGGCGGCGCCGTACATGGTGGAGGTAGCTGGACTGGTGTGGATAAAGCGGAAGTTATTAGTGTGGCAGTCAATGTGAACATGTCATCTCCAAACTGAGGTAGTGCTTCCAACGAAGGAAACTGTCTAGTTTGGATGGTACTAGGTTTTACTGGAAAAGCACGCTAAAAATGACGTATCCTATTGCCCTACATAGACTTGGGTGAAATTCCCAGCCAATTCAGAATGACTCATATATGAGTTGTTTCTTATATATAACCTCAGAAATACTCAATGTGTTAAAATGGGAATCTTGGATTCGAATTACATAAGTTTTCATGTAACAAAGACGGAGCCAAATATCCCCGTGACGACTGGATTGTAAATATTTCGAAAATCGGTTACATTTATCCTTATGAGCAGCCGTGAGATGCGATTTGCTGCGCGACATCTCGCGTGGCTGAGGGACAAAGCGAAGATAATTGCGAGACAGAGTTCGGGCGGGGATACGACTGAACTCTTGTCGTCTGCTATTGGCAGGCTTGCTCGCACCCCTGCTCAAACTGATAGACAAGGCGGGACGGTCTCACTTAAGGCATTGAGCAATAAAATCATGCACTCTGTTGCCGTTGATCACGCGAGATCAAATAAGAATCGTCAGTTGCGAGAAATGAAATACGCTCGCGACAAAGAACTCTCATGCTTTTCTAAATCTTGTGAGAGCGAAGGGTGGCAGTTTGTTATGAAGCACTGCGACCCTCAATACAAAGATCTATTGGAACTCATTTCTCGCGGACTCACCCTCAAACAGATTGCAAATCTCAATGCTGTTCCTCCGTCAACTGTCCGCTCGCGTTGGACAAAGGCAAAAGAGTCAGCGGTAGCGAGTTTCAATCATGAGTAGTGGAGAAGATCTAGCTGGAAAACATTTTGGCCCATTGCTTGCTGATGGCAAAGGGCGGTATAACCTGCTCGAACTCATCGGTTCAGGTAGCGAGGGCAGAGTCTATCGGGCTCTTGATCGGCAGTTTGCACGGTCATCTCGCTCGATGGTTGCTATCAAAATATCTGATTTTTCAGAAGACATGGATGAAGGTGTTAGAGCAAGGTCAGTCGAGCATCCCAATGTTGTAAGAGTGTTTGATCGCGGCATTGATTTCGTAGGTGATGTAAATCGAATCTATGTAGTCTTTGAATACCTGGAGGGCAAGCCTCTTAACGAATGGCTTGGAACTCGAAAACTGCATCACTATCAACTCCGATCGATTGTTCAATCTGTATGTGAAGGTGTGCAAGCGATACATGCTGCATCCATCGTGCATAGGGACATTAAGCCTTCCAATATTGTCATGGTTGGAAATCGGCCAGTGATACTTGATTTCGGCGTTTCGATTCAATCACTTGATGCCCAAACTCCAGCGGGAACCTTTGGATTCATGGCTCCTGAACAACTGATTGGAAGCGGTGATAGCACACTTGTTGATGTTTATGCGATTGGTGCGTTGATTTATTGGCTGGAAACAAAAATGCCCATCAACGGAGATGATCGAGAGCAAGCTATGGAGCGACTATCGAGTGGTCGAGCTATGGACTGTTCGCAAATCCGTAACATCAGATTCCGAGAAATCATTGAGAAGTGTGTTCAACCTAGCCCTGATGCACGGTATCAATGCCCGATCGAGATTTACAACGATATTGAATCCTTGCATCTTGGATATCCAACTCGAGCTGGTTATTACACGCCATACGAAAAAAGGGTGCTTGGATTTCTCAGGCATCCTTTCAGATATTTCGGAGTGTTACTCGTCCTCATTGTGAGTTTGTACTGGTCGTACGACCGTCATGAAAACCTAAGTAGAGAAATTGAAGCCAGAGAATGGTTTCAGCAGGGCATCCGTCAAATGATTTTTGACATGAGATTCCGAGACGATGTAATTGATCCGGCTGCATATTGGGCACTCGCTGGGCTCGGGTTCAATGATGAGACATCAGTTTGGGCGAAGAAGATCCTCAATGATGTAGAGGGTGAACAAGAGCTTAGAAGACGAGTGTTGGAGATGCAGACAGATACTTCTGTATCTCACGTCACTATGGGGTACTGGTGGTGGCTTCTAGCTCGCGTTCAAGTTACAGCTGAAACAAGAGATCTGAGTCCTCGCATCCTTAAAGATTCGAGCGAGGAGATTCCAATAGATCGAACCATCCCACTGAGTTCGTATGAACAAGCTAGGCTCCAATTCAAACAAATCTTACCACCAAATGATCCGATTTTTAAACATTTAGAAGCCGAGATTAAGAGGGCAAATGAATGAAAGACCAAGCCATTTACTGTTACTCCAACTCGAATACTCAGTTGAAGATAATTACATTTCCAATCATCTTATTGCTACTTTTACTAACCACCACTCCTGCGTCATTCGCGCAGGGGATCCCGCAAAAGACAATAATTTCGGCGCAAAATCTCTTGGAGTCTATTAACAAATCTCCTGAGGAAAATACTGGAAATGCGTTTAATGACCTGATAGTAACAGGCACACTATATCTGAATATGGGAGACGATAAAGTAAAGAAATTGCTGTTTGAACGTTGTGATTTCGTAGGTGGAATTTCATCTGATTCAACTCAATTTACTGAGATCATTTTTGCAAAGTGCACCTTTGGCCAGCGCATCACATCGGCCAAATATCAACGTATTGATGACACCATATCATTTGGCCTTTCAGGCGGTACAGTTTTAGGTGATTTGATTTTTGACTCCTGTATTTTTTATAACTCAATTAGCATTTTACGAGAAAAAATTGTTGGTAGTTTGGATCTAAAAAATTGTGAAATACTAATACCAATGGAACCGGATCCACCAACTGTTGAAAGCGGCCAATATTTTCGAAAAATTGGATTACACTTAACTGATTCAAAAATTGGCAGAGATTTTATATTTAGAGACTCTACTTCAAATACACCGGTACGGCTTGAATACGTTGAAATTGAAAAAAATCTAACTTTGGATTATTTAACAATCAAGGACAGCATTTATTCTTCTTTAGCAATTGCTTATGTAGATATTGGAAAAAAATTTAGTGTAGAAGGATTAGTTACAAATGGTCATGTCGAATTTGCAGATTTGAGCTGTGACATTTTCTCGGATGGCTTTCTAGATCAAGATAGAGAGCCGGTGAATAGCATGAAAATCAATAGCGGGCTCTATCTACGAAGTGGTTTTAGCTTTAACAACTTCGATCCCGAAACCTCTACAGATTTAGAACTCCGACTTCAATGGATACGAGATAATCATAAAAATTACGCTTTACCGCAGGAATATCTCCAAATCGCTAGAATTTACGATGAAATGGGCAGGTACTCTGACAAACGTGAAATATTGATTGCTATGGAAAAAGATATGACGAGCATGAATCAATATGGAATAGCCATGAAATCACTACGTCATGTATATGGTTTGACTACAGCATATGGATACAAACCATGGTGGTTACTGGGATATATGCTTCTATTTGTTGTAACGGGGTTTTTCGTTTTTAAAAATGCAATCAAGCGTGCAATCATGGTTCCATTGGAAGCGATTATTGAGCAAAGTGATTTGCCAAATGATCAAGTAAAATCTTGTACGTTATCCGAAAATGATGACGACACATCTTCAGAAGCTCCACAAACATTGATCGAACTACCGAGCAATGATTCAAGTCAAAGAAAAACCAAATCCAATAAAATCAACATCCCTGCACATTCAACAGTTATCAATAATTTGTATGAAGTTCACGAAGTCCCGCAGACTTACCCTCACCCACGCCCACTTCTTTACTCAATCGATTTGATTTTACCTGTTGTGGGATTGCGTCAAGTCAAATATTGGTACCCGTCAACAAAATGCCACTGGACCTGCTGGTATGCGACAATACACGTTTTAGCCGGATGGTTGATGACGACTTTGGTAGTCGTGGCGATTGTGGACCTGATCAAACAGTGAGTGCGATTTAATCTTTGATACTAGAGCGTAGATCGAATTTATAGAGGTGAAGAGTATGCGATTCAAAGTTATTGGAGTCGACAGAGAGAGCGGCGTAGATCGAATGATTTGGGTCAGTGCGGTGTCATCCGATGCTGCAACACTTCTGGCCGGCGAGCACAACATGATTGTTGCGAGTGCTGTTGAGGACATGCCAGCGATTCAACAGGTAGTTGCGAAGTTGCCCGCTGGCCCAATTACAGTTCGGCTGGATGGAACGCAGTTGAAACAACTTCGAGTGGGTGAAATGCGTATCGCAACGGGTGTATTCCTTGGATTGCTATTCTGGACAATCTTCGTATTCTTGATTTCAATAATTTTCTGGATCTTACTCGGTACTGCATTATTCAGCTTGGCGGCATGAGATGTTGAGTGGTGCTATCCATATAAGCACGTAAATCTCACAATCTAGCTTTAATATTTTTGATAAACAACTTACCGCTAATCGCATTCCAATGAGTAATTTGGTAGTGTATCCCTATCATAAGTTATTAAAGGAGATACATAAATGTATAAAACATTGACAACAAAAATTATTGCTCTCTTAGCAATCAGTTATTTTAGCTCACCAGTATTAGGATTTGACGGACCTGAAGTACCCCACCCTACGAGCGTTGAATACGGCGATGACCCTATCTATCGAACACTCGAAGCAGTTGGTGCATGGGGATTAACTTATTATCTAGATGGACACGCATTGCCCTCTCAAGATGACAACAACTTCTGCACGGGAATTCTTGTTGCACCCAATATTGTTCTGACTGCACGACATTGCCAATCTTCGTTAGGCTCAAAATTTATCTGGAACCCAGAAGATGCGGAGATGAAAGCAACTGATCCATCTACAGGCCAACCGATATTGGACGCGGCTGGAGTTCAACTTCCCAAATACACCATGCGATTTCGTTTAAACACAGATGAAACAACTATCGGCACTCCTGCCGGTGGGTTTGACTCATATCACCAAGTCCCAATCAAAAGGATAGTGCGTAATCTGGACAATGCGAGCTGTCCAACCTATGACATGGCTTTATTGATTTTATCTGATGGGCCAAACGATACCGATGACAATGGGCGTTGGGCGAATGGATGGATAACTCACATTGATCCTGTACCAGTATCACCTGCGGCTTTACCTTTGAATACATTTCACACGATGTTTCTTTCAACTATGGGTCCGGATAGCTTAGGTCAAAAAGGAATTTTGCGATATCTAAAAGGAGATGATGCACAATTATACCATGGTGGAACCGACATAGCTTGTACGCCATATTATGTAAGCGGTATGCCTCATAATCCAGAATTTGGCGACTCAGGCGGAGGCTATTTTTACTTAGCGGATTCAGGAGAATATATCTTAGCCACAGGCGGCTCTGGTGGTTATACCAATATGCATAACCTAATCCCTGGGGATTCAATGTGGGCACATTTCTTTGGCCTGATTAATCAGCTAGGCCCTCCTAATATTTTACCAATATATGGAGCTCCCGAACTTCTGAATTCCGAATTCGATATTACAAACCAAGGAACTCCAGGAACCAGTCGATATGGAAGGCAAGATTTTTCAATATCAATTTCGGATGCAATCGCCATTTCGTCCCAATACACACCACTGCTCTATTCCGACTGGAACAATGATGGAGTAATCAACGTAACGGACTTCAATGACTTTGCACTGGGACTGCTTACAGCAACGAATCCCTATGGCCCCTTACCAGTATTTCCAATGCCGGCTGGATCTGGTGATGTAAATGATAATGGAAGATTCAATCAGATGGATCTTCTCATGCTTCAAGCAATGGCAGATTCAACGATCACTTCTGATCTGGCGTACGATTACAACGCTGACAATGTGATAGATCAATCTGATGTTGATATCCTAAATCGTGTTTTGGAATATGGAAAAACAAAATCCCAAATCGCCGGGCCACTAAGCCATGGCTTGTTTGGCGATCTTAACAATGACGACCAGGTAGACTCACTCGATTTAAGTGAGTTATCCCAGCTGGACCCTACAACACTTGTTGATGTTCTTTCCTCAGATCCTCTTTACGATGCGAGACTGGATATAGAACTTGACAAGGTTTTGTTACCAGATGATTACAAAGCTTTGATTGCTCGCATTATCCCTGGCGATGTCGCCACTGTTGGACAACCTTACTCTTCAAGCGATATAAATCCTGATTTCATTCTCGATATCCGTGATGCGCGTATGTATGCATTATACTCATCTGTAATTAGACCAAGCTTAGATCCTACTCCACACGTTGGCGTTGATGTGGTGCAACAAGATTGGCGAGTTGGCGATGAGTTTGATAGGCCAGATGGATTGATCTCTGAAGCGGATATGCTCTGGGTTCTGTCTTCTTGGGTAGAGAATGCAAATACAAGTTCATTCTGGATTGACTCACTGTTTGACTTCTGGTTTCTGGATGTCAACAACGATGGACGTGCGAATATTTTAGATGTCCATGAACTTGCCAATTCATCCGTTTTCGATCCCGACTGGGACCTGGATAATAATGGTGTGCTGGATTTTGTTGATTACACTCTGATGACACGAATGGTAATTCAAAGCTCGCCATTCGGCCAAGGCTTTCTTGGGGATGTAAACAGTGATAACTCCCCAAGCTGTTCGTGCGGGACTTTTGTAAATATCGCGTATCAAATGTGTGAAGATATTTTCATCGGATGCGAAGATCCAATCACAACTTCTGCTGACTGCGGAGACCTTACAGAGATTATGCTTTTGGGTCCAACTGCGTACTTTCAAACTGGACGAGAATATGCCTCGAATAATGGGTATATCGTTCAGCTTGATGCAGATTTAGATGGTGATATTGATTTTGATGATCAAGTGGCTGTGTTTCATGAGCTACAACCTGGCGATCTCGATTTCAATGGTATTCTGGATACGACTGATGGAATGATGTTTGCTGCTGATTTCACTACATCATTTGGAAGCGATATTGGTGATCCAAATTATTTAATCTCTGCCGACATGAATCGTGATGGCACTGTATCGATTGGTGATGTTTCAACTTTTAACAGTTACATGGCAAACCCGAAATGTAACTAATCAAATTTCTACAGTCTCTGCACAGAACCACCTCTGATTTGCAGTGGTATATATTTTACAGCAGGCTGAAAAACAGCCTGCGTAAAATCTCTCATCTCTTTGCAGCAGTATGCTTCATTGATCAAGACCCGTTTCTCCTCCCCCGAGAAGCGGGTCTTTTACTTTTGGCAATGAACGTTCGGGCTTAAGCTCATTGAATTGAGTTGGCCAGAAAAGAGCAGCTGCCTCTATCCTCATCACTTCCTGAATTGACATGGTATTCTTACAAAAAATTGTATCTCCGTAACCAAGGCTTCGATAACATGATTTGTAGGGCCAAGAATTGAAGCCAAAGAACACCACTTAAGGTATCCAGGTATACACATGAATAATAACGAAATGGTTAAGCTCAGCATGCTACATGCTCTCGGATTACTTGATGATGATGAGCGAGAAGCTTTTGAAGAAGCGTTTAATAATGCTCCTAAAGATGTTCAAGCCTTGGTGGTAAATGAAGCTAATAGGATGAGTGACCTAGGAGATCTTCTACCTCATTCTGAACCAAATCCTCATATCAGAGCTCTAGTAGTCGAAGCCACCCGCGCCGCTATTCGAGAGGGTTCGACTTCGTTTCAGGATGCAAAATTATCTGCTAACCGCAGCGATATGAATCTTCTTGATTTGCTACGAGAATCTGGCCAACGAATCGACCAACAGTACTCTGGAATTGCCAGGCAAGTCCATAAGCTGATAGCGATCGCTGGCTTGACAGCTGGCCTCGCTTCTTCAGTAGCTACTGCAAAGCATCTTAATACCGAAGCAGTTCCTATCTCTGAGGCGCTAGTGATGTCATCTATTCAGTATCTCCAAGAGGGTGACAAGCTGGTAGCTTCACTCAAGTTGTCAATTCAAACTGAAGATCCTGAGGTCGTAAGAAAGAAAATTAATGACTTAGTTGCCGAAATAGAAAATGAACTGGACGGAAATAAAACCGCCACCAAATCAGGTTTCAGAAAACTGTTACCTGATGACCCAGTCAAAGCTGCTTCGATTATGGTTGCAATTGCTTCTTGTGTTGTTATGTTTGGAGGGTTACTGAACTGGAAGATTACACGTCAGTCCATTTTGATGAGCAATGAGAAGAACAAAATCGAGACACAGAAACTCATCAAGGAAAGCGAACGAGTTGATCTCGATAATGCCGAACTACGGAAGAAGCTTAATGAAGTTCCTCGCTTGATCATCAGTGCATGGGACAATGACAAACACTGAATATCACTTTTATGGAATTGTGGGCGCTGCGAGCGGTGTTTAAAAAGGCTCCTGGCGTTTGACAATCGCTTTGGAGATTAGCCCTAGCCAGGAACGAACTGAAATTATTTTAGTTTTCAATTTTTTGAAAAGACTCTTTCAAACTCTCATGGCTTTGACCCAAAGCTGCAGATATTGCTCTAGAATTATCCGTTTCTCGCTTGCTCTTTATGAGATTGTCAACGGTGTTCCTCATTCGTTCGAATGTGTTTTCAAAAATAGCAGTTGACGCCATTGGGCTATCAACAATTACTCGACTTACATCGTCGTGATTATGCTCTTCGACTACTAGAGATACTTGTTCCGCTGATGCTTCGTCAACATCAATAGAAATCTTATATATTCGTCCAGTGAATGACCCTTTTTCAAACCAAGTAAAATCATCAGCCTTTATCTTTGTTAATGGTTCATCTTCAATGTAACGAAATTCAATTACAAATTTTCCGAGGTCATCACAGTAATATCCTCTTATGGCTCGCGGTATGTCATAAGGCGACGACGATACTCGTACATGAACACCTCGAATAGTTTCGTCACGGCCCAAATCTAGAGTGCCCTGATTTATTGGAACCCAATGTTTCATTTTTAAGCCTTTCGTTCTAGTAACGAGCTGAGCGCCGTAACCACGAAATCGTCAAAAACTTCTATCGACTCATTTGCTAGGGCTTCTGGAGAGCGACTAGATAATACCAAAACTCCCCAAGGTTTTCCTTTATTTTCAATCGGAAATCCACAGAACGATCTTTCTGCACAATATCCCTTATTTAATCTATTTCTTACCCAATTTTCTCGGACCCATGTTTGTTTTGCATAATTGGCAATTGCGTCTCTATCCATTATGATGGTTTTTTTGTTTATTTCTGGCAAATCTTCAACTGTCAAAGTCTTACCCATTGCCCAAATCATCCCTGCAATCCCTTCAGCCTTATCAGCATCGTCTGGAGCACGAAACCATGTCCGTCTTTTTCTGTTAGTCCATCCAGAACGTTCTACGGGAACTAGCCAGCCTCGTTTCGGAATAAACCACCATTTTAATGTGAATTTTTTATGCTGAAACAATGTGACACGATGATGATTATCCCTGTCGAATCGGGAGTCCTCAAACACCTTTTCCTTATACGCATCAAGAATGTCATGGATGCATTGCCATACCCAAGGTGAACCGATTTTACGTCTTACAATTTCAAGTACACCGATTAACAGTGTTAATATCCAAGCAAGCCAAACCCATTGAAGTAAAAAATGATGTGGCTTTACAAACAATTCTGCATGCTCAGCTATCCAAGCGGGATCTGCTTGAGATGCACCTGCGAGTGAGCTTGCAACGGCAATTAATAATGCTTGAAGATAATATATTCCTCGAAATACCCAGTTTATTTTACTTGTAGATTTCACGGTAAAAGACTCACTTCGTCCAGATAACTATTTAATATGTTTACACTATACCAAATACAATGTGAGTACTTTCCAAGAATTTGGACATTTATCACCCCACGTCCCTCGCAATCGCAATCACCTTCGATTGATCTCGCTCGGCGTAGACCGCATCTGTAATAACCGCCGACGAATGCCCCAGCATCAGCTGTGCGGCTTCGAGTCCATATTTCGCCCTGATCATCGTTGCGGCGGTGTGTCGCAGCTGGTGGGGTGTCCAGCGGCTTGACCGATGCCATTCGTCGCGATGTTCGAGCTTCATGCACAACGGAAATGGGAACGCAGATCGACAAGCTCGCGAGATCGCCCGTCCATAAGTCTGAATTGTGTAATGATCACCTGGCGAATGCGCCCCGGTTGGCAACACTCCAAGTCGAGCAAGCTCGGCCTCAGCTGGTGAAAATATGAATTGATCTTGATCTCGTTGCAAGAATTGAATGATCACTCGTTGCGATTTCGGTCCAATCGGAATCGTTCGATTCTTTCCAGCGTGTTCGAGTTTGTGTTTGGTCGGAGTGTAGATCCAAACCTCCCCACTCCGATCGAGATCCATCGGACGCATGATCAATAACTCACCTGCCCTTGCTCCTGTATGAATCTGCATCTCGATCAATGCTTGGATCTGATTCGATAGGAATGGCTTCGTTTTTTCAACTCGATCAAGATCAACTGGCCGTACTTTCTCACCCTCTCCAACGCCCGTTGTACCTTTGCGAACATTCTCAACCGCAATCAATCCATGATGAGATGATGCCGGTACAAGCTCGCGAGCTACCGCCCATTTGAACATTCGTTTGATTCGTCCTAGTTGTTGGTTTATGTAGATTCGTTTCCAAGGTTTTCTAGGCGGATCAGTGTTGAGATCCCCATCGGCCATCGGTTTGATTAGATCGCTCAATGATCTCGGCCCAAACTCTGCAGCGGGTTGACTACCGTGATATTGGCAAATCACTCGAATCATCGAACGGGTTTTCATAAGTTCTTCTGGTGTTGAATGCCCTTTGATATGTTGCCAATACTCAAAGCAAATATCGTCAATCGTCGCGGCTGTTTCCCCCCCCCGCTGGCCGTCATTGATTTCAGGCAATCGACGCCCATCAGCTTCCCACTGTGCAATCAGTAGATAATACGCTTCGCGGCTTTCTGGTGAATTGTGTTGGCCAAGGGGGTATTCTCGCCGCTGTCCTGTATGAGCGTCAACCAATGCTACAATCGCGATTGAACGACCTGATTTTTTACGATATGATGGCGGCTTGTGCATTTTGTTCTCTCATTTGGGGCCAATGGCCCCACTCATATAGCTTATATTGCACTATATCAATCATTCGACAAGCGTGCAAACCCATGCTTGATAACGACTTACAAGACTAAGCATCCGTAGCTCAGCTGGATAGAGCAATGGTTTCCTAAACCATAGGTCGGAGGTTCGAGCCCTCTCGGGTGCGTTTTATGCCTGATGAATCTACTCAATCCAGTCGGCCTACCAATCGCGGGCATCTTCACACTGAACATCGCAATACTCGATCTATGCAGCTCGATGGGTGTTCTACCATTGAAAGCTTGCGGATCATCAATCAGGAAGACCAGAGCATTGCGATCGCGATTGAGCATCAGATACAACATATTGCTCGATTTACGGATCTTGTCATTGACGGGCTCCGTGCTAGAGGCCGACTGATCTACCTCGGCGCTGGAACCAGTGGCCGACTCGGAGTCCTTGATGCATCGGAGTGTCCTCCCACTTTCCAGTCCCCCCCTGATCAAGTCATCGGGCTCATCGCAGGCGGAGACTCTGCATTACGGACATCATCTGAGCACAAAGAAGATGATTTCGATGGTGCGAAGATCGCACTTGATGAAATCGGTATCAGAGAGCACGATGTGGTTCTCGGGATCGCCGCCGGCGGGACGACTCCATACGCACTGGGTGGGATTCAATACGCGAAATCACAAGGAGCAGTAACTGGATTTCTCACTTGTACTCCTATCGATCATCCTGCGAGTTGCGATGTACTGATTGCTGTTGAAACAGGTCCAGAGGTTCTGACAGGTTCAACTCGGATGAAAGCTGGAAGCGCCACAAAGATGGTCCTCAACATGATCTCGACAGGCGCGATGGTCGGACTTGGAAAAACCTATTCAAACCTGATGGTTGATATGCGAGCAAGCAATGACAAACTCAAGGATCGCGCGGCTCGGATCGTGACACAAGTGACAGGCGCTGATCGAGAGCGTGCATTCCAGCTTCTTGATCAATCCGACCAATCACTCAAGCACGCAATTGTCATGCACAAACTCGATGTTTCATTTGACGAATCTGTTCGTTTACTCAACGACGCAAGCGGATGCTTGCGAACACTCATCGGCCCACCCGATCTATCGAGTAATACACAATGAGCATCGCAAAGCAAGTTGGATCGATGTGTATCTTCGGATTCTCGGGTTCATCTCTTGATGATGCTCAGACTCGTAGCGAAGTTGAAGAACTCAAAGCACTCCATGTTCGAGGCGTTATCCTCTTTAATCACGACATCTCAGGGAATCATCCTCGCAATATCCAATCTCCTAAGCAGCTCAAAAAACTTGTCGAAGATCTCCACAATGAGCTCGGAGACGACATCATTGTCGCGATTGATCAAGAAGGTGGCGCAGTCGCAAGACTCAATCATCAAGATGGCTTCTTAGAGACGATCAGCGCTGCGGAGTTTGCTCTTCGAGATGAAGTTGACCAGTCGCAATACGCAATGAAACAAGCTATGCAGCTCGCGTCGCTTGGAATTAATCTCAATTTCGCGCCGTGCATCGATCTCGCGATTGATCCTCATTCTCCGATTATCGCAGGACGAAACAGATCATTTGGAACGGATATAGAGCAGGTACTCCGCGATGCGAGCATCATTATTGATGAACATCGACGCGCTGGAGTCCGATGTTGCTTGAAGCATTTCCCAGGGCACGGCTCAGCGATGCTTGATTCCCATCTCGGAGTTTGTGACATCACTAGAACTCATAGCGATTCTGAACTCGACATCTATCGTCATGCACTTCCACTCTTCGGAGATCGAGTCGCGATTATGCCTGGGCATCTCATGCATCGAGAAATCGATCTCTCATTCCCAGCGTCACTCTCGCATCGACACATTACTGAGTTGTTAAGAAATCAGCTTGGTTTCGATGGCGTCGTGATTACTGACTCACTCGACATGCGAGCAATCCGAGATCAGTTCGGAGATGTCGAATGTTGTATCCATGCAATCAACGCAGGCGCAGATGTTCTTCTCGACGGGCTCAACGCTCCCGGTTTTCGAGAAGAGGGCGCTCCGCGACGGATCGTCGAAGGAATACTCGAAGCGATTGATCATGGAGATGTCGTGGATCATGAATTCCGTCTTGCTCAATCCACTGACAGGCTCGCTCAATTCTTCGATCAGTGAGTGAAGTGATCTTAAAAAAGCACTATCCGATAACAGCGAGAACTGATTTTTATTGATCAATTCCAAGCAAGAATCGTATGATTCCCCCGATTTTAGGATGTTTTGTTGGCATGCGAGTCCCAGTTGTGCTCGTCTATATGTGCAATGAAACTCCAATCAAAGAAATTGACCGTGCTTACGCCGTTGTGTTCAATGGCACTTGCTCTCGTACTCAGTATTGGAGGCTGCGCATCCACGCGCAACTCTTCAGCAGGGTCATGGAACTGGGCGCCGCCTCCTAGACTTGAAGCTGGTCACGCTGGAGCGAGTGGAGCAATCATTGTTTCTCCAGTCCAAGCGGATGCTCAATACTTTGCATACGCTCAAGGCGAAGCGCCTGAGTTTGATCGCAGAGATGCATCACTCAATATTCGGTCAAACGATCCGACTGCTGGATTCCTTGGTTTCCCAGAGCAGGAGCGTCCATCACTTGAAAACTATCGAACTTTCTATAGCGGACGCACAGCAGAACGCTATGCGTATCCGATCGTCCGCGAAGAGTACCACTCGTATCGCAGGACTACTCGCAACTCATATCGACCATCGCATAAACCTGCGAGCCCGAAGGGGAATAAGCGTCGTCCTCACTAACAAAACATATTGATTCTACATGGATCAAAAAAGGAGGAGGCCGACCCGTTTAAACGGATCGGCCTCGCACCAACACCAACATGCGCCTTTGCTATCAGTCGTAGAGTGCTGCGGTCGGAGGCAGCTCGACTGTTCTCAGCTGGAGAGTTGTTTCCAGCCTGAAGTTTGATTGTGTTCGATGTCGTTCAGCGAAGAAGAAGCTGAGTTTGTATCGTTTTCCGTCTTCGAGCCATGCCAATCGATCGAGTTCGATCGTTTGTGAGACAGCGCCGTGGACGCCACCGATGTCGACTACGAGATGGTCATCGATATAGACCCAAACATCATCGTCACCGGTAAACTTAAAGTTAAGACCCTGATCCGCTACATAGCTGAACTCTGTCTGGAGCTCGAAACTGAAGTGGAAGTTTTTGTTATCTCCTGCTGAGTTCCCAAAGAGTTCGTTGTTGATTGGGAAGAAGCCGCCGGTATTCGCATAGAGCGGATCGGTCTTGTCGTCGAATGTGTATACATTCGAACCTTCTTGACGAACGAGCGTCAGATCCAGCGGCATTGACACATTGATACCTGGAGTGTCTCTAAACCATTGATCGAATGCTTCTGCAGTTGTAGTTGCGCCTGACTTCGATGAATCCACATACCCTGATTGATCACCTTCAACAGCGGGTAGATACGGACGAGGACGCATAATGTTTCGGCCTTCGCTGTCTTTCCAGTTGTTGGAAAGTTTCTCACCAGTTGAAGCCATGATCGGTTTACCGTCTTCACTCAGTACATCTGCAACCATTCCGACATAGTGACCGAACCCTGCGGATGGACGACGCTGGAAGTCTGGATGACCTCCATCTTCGGTTCGTTCTCTAAAGTCACGAACAGTACCTGTCAGAGTGATTGATTCGGGTAGGTTACTGAAGTTCTCAGCTCCTGGGCTCGTAGCGTATGCGGTCCCAAGACTCATGAAACCGATGCCACCTGCGATCGCTGCGAGAGCTGCGGTTTGTGTGATTCGTTTAGTAAGTAGATTTGTGTTTGGTTTGTTCTGCATGTGGTCCTCCGTGGACGTAGCGCCTTGGGCACAGTGAATTGAAAGTTGACTAGAAAGACAGTGAATGAGGATTCGTTACAACTCTGCATCTATTGAGTGCGTAGATCGTTGTTGATCCATGAACAATCTCCTGCAGTTCCTCTACTGCTCTCCCCCAAAGGCCTACGGGCTCGCCGTGACAGTTGCTGACGGCTGGTCCGACGCCGACACCACTGCGGTGCCGATCGAAAAAATCATCGAGATGCCTGATGCTGCGATCGCGGCGATCAACAGAAACTGCATCATTCTGTTTGTGTGTCCTGATTGCTCAGACTCAAGGATGTGTTGGTCAGCTGTGGTCATTGCCCACTCCCGGTTGCATGTTGTGCCAATCTGATCCCGACTTGGGAAACTTGGCTTGATGTTCACAAGAAGCATCCAATTCACTCTTCGCTGTGCCATTGGATTGGGGTGAGAATTGCGCGATTCAATACCGATTGTGACGATCAGGTAAAAAACCCCGTCTGAAGGGGGAAATCGGCAACATGTTGGAATGGACGGATTTGCGAGCGATTCAGTGCGATCAACCGATACCAAGTTGGTACACAGTCCATTTCATGGACCGAAATCACAAATACCTGTGGTACACTCACTATGAATTCGCATTATTTGGAGGCGATTGGGCATGGATGTCTTTGTAATCGAAGGTGGACGAAAACTATCAGGCTCACTCCGAATCAATGGTTCGAAGAATGCAGCACTCCCTCTATTAGCAGCATCCTTGCTCACGGATGAACCTGTCATCCTACGTGATGTCCCAGATCTCTCCGATATCCGCAACATGTATCGCTTGCTCGGAGAACTCGGAGTAGACACGAATACCGAATATGACGAGCAGGGAATCTCTCAAGCATCTCTGCGTGTCATTGATAGCTCCGAGTTCCATGCTCGATATGACATCGTCCGAACGATGCGAGCGAGTATCTGCGTGCTTGGACCTGTACTCGCTAAAAGAGGCAAAGCAAGAGTTTCGATGCCTGGCGGATGTGCAATCGGACAGCGTCCAGTAGATCTACATCTTCGCGGACTTGAAGCGCTAGGAGCAACGATCACTCTCGAAGGCGGCGATATCGTCGCTAAAGTCCCACAATCCGGACGACTCATCGGAGATATGGTCTTCTTAGGCGGTCCCTTTGGTTCCACAGTTCTTGGAACTGCCAATGTGATGTCAGCAGCTACGCTCGCCGTTGGAACGACAATCATTGAATGTGCGGCTTGTGAACCTGAGATTGTCGATCTTGCAAACTTGCTCAACGGGATGGGCGCCAAAATCACAGGCGCCGGATCGCCTCGGATTATAATCGAAGGCGTTGAAGCCCTTGGAGGGGTTGATCACACAATTATGCCCGATCGAATCGAAGCGGGCACATTCATGTGTGCTGCTGCGATCACGAAATCTGAGCTCACGCTCGAAAACTGTCCGCTTGATGCGATGATGTCAGCTACAGATCGGCTCGAAGCGATCGGAGTCCATATTGATCCTGTGGATCATCCCAGCCGGGTAACAGCCGACGATCCGCTTCGCAGAGTGTGCAAAGTCAGTTGTTCAGAGACTCTTAAACCTGTTCAGATTACTACGCAGCCACATCCTGGGTTTCCGACGGATTTGCAAGCTCAGTTCATGTCGTTGCTGTGTCTCGCTGAAGGGAACTCTGTAATCACTGAGAAAATTTTCCCTGAGCGATTCCTTCATGTTGCGGAACTTACTCGAATGGGCGCCAATATCCATCGGCACGGCACAACCGCGGTCATCTCAGGTGTGAAAAAATTAACAGGAGCTCCTGTGATGGCGTCGGATCTGAGAGCATCAGCGAGTTTAGTGCTTGCAGCGATGGCTTCGGAAGGCACAACAGTCATCAATCGCGTTTATCACATTGATCGAGGGTACGAGAAACTCGAAGATCGTCTCTCAAGAGTCGGAGCATCAATCCAGCGCGTGAATGAAAAAGAAGTCGCCGCGATGGGGCTCATGTGCGAATAGTGCATTTGGGTTGCTATGAGTTCTCACTCAGCTCAGCATTACTCTTCATCGAATCCGCGTTGTACGAGCGATGCGAGATGTGCGAGCGCTTCTTGAGCGTCATCACCTTTACAGACAACTTCGAGCTCAGTCCCTTTTGTCGCTGCGAGCATCATCAGTTCCATTACTGATTTTCCGTCTGCGTCTTCATCGTCGTTACGGACTCGAACATCTGATTTGAACTCGTTCGCAGCCTGTGCGAAATCCGTCGCAGGCCGAGCATGGAGCCCGTACCGGTTGACAATTTTCACCTTTGATGAACAGGTCTTGCTCAAGCGACTCCTTCTCAATCAATCCTTGGATTGAGTAATAGATGTTTTTTTCAACTTTACTGCTCAGCCGCCGAGTCGATGGTTGTCTGCGTCATCAAGGAACTGATGAATTTGCTCGCTGTTGCTCGATTGTCGGAGCGATCTTCGAAAAGTTTCTTTCGAAAGGTTTTTAAAGATAATCTCCATAGCTTGTAGATGCTCTTCGGGTCGATCCTGAGGGCTCAGGAGTAAAAAGATCGTATAAACAGGCTGCTTATCGAGCGAGTTAAAATCGATTCCTTCGCTTGAAATACCGACGGCAGCAGTAATGTGTTCAATATCCGCATGCTTGACATGAGGGACGGCGACCCCTCTCCCGAATCCGGTCGAGTGCTTTCGCTCTCGATCGAGGACTCGTTCGAATATCTCGTCCTTAATAGATGCAGGAGCAACTCCAGAATCAACGAGTTGATTAACCAACTCAAGGATCGCTTCGTCACGATCCGTAGAGGAGAGTTTGGCAACAATCGAGCCTTGCTCGATGATGTCCGTCAGTTTCATATCCAGTTCCTAACGTTTATTTGAACAGAACTTGCTTTGTATGATCTATCCAACTCACTCTTTAGCGATGTTCAAGCTTGAGTTTTTCGCGATGATCGTTGAGCTGTCGGCCTGCTTTTGCGACCGCGTCGTCGATTACGATATAAAGGTCATGCCCATCAGCTTTTGCAATAAAATCGCTGTGATTTGCAACGTCGACAGTAATTTCGACTGTGAATTGTTCTTTAGAGGAGTTTTCTTTCCAGAACTTCACGTCAATCTGTTGCATGAGATCAGTGAATTTATCGAGCTTTTTCACCTTTGATTCGGCATGATTCCGGATTGCATCGGTGACTTCCATGTGTAGGCCTACGACATTGGTACGCATTGAGGACCTCCTTCAAATATGTATTTCCTGCGCGACATGCTTCATTCCATTGAGCTTCGAGCAGGGTTCCAACCCATTCTAGGATGAAACAGTCACAATTGCACGCGCAGATCGACTTCATCGCTCGCAAAGATACATCCAGATAGATTCGGGACAATTCCTAGCCAATCCGCGAATAGGCTCATACACTGGCAGTCGATGTCTGCACGCATGCTTCGCAATCTGATTCAGTATGGGCTCTTGCTCTCTATCCTCGCACTGCTCACAGTGTTTCTGCTTTATCCAATCGCATTGACGGTTCGAGGTGGATTCGCGGCTGATATCGCAACAGGACAGGGCTGGACGCTCGATCACTTGATCTTGATCTTCAAAGATCCGACTCGAATTGATGGGATTGTCAATGCATTCAAGATCGCATTTGCGACAACCTTCTTGAGCATCGTCATCTCACTTCCATTAGCATTTTTGAGCGCAAGATATTCATTCCCTGGGAAAAAAATCTTAAACGCGACGATTCTTGTCCCGTTGATCCTGCCGCCGTTTGTTGGCGCGATTGGAATCAGGGCGCTGCTCGGCCGAGAAGGTGCGCTCAACGCATTCCTTGGTACCGATTGGGACGTGCTCGGCGTAGCTAAGTTCTGGGGCGTCGTCGCAGTCATGACGCTTCATCTCTATCCGATCATCTATCTAAACGCGACAGCATCGCTTGCGAACTTAGATCCAGCACTCGATGAGAGCGCCGAGAATCTTGGCGCAGGTAGTTGGAAACGATTCTTCAAAATCACACTCCCTCTAATCCGTCCAGGTCTGTTCGCAGGCGCGACGATTGTTTTCATCTGGAGTTTTACCGAGCTTGGTACTCCATTGATGTTTGACTATTACGATGTCACATCTGTGCAGATCTTCTACGGCCTCAAGGATGTTCAGAACAACGCTGAGCCTTACGCTCTCACGCTCGTGTTGCTTGTTGCTGCAATCAGTTTCTATCTGCTCGGGAAGTTCGTGTTTGGTAAAAAAGGGTACGCGATGTACTCGAAAGCATCGCGAGCTGGTGGCGAAGTACAACTCACTGGAATCTGGGGTTGGTTAGCAGCTCTCGGATTCGGAGGCGTAATCCTCCTCGCGGTCATGCCTCACATTGGAGTCATGCTCACAAGTGTTGCAGAACCAGGAGCGTGGTACGGAACTGTCCTACCTAAGGGAATCACTGGTTCCCACTTCAA
>Ga0209344_10002521_pt1 | contig 20139 bp, 19 predicted proteins | sample Cruoilmetagenom6_FD_187293 | JGI IMG/M metagenome (GOLD analysis project Ga0209344, IMG submission 187293) | Oil polluted marine microbial communities from Coal Oil Point, Santa Barbara, California, USA - Santa Barbara Oil Seep Sample 6 (SPAdes)... | ecosystem: Environmental > Aquatic > Marine... | reverse complement strand
GGCAATACTCGCATTCGCGGCACTCGGGCGTATAGAGCGGGATGACGTGATCGCCGGGCGCAAGGCTGGTGACGCCGGGCCCGACCTCAAGCACGACGCCCGCGCCCTCATGCCCCAGAATGGCCGGAAACGCCCCCTCGGGATCGGCGCCCGACAGAGTGAAATCATCGGTATGACAAAGCCCGGTGGCCTTGATCTCGACCAGAACCTCACCCGTCTTCGGGCCCTCAAGGTTCACCTCCATGATCTCCATCGGCTGACCGGCAGTAACGGCAACAGCGGCTCTTGTGCGCATTGAATGTTCCTTTTGTTGACTTTGCCCGACCATGCGGCATGCGCGTGGCGGATTCAATATCCGCGCACAATCGCAGGGACTCGGGCGATGGTTTTTCTGCGATCAATGGCGCCCTTCGCGGTAAACCTGATGACAATCCAGACAGCTGATGCCAAGGTTCAGAAGCGTGCTGCGCAGGCCCTCAAGGCTCTGGGTGTCAAGTGCGGCAGTGGCCAGATAGGCACTGTTGCTTTTGCGCTCGAAGTCTTGCCAGTTGTCCCAGATCAGCGGGCGCGCCTCTGATTTCGGATCGGTCTGCTGCTCGCGAAACAGGTCGGGCGTGGCCTTCATCTGGGTCATCAGCGCCTGTTGCGCGGCGCCTGCACTGGCGGCATCAAAGGCGGTCTGGCCCTTGACCATCGAAACGAGGCGATCAATCGCTTTCTTGGAACTTAGCATTGCTTCCATTCGCATCATCACAGCGTGGTTGCGCACCCCGGAATGGGCGAAGGCCGTCGTGGCAAGGGCAAGGCATAAACTGATCAAAACGGCCGGACGGGTAATGACTGTCATCGAATGTATCCTAGTGCAAACGCCGATAGTTTAGCATGTCAGGCCCGCAAGGGAAGAGGGGCGTGGCTCATCGGGGCGGTGGGTTCAGAAAGACCAAGGGGCAAACACAATCTTGTCATATGTGCCCGCCGCATTCTGTCTGTCCGAATTTCCCCGGCTCGGTTCGCCGAGCAGACGGATTGGAAAATGCGCCGCGCGCGAATTCGCTTGATCTGGAAGAGCTTCGGCGCAACTCTGTGATCATGAGTTTTCAGTCGTTCAGCCCGATACAGACGCCAGGCACGCCGATGCAGGTTGCGTTTCACCGCACCGAACTTGCGGTCATCCTGTCACTTTACGGGCGCATGGTGGCTGCGGGGGAATGGCGTGATTACGGCATTTCCTGTCTGCGCGACGTGGCGGTCTTTTCGATCTTTCGGCGCACGGCGGAAAATCCGCTCTACCGGATCGAAAAGCGGCCCAAACTGCGGGCAAAGCAGGGGCAATATGCAGTGATCGGAATTGACGGGCAGATTTTAAAGCGCGGTCATGATCTCAAACCCGTGTTGCGTGTTCTGGAGCGCAAGCTTATCCGCGCTGTGGAGTGAGCGTTTGAGTGCGCTTGAGACAAACGAACCAACAGCGCGTGCCGATTTACGCCTGCGGCTGGTGTTCGGCGGCGGGGCGATGATCGGGCCGGGCAAGGCCGATTTGCTTGAGCTGATTGCGCGAACCGGATCAATCTCGGCGGCGGGCCGCGCGATGAACATGAGCTACAAGCGCGCCTGGATGCTGGTCGAGACGATGAATGCCATGTTTCGCGCGCCGGTCGTGCAAAGCGCGCGTGGCGGCGCCAAGGGCGGTGGCGCGACCCTCACGACAACCGGGGAAGAGGTGCTGCGCCACTATCGCGCGCTAGAGCGGCGTTGCGCCGATCAGGGCGCGCCCGAGATCGCGGCGATCACCGCCCTGCTTGGCGATATGTCCGACGAAAAATAACGCTTGTCTTTGACCGCGCCGCACGGGATATTTCCCTTCAAACATAACGAGATCGGAGAGGGCCGCCCATGCGTGCCGCAGTCGCCATTATGCGCCACCTTTGCCTGCTGTTGTTGCTTGCGCCCGGCATTGGGACGGCCCGCGCCGAGACGGCGACAATTGCGGTGGCGACGAATTTTGCCGAGGCAACCGAGGATTTGATCACCCGGTTCGAGGCGCAGGCCGATCACCGGATCACCCTTGTCACCGGCTCGACCGGGAAACTGTTTGCACAGATCATCGAGGGGGCGCCGTTTGATGCCTTTCTTGCCGCCGATCAGGCCCGGCCCGCGCGGCTAGAGGCCGAAGGGCGGGCTGTCGCGGGATCACGCTTTACCTATGGCGAGGGGCGTCTGGTGCTCTGGAGCGCGACGCCTGACGCCATCGGAACAGACGGCGCGGCGGTGATCCGCGCCAATGATTTCGCGCATCTGGCCATCGCCAATCCCGATCTTGCGCCCTATGGCCTTGCGGCGAAACAGGCGTTGCAGGGGCTTGGCCTCTGGGCCATGGTCAAGCCGAAACTGGTGATGGGACAGAATATCGGACAGGCATTTTCGATGGTGGCAACGGGCAATGCCGATCTGGGCCTGGTGGCGAAATCCTATGCAATTTCAATGCGCAACCGCCAACCGGGGCGCGTCTGGGATGTGCCCGAGGCCCTCTATGATCCGATCCGGCAGGATGCCGTCCTGCTAACCCCTGACAATGCCGCCGCGCGAGAGTTTCTGACCTATCTCAAGATGCCCGAGGCGCGCGCGTTGATCACGGGGTACGGGTATCATGTGGAGTGACGCGGCGCCGTTTCCCGACCTCACACCGCTCTGGCTGACCATGCGGCTGGCGGGGATCAGCGTGGTAATCCTGCTTCTTGTCGGCACGCCGCTGGCCTGGTGGCTGGCGCAAACCCGCAGCCGCGCCAAGGTGGCGGTCGAGGCGATCACGGCCTTGCCTCTGGTACTGCCGCCGACGGTTCTGGGGTTCTACCTGTTGGTTCTGCTGAGCCCCAACAGCATGCTTGGCGGGGCCTGGCGCGATGTGACCGGCACGGCGCTTACATTCTCGTTCACCGGGCTTGTGGTCGCGTCGGTGCTTTATTCGCTGCCCTTCACCGTGCAACCGCTTCAGGCCAGTTTCGAGGCAATCGGCAGGCATCCGATGGAGGCGGCGGCCTCGCTTGGCGCCGGGCCGATGGATCGGTTCTTCACTGTCGCCACGCCGCTCGCGCTGCGCGGATATCTGACCGCGATGGTGCTTAGCTTTGCGCATACGCTTGGCGAATTCGGCGTGGTTCTGATGGTGGGCGGGAATATTCCGGGCCAGACCAAGGTCATCTCAATCGCGATTTACGAGCATGTCGAAACGCTGGAATATGCGCAGGCACATCTGTTGTCGGCGATCCTTCTGGCGATTTCCTTTGTGGTTCTGATCGCGGTTTACGCTGCCAATCGCCGCTTTCCGGTGCATGCGGGATGAGCGGGCTAGAGCTGGATATTGCTCTTGATCTGCCGGGGTTTCGCCTTGAGGTTTCACAATCTTTTGCGCCCACTGGCCTGACGGCGGTTTTTGGCCCCTCGGGCAGCGGTAAATCAAGCCTGCTGCGGGTGATCGCCGGGCTTGAGGCGCGCGCGCAGGGCCGCGTCGGGTTTGACGGGCAGCTTTGGCAAGAGCCGGGGCGCTTTGTTGCTCCGCATCGGCGCGCTATTGGCTACGTCTTTCAAGACGCACGGCTTTTCGCGCATCTGACAGTGGCGGGCAACCTTGCCTATGCCGAGCGACGCGCGCGCAGGGCGGGGCGTGCGCCGGATCGGCCCGGTATTGTCGCGGCGCTTGGGCTTGAGGGGCTTTTGACGCGCCGCCCCTCGGGGCTTTCGGGGGGCGAGGCACAGCGCGTGGCGATGGCGCGCGCCCTGATGACGGCGCCGCGCCTGTTGCTCATGGACGAGCCGCTTTCGGCGCTTGACGATGCGGCCAAGGGCGCGATCCTGCCCTATATCGAGGCAATCCGCGATGGCATGCAGGTGCCGGTGATCTATGTCAGCCATTCGGTGTCAGAGGTGGCGCGCCTGGCCCATCACATTGTCATGCTTGAGGCGGGGCAGGTGCGCCGCGCCGGGCCTGCACAGGATATCCTGTCGGATCCGGCGGCGGCCCCGGCCTTTGGCATCCGCGCCGCCGGGTCTGTCCTGCGCGCGCAGGTTCTGGCGCATCACGACGATGGGCTGAGCGAACTTACGGTGGCGGGTGGGCGGCTTTTGGTGCCGGGCTTTGCCGCTGCGATTGGCGCAGAGGTCCGGGTCAGGATTGCGGCGCAGGATGTGATCCTGTCGCGCAGCCGCCCCGAGGGGCTATCGGCGCTCAACGTGCTTGAGGGCGAGCTGACCGACTTGCGCCAGGGGCAGGGGCCCGGCGTGATGGCCCGCCTGCGCATGGGCGCGGATCAGGATGTTCTGGCCCGGATCACGCAACGCTCTGCCCGGGCGCTTTCGCTGGCACCGGGGCAGAGGTGTTTTGTGGTGATCAAATCGCTGTCGATTGCGCCGCTTGACGTGGGCGGCAGCGGTGCGGTCTAACCCGTCGCCTTGGCCCCGGCCATCACGCAGAGCATCTCGAACATGATCGACGCGCCAAGAAAGGCGGTGCCGCCAGAGGTGTCGAAGGGTGGCGAAACCTCGACAAGATCGGCGCCGGTGATATTGACCCCCTCAAGCCCGCGCACCACCTGAAGCGCCTGATAGCTGTTGGGGCCACCCACCTCGGGCGTGCCGGTGCCGGGGGCAAAGGTCGGATCGACAAAGTCGATGTCATAGCTCACATAGGTGTCGCCGCTGCCGGCAATCTCACGGGCCTCGGCCATCACATCCTCAGGCCCTCGGGCGTGAAACTCTTCTATCAGGATAAGGCGGATGCCGTTGGCGGCGGCAAAATCGCGATCTTCGGTGTCATACATCGTGCCCCGGAGGCCGATCATCACCACGCGTTTTGGATCAAGTAACCCTTCCTCGACGGCGCGGCGAAACGGTGTGCCATGGGTGTACATCGTGCCGCCGAAATAGGAATGAAACAGATCGGTGTGGCTATCGAAATGGAGCATGCCAAGCGGCGCGCGCCGCGCCAGCGAGCGCAAGATTGGCAGCGTCGTGAGGTGATCGCCCCCCGCCGTCAGCGGCGTGATCCCGGCACCCGTCACCCCGTCGTAGAAGTCAGTGATCCGCGCCATGCTATCCATGATATCGGCGGGGTTTGGCCCGACATCGCCAAGATCGGCGCAATTGAGGGCCTCAAACGGGCGCATGCCGCTGGTGGCGTGCTGGGCGCGGATCATCGTCGAGGCATCGCGCAACTGGCGCGGCCCGTGGCGCGGACCGGGGCGATTGGTGGTGCCACTGTCCCAGGGCACGCCGATCAGGCCAAGTTGTACATCGTCGTAACGCGCGTGCCCCTGCGGCACATAGGGCAGGCGCATGAAGGTGGGCACGCCGGCAAAACGCGGCAATTCGAACCCCGATACGGGGTGAAAGAACGGATCGGATGTCATGGTTTTCCTTTCAGACGTTTGCGCGCGGTAACGGGGCCGTCGCCCTGCGCCTTGATGCGGGCGATGGCGTAGGTGATCGGTTCATAGGCCACCGCCATGTGATGGGCGTTGGCATGCAAAAGGGTGTCGGCGTCGGCCACCCATGCCACATGGCCTTTCCAGAACAACAGGTCGCCGCGCCTCAGAGGGGCGTCGTCGGGCAGGGGCGTGCCAAGCGCGCCCTCTTGCGGGCCGCTATCGCCGGGACAGGGGATGGCGCAAGCCAGACACCCGGCCTGAACCAGACCGGAGCAATCAACGCCGAAGGTTGAATTGCCGCCCCAGAGATAGGGCGTGCCGAGGTAAAGTTCGGCCACGCTGACGGGATCGGCCTCGACGCTCTCAAGCGGGCTGAGATGGGCAAGCGGCACGTAGCCTTGCGATGTTTCGGCAAAGCGCGCGCCGGTCGAAAGAACGGTCAGCCGTGCGCCATGGCTCAGGCTCAGGCGTTCGGGCGTTTTGAAATCCGGCTTTGGGTAAAGATGCGTGGCGCGCACACTGATGCGGTGTGTGGGAGCGCCGGTTGTCAGTGCGCTTTCGCGCAGATAGCCGTGATAGCCATCGCGCGCGGCGGTGACCTCGGCCCAGCCATCCTGGATGCGCAGGACCGTCACGCCCTCGCCCATCAATAGCTGGCGGTCGCGCGGGCCATCCGGGGTGCGGCACAAATCGGCAATCGGGGCCGCGATCACAGGTGTATCGCTCACAGCGACAGAACCTCGGGTAGCGCCTCCAGCAGGGCGCGTGCGCCCATGCCGACGCCACCCTTGGGCCGTGCTGGGGCCGCTGTCGGGTTCCAGCCGTAGATGTCGAAATGCCCGTAGGGCAGCTCCTCGGTAAAGCGGCGCAGGAACAGCGCGGCGGTGATCGACCCGGCAAACCCGCCCGACGGCGCGTTGTCGAGATCGGCAATGCCGGGTTCGATCATCTTCTCATAGGGCGTGTGAAACGGCATCCGCCAGACCGGGTCGGCGACCTTCGCGGCGGCTGTTTCCAGTGCGCTTACCAGCGGGGCGTGATCGGTGAAATAGGGCGAAAGATCGGGCCCGACCGCGACCCTCGCCGCGCCGGTCAGCGTTGCCATCGACAGGATCAGATCGGGTTTATCCTCGGCGGCAAAGGCAAGCGCGTCGGCCAGCACAAGGCGCCCCTCGGCATCGGTGTTGTTGATCTCGACCGTCAACCCATTGCGCGCGGTCAGGATATCGCCGGGGCGAAAGGCATTGCCGGCCACGGCGTTTTCAACCGCCGGGATCAGCACCCGCAACTGAACCGGAACACCAAGCCCCATGATCATATGCGCCAGCCCCAGAACCGTTGCGGCCCCGCCCATATCCTTTTTCATCAAGCCCATGCTGGTGCCGGGTTTGAGGTTTAGACCGCCGGTATCAAAACACACGCCCTTGCCGACAAGGGTAAGTTTTGGCCCGCTCGTGCCCCATCGCATGTCAATCAGGCGCGGCGCGGTTTCGGCGGCGCGCCCGACGGTGTGGATCAGCGGAAAATTATGCGTGAGCAAGTCGTGGCCGCAAATGGTTTCAATGCCGGCACCATGTTGCGTGGCGATGGCGGCACAGGCCGCCTCAAGCGCGTCGGGCCCGAGATCAGAGGCGGGTGTGTTGATCAGGTCGCGGGTAAGCGTCTCGCCCGCCGCGATGATCTCGATCGGGTCGGCATCAACGCCTTCGGGGGCGATCAGCCGGGCCTTGGCCGGGCTTTGGCTGCGGTAGCGTTCAAAGGCGTAATGCGACAAGAGCCAGCCAAGCGCCTCGGTCTCGGCCTGATCAGAGGGCAGGCCCACAAGGCGATAGACCCCCTCTGGCAGGGTCGCGGCGCAGCCCGCCAGATGAAACCGGCCACGGGCGCGCGCACTTGCGGTGCCATATCCGGCAAGCGCCATCTCAATGGTGCCCGCCTCGCCGGGGATCAAGAGGGTACGGCCAAGCGCGCCGGTGAAGCCTGCGGCGCCAACCCACGCCTTGATGCGGTCGGGCCGATCTGCAAGCCAGCTTTCAAGCGCATCCTCGGCAATCACATGCAAAGGAATGGCAGAGGCGTCATCGGGTGCGAATGTGAGGCTCATTTCGGCGGACCTTTCGGGCAGATGTTTTTGCCCAGCCTAGCCGCGATTGCGCCGCCTGCAACCCATCAAATGGGCCGTTGATCAAAGCGGTATGTCCTGAAGGTCCCAGATTTCGCAGAGCGAGCGTTCGCCGATCCGCAACAGCCGCGCAAAGGTGGCGGCAAGTGCGGTGCGATCGCCGTTGTCGATACATTCGGTCACATCGCCCGCGACCCGCGCCAACGGCTCCATCCCGATCTGATCGGCAATCGCGATCAGGCTTCTGGTGCTTTTGCGCATATCCTCAAGCCGCCCCTCACGGTGACAACGTTCGGAATACGACAGCCGCGCGGCCAGTTCTTCAAGCGCGCGACAGACCACATCCTCGGCATTGGATTCGCCCAGTTGAAGATAGAGCGCCTCTAGCCGGTCGGCATCAAGCGCCACGGTCTCATCTTGTTTTAGCAAAGTCACCTGTTCCACGTTCTCACCCGAATTCTGTGTTCATAAATATCCCCACGACTGCTGGCATCATTGCAGTGTCAGGGTTTTCAAATCGTTTCGGGCCGGGCGATTTATCCCTCGAATTCTATTCGAATCCAGACTATTCAACACACGAGTGCCCCAAGACCCGGAGAGATCATGGAACACGCCCGCCCTCTGCCCAGCTATCTGGTACACCGTTTTCACGGCTGGAAGGCCACCGCCTATACCGAAAATCAGGCGTGGTATCGCCGTCTTGCCACCGATGGCCAGCATCCGCGCGCGATGATTATATCGTGCTGCGACAGCCGCGTGCATGTCACCTCGATCTTTGGCGCGGATCAGGGAGAGTTCTTTATCCACCGCAATATCGCCAATCTCGTCCCGGCCCATTGCCCAGATGGCGCACAGCACGGCACCTCTGCGGCGGTGGAATATGCGGTCTTGGCGCTGAAGGTGGCGCATGTGATCGTGTTGGGCCATTCCAATTGTGGCGGTGTTCAGGGCTGTCTGGACATGTGTTCGGGCCATGCCCCCGAACTCGAGGCCGACTCGAGCTTTGTCGGCCGCTGGATGGATATCCTGCGTCCGGGCTATGAGAAGGTGCGCGAGATCAAGGATGAGGCCGAACAGCGCAGCGCGCTTGAAAAAGAAGCGGTGATGGTGTCGCTTGAAAACCTGATGACCTTTCCTTTCGTGGCCGAGGCGGTCAAGGACGGCACCCTGACGCTTCACGGGTTGTGGCATGAAATCGGATCCGGCGACCTGGAACAATTCATCGCCAGCCAGAAAGAGTTCGTCCCGCTTTAGGCGCAGATGCAGTCCGCGCGCGCAAGGCTTGCGTGTGGCGTTTCACTTGGCCTAACCTGCGCCGTAGCGTTCGGGGCCATTTTGCCCCGGCGACGACATAAGGCATGGGGCAACCGCCGTGCTGTGAGTTCAGGGAGAACCGAATGAAGCCGATGACAAATTTCATGCGCACGCTGGCGGCGGGCGCAGTGGTGGCTGTGGGCCTGGCCGGGGCGGCCGTGGCGCAGGACCTCAAGTTTTTCACCATTGGTACGGGCGGCACCGCCTATACCTATTATCCGGTCGGCGGCGTGATCGCCAACGCGATTTCCAAGCCGCCCGGCTCGCGCCCCTGTGATGAAGGCGGAAGCTGTGGGGTTGATGGGCTGATCGCTTCGGCGGTCTCGTCGCGCGGATCGGTGGACAATGTGAACGCGATCAATTCTGGCCTGCGCAATTCCGGCTTTGCCCAATCGGATGTGGCCTATTGGGCCTATACCGGCACCGGCACGATGGAGGGCCAGCCGCCCGCAACCGACCTGCGGACCATCGCGGCGCTGTTTGAAGAGCACATCCATCTTGTGGCGAGCGCCGACAGCGGCATCAACAGTGTTGCCGACCTCAAGGGCAAGCGCGTCTCGCTCGACGAGCCGGGGTCGGGCACCTATGTCGATGCCGGGCTGATCCTTGAGGCTAGCGGTCTGTCGCTTGACGATGTGACGGCAGAGGCGCTCAAGGGCAATGCCGCCTCGGATGCGTTGCGCAATGGCCGGATTGATGCGTTCTTTGTGGTGGCCGGATACCCGACCGGCTCGCTCGTCGAACTGGCCTCGGCGGCGGATATCAAGCTTGTGCCGATTGAAGGCGACGGCGCCAAGGCGCTGACCGAAAAGTATGGCTTTTTCGCCCAAAGCGATATTCCGGCGGGCACCTATGAAGGTGTCGGCGCAACGCCGACCGTTGCCGTCGGTGCGCAGTGGTTTACCTCGGCCAAGGAAGATGACGATCTGATCTATGAGATCACCAAGGCACTGTGGAACGACAATTCGCGCAAGCTTTTGGATGTGGGTCATGCCAAGGGCAAGACCATCACGGCCGACACCGCGCTGAACGGCATTGGTGTGCCACTTCATGCGGGGGCCGAGCGGTTTTATCGCGAAGCGGGCCTCTTGAAGTAAGCCTTTGGCGCATCTCAACTGCCCTGACCGGCGGCCCTTATCATGGGGCCGCCGATTTTTGTCCCGTCCCCTGCCAGAGGCATCCCGGCCATGACCGATGATCCGAGTGACACGCTAAGCGTCGAAAAGCTGCATGAGATCGAGCGCAAGTTCGATCCCGAACTGGCGTTTCGCCCGACCGGCCCGTTGATTGCCGGGGTGATTAGCCTCGCGCTTGTGGCGATGTCGGCCTATCATTTCTATGCCTCGGGCTTTGGGCTGGTGCGCGAATTGCTGCATCGCGGGATTCACCTCTCGTTCGTGCTGGGGCTGGTGTTCTTGCTGTTTGCCTGGCGGCGCAGCCTGAGCGCGGCGTTGCCTGCACCGGCGTGGTATCGCGTAAGCGGTGTGCCGGTCTGGGATTTGGTGCTGGCGGGTCTGGCGGTGGCGGCCTCGCTTTACCTGCCGCTGTTGCCGCCCTCGGTGGTGTCGGTGCGGGTTGGCAACCCGTCAACCATGGATGTGGCCATGGGCACCGCGCTTTTGGTTTTGACGCTTGAGGCGACGCGCCGCTCGGTGGGGCCGACCCTGCCGCTTATTGCGCTGATCTTTGTGGGTTTCGCGCTATTCGGGCCATGGGCGCCGGGCGCTCTCAAGCATGGCGGGGTAAGCTGGCAGGGTCTGATCAACCACCTTTACATGACCAATCAGGGGATTTACGGCATCGCCATCGGGGTGATGGCGCAATACGTGTTCCTGTTCATCCTGTTCGGGGTCCTGGCCACGCGCATCGGGCTTGGGCAATTGTTCATTGATCTGGCGATGGTGATTGCCGGGCGCTATGCCGGCGGCCCGGCCAAGGTTGCGATCTTTTCCTCGGCTTTCATGGGCACGATTTCCGGATCGAGTATCGCCAACACGGTGACCACCGGGGCGCTGACCATTCCGGCGATGAAAAAGGTCGGCTATCCGGCGCATTTCGCCGGCGCGGTCGAGGCAACATCCTCGACCGGCGGCCAGATCACCCCGCCGATCATGGGGGCGGCGGCGTTCATCATGGTCGAATATCTCGAAATCCCGCTGCGCGATGTGCTGGCGGCGGCGCTGTTTCCGGCCTTGCTGCATTACTTTGGCATTTTCATCATGGTGCATCTTGAGGCGCGCAAGCTTGGCCTGCGCGGGCTCAAACCCGAGGAACTGCCGAAAATGGGGCTGGTGCTGCGTCAGCATTGGCTGTCGGTCATTCCGCTGATCATTCTGGTCTATATGATCCTGAGCGGGCGCACCCCGGATTTTGCCGCCGTCTATGGCATCATCGCCTGCGTCGTGGTCGGCTTTCTCAATCCGGTCAACCGCCTTACGTTTGGCGATCTCTGGCAGGCGTTGGGCGATGGCGCGCGCAATACGCTTGCGGTGGGGGCGGCGGCGGCGACGGTGGGCGTTGTCGTGGGCGTTGTCACCCTGACCGGGGTCGGCTTTCGGCTTGGTTATGTGGTGGTGCAGACCGCAACCGATATCGGCAATACATTGGGCGGGCTCTGGCTGCTTAGCTATTTCAGCGTGATGCAATGGGCGCTGTTCGTGTCGCTAATCCTGATCGCGGCGTCCTGTATCATCATGGGGGCGGGGATACCGACGACGGCGACCTATATCATCCTTGTGGCGGTGGCGGCCCCGGCGCTTGCGCAATTGCAGGTCGAGCCGATCGTGGCGCATTTCTTTGTGTTCTATTACGGCGTTCTGGCCGATATCACGCCCCCCGTGGCGCTTGCGGCCTATGCGGCGGCGGGGATCGCCGGGGCCAATCCGTTCAAGACCGGCAACACCGCGTTCCGGCTTGGCATCGCCAAGGCGCTTGTGCCGTTCGTGTTTGTCTATTCGCCCGCACTTCTGATTGTCGCCGATGGCTTTACCTGGGGCGCGTTCACCATCACGCTTGTGGGCGCGATGATCGGTATCGCGGGGCTTGGCGTGGCGTTTTCCGGCTTTTTCCTGACCCATATGGCGCGGGCAGAGCGGTGGTGGGTGGCCATTGTGTCGCTGTTGTTCATCGCGCCGGGGCTCAAGACGATGGCGCTTGGGCTGGTGCTTTGGCTGCCGATCCTGATGCTGCAACTGCGTCGGCGTCGGGCGCTCTGAAACGCAAGACGCGCGCCCCGGTGACAGGGCGCGCGTTTATTCCAAAGCGTCTGGATCAGGCGGCGTCTGCCTGTTTGTCAAACCGGCCATAAAAGCTCTGACCTTTATCGGCCATCTCGCGCAAAAGCGCAGGCGTGGCAAATCGGGGTCCGAATGCCTCGGCCAGTTGATCACAACGCTCGGCCGCATAGGGCGAGCCGATGATATCAAGCCAGCTGAATGGACCGCCAGACCAGGGCGCAAAGCCCCAGGCGAGAATGGCGCCGACATCGCCTTCGCGGATATCCTCAAGCACGCCTTCCTCCAGCGCGCGCACCGCTTCCAGAACCTGCGCGAACATCAGGCGATGCTGGACCTCGATAAGGTCGGGCTGATCCTCGGCATGCGGGTATTTGGCCGCAAGCCCCGGCCAGTATCCCTGACGTTTGCCCTTGTCGTCATAGTCAAAGAACCCGGCGTTGGATTTGCGGCCCAAGCGCCCTTCGCCCTCCATCCAGAAGATGACCTCGTCAACCGCCTCGTCGGGGTAATCATCGCCCATCGCGGCCTTGGTGGCGCGGGCGATCTTGGCGCCAAGATCAATCGAGGTTTCATCGACCAGTTGCAGCGGCCCCACCGGAAAGCCAAGCTGACGCGCGGCATTGTCGATAAGCGCAGGGGTTACGCCCTCGGCGACCATGCGCAGGCCTTCGTTGATATAGGGAATGATGCAGCGGTTGCAGTAAAAGAACCTCGCGTCATTGACCACAATCGGCGTCTTGCGGATCTGGCGCACGTAATCAAGCGCCTTGGCCACGGCACGCGGGCCGGTCTTTTGACCTTTGATAATCTCGACCAGCATCATTTTCTCAACCGGGCTGAAGAAATGGATGCCGATGAAATCCTCGGGCCTGTCACTGGCCTTGGCCAGCTCGGTGATCGGCAGAGTCGAGGTATTGGTGGCAAAGATGCAATCCTCGCCGACGACCTTGAGCACGTTCTTGGTGACCTCGGCCTTGACGGCGGGGTCTTCGAACACAGCCTCGATGATAAGATCACAGCCCGCAAGCGCGGCGTAATCGGTGGTCGCGGTGATCAGGTCAAGCGCGGCGGCCTTCTTTTCTTCGGTAGCCTTGCCGCGTTTGATGCCCTTGTCCATGTAATCGGCGGTATAGGCCTTGCCCTTATCGGCGGCCTCTTGTTTTTGGTCGATCAGCACCACTTGCATCCCGGCCATGGCCGAGACAAGCGTGATACCCGCGCCCATCATGCCCGCGCCCATGACGCCGACTTTTTTGACGCGTTGATCGGGCACATCGGGGCGATTGGCGCCCTTTTCCAATGCTTCCTTGTTGATGAAAAGCGAGCGGATCATCGCGCTTGAACTTGGGTTCATCAGCACATTGACGAACCAACGCGCCTCGATCTTGAGGGCGGTGTCAAACGGCACAAGCGCACCCTCGTAAACCGCGCTCAGCAGCGCCTTGGCGGCAGGAAACGCGCCTTGGGTCTTGCCGTTGACCATGGCGCTTGCACCGACAAAGGTCATGAAGCCGGCCGGATGATAGGGCGCGCCACCGGGCATTTTATAGCCCTTTTCATCCCAGGGCTTGACGATAGTGGGGCCGCTCAGAACCCATTCCTTGGCCTTGGCGATCAACTCATCCGCCGGAACAACCTCATCCACCACACCGGCGGATTTGGCCTTTTTCGGGTCGTTCAGCTTGCCCTCAAGCAACAAGGGCGAGGCCCCCATCGCGCCAAGCTTGCGCACCAACCGCGTGGTGCCGCCGGCGCCGGGGAAAATACCGACCATGATTTCCGGCAGGCCGATCTTGGCCTTCGGATTGTCGGCGGCAAAAATCCGATGGCAGGCCAGTGGAATTTCCAACCCGATGCCAAGCGCGGTGCCGGGCAGGGCGGCGGCAATCGGCTTGCCACCCTTGTTGGTCTTGGGGTCCATGCCGGCCCGCTCGATCTTGCGCAGGATGGCATGCATGCCCATCACCCCGTCAAACAGCCCCTTGGCTGGTTCGTCACCCGCATCGTCGCGCATCTTGGCGATCACGTTAAGATCCATGCCGCCCGCGAAGGAGCCCTCTTTGCCCGAGGTGATGATCACGCCTTTGACGGCGTCATCCGCCAAGGCCTGATCAATCAGCGCCTCAAGGTCGAGAAACCCCTGGCCGTTCATAACGTTCATCGATTTGCCAACCGTGTCCCATGTGATGATGGCCACGCCGTCGGCATCGGTTTTCATTGTGAAATCAGTCATGTCTTAGTCTCCGATCTGGTCAGCCGTCAGGGGGCTGCCGTCTTTGCGAGTGAATGTGTTGCCATCGGGGCCCTGGACCACCTTCATGTCGATATCGCTATAAAAGGCGATCTCTGCCGAGGTGCGGGTTCCGATCACCAGAAAGGCGACTGGCTTATCTGATTTGTTGACGAAGTGATGGCCATTGGCCTCGCCCGCCGGGAAGGCGGCACAGTCGCCAACCTGCATAAGGTGCTCGCCCTGATCATCAATCAGGGTGCAGGTGCCTTGGGTGATCATGACGAATTCGTCCTCTTCCATGTGGTAGTGACGCAGGGATGAAAGCCCGCCGGGTTTCAGAAAAACCAGATTGGCGCCAAACTGTGTCAATCCGCCGGCATCTCCCAGACGCTGACTGGACCGGCCAGAAACAGCCTCGGCCAGTTTGCCGGGATAAGTCGTTTTCGAACGGATTTCGATTTTAGACAGGTCCAGCTTTGGCATCAGACGCGCTCGATGATCGTGGCCGCACCCATGCCCGAGGCGATGCAGAGCGTGGCAAGGCCGACCTCTTTGCCGGTCCGTTCCAACTCATCCAGAAGCGTGCCGATGATGATTGCGCCGGTGGCCCCCAACGGGTGCCCCATGGCAATCGCGCCGCCGTTGACGTTCACCAGTGCCGGATCAACATCAAACGCCTGCTGAAAGCGAAGGACGACCGCTGCGAAGGCCTCGTTCACCTCGAACAGGTCGATGTCAGAAATCGACATGCCGCTATCGGCCAGAATCTTTTGCGTCGCAGGCACCGGCCCGGTCAGCATGATCGTAGGATCGGTGCCGATCTTGCAGGTCTGACGGATGCGCGCGCGCGGCTTGAGGCCCCATTTTTCGCCAAATTCCTTCGAGCCGATCAAAACCCCCGCTGCGCCATCAACGATGCCAGACGAGTTGCCGGCATGGTGGATATGGTTGACCCGCTCAAGGTGCGGGTATTTGAGTTTGGCGACAGCATCAAAGCCGGGCATCACCTCGCCCATCGCCTGAAACGATGCGTTGAGCGCGCCAAGGGTCTGCATATCGGTGCCGGGGCGCATGTATTCGTCATGATCCAGAATGGTCAGGCCGTTTTGATCCTGCACCTCGATGATCGAGTTGGCAAAGCGCTTGGCCTTCCACGCGGCGGCGGCGCGGTTCTGCGATTCAACCGCCAGACTGTCGGCGTCATCGCGGCTAAAGCCGTATTCGGTCGCGATGATATCGGCGCTGATGCCCTGGGGGACAAAATAGGTGTCCATCGCAATGCTCGGGTCAACGGCAATCGCCGCGCCATCGCTGCCCATGGGTACGCGGCCCATCATCTCGACACCGCCGGCGATATAGGCCTCGCCGGCACCGCCCTTGATCTGATTGGCGGCGAGGTTAACGGCCTCCATGCCGGAAGCACAGAAGCGGTTGATCGCGAGGCCGGGGATGCTCTCATCGAGGTCCGAGGCCAGAACGGCGGTGCGCGCAAGGCACCCGCCCTGTTCCATCACCTGGGTGACATTGCCCCAGATCACATCCTCGACGGCATGACCGCTGAGCCCGTTGCGCTCTTTCAGCGCGTTCAGCACCTGTGCGCTCAGGCGTGCGGCAGTCACCTCGTGCAGGGCACCATCCTTGCGACCCTTGCCACGCGGGGTGCGCACAGCGTCATAGATATAAGCTTCGGTCATTGTTGATTTCCCTCTCTTTTATTTCGGTTGTGCATTGCGATCGCATATAGAAACAATGCTCGAATACTCCATCCGAGAATGCCAAACATGCAGGCGAAGACTGCCAGTCCTTTAAGTGGCGCGGAGTCGGTCAATCCCAAGAAAAAAACGGGAATAAACCATGCCAAAAGGATAAGAAACCTTCTGGGTGTGCTAAGTGCATGCCATTCAATCATTGATGCAGTTGAGTAGAGCGAAAAGGCGGTCACTACAAAAATCATTGCAAGCATAAGCATTAGTGCGACAAGCATGCAGATGGCGGCAAACTCGGAAAAAGACCATATTGCCAGAGTGGCAATGATGTAGAGCCCAAGTGTGTGCTTGAGGTACTTCCATTCACCTAGTTCACCGAACATTGCGATCATAATCATCAGGCGCGGTCAGCGGGGCTGCCGGGCATCAGATCGTAGGGATGTTTCCAGCCCGGTGTGTGTTCGATATTGCCGAGCCAGCGGTCGATATTCGGCCAGTCTTTGCGCTCAAACCCGAAAGGTTCGGGGTAGAAAAGGTAGCCGCAGCAGCTGAGATCGGCATTGGTCAGGCCGTCGCCCACAATCCAGTCGCGCCCCTCAAGGTGGGTGTTCAACGTGGTATAGGCCGCGTTGAGGCGGCCTTGGGTGAAGGCGATCACCTCGGCCGGGCGCTTGTCCTCGGGCAGAAAGTTCATCAGGAACCGAAGCATGCCGGTCTGGCTGGACAGTTTGTGATTGTCCCAGAACATCCAGCGCATCACTTCGCGCTCCTCAGCCTTGGTTGCGCCGCCGAATTTGCCGGTCTTCTCGGTGATATACATCTGCATGACGCCCGATTGGGTCAGGGTGAGATCGCCATCCACCAGTACGGGCGCCTCACCCATGACATTCAATTCGCGAAATTCCGGAGTACGCGCGGCCCCGCCGAAGAAATCGACGAATTCCGGCTCCCAGTCCAGCCCCGAAAGTTCAAGAGCAAGAGCCGCCTTATAGGCATTGCCACTTTCGCCAAAGCAATAGAGTTTTATGGTCATTTTCCGGCTCCTGATGCTGCGCCTGTGGTGGGCGGGGATTTTGAGTATTTTTGCCAGGAAGAAGCAGAGGATTCACCTGCCATTAACGTTAATGCGATCTGATTGCGGGTGCGGTACAGGCTGGAGAGCCGATGGCCGCCCAAGGAGAAGCCCCGCCCCCTCGCCGGTTTGTGCTGCGCCGGGGGGCGGGGTGGACTGGGCCTTTCTTCTTGGCGAAAATACTCTCGCCGAAGGCAATCCGACAGCAGGGCTTGGGACAGGCTCATACGGTTTTATCCGTCGTAAAGCCACGCGCGATCAGTTCTTTCATGATCTCGTTGGTGCCGCCATAGATGCGCTGCACGCGGGCATCGGCCCACATTTCGGCGATATCATATTCAGCCATATAGCCATAGCCGCCATGCAATTGCAGGCAGTCATCCAGCACCTCGCATTGTGTATCTGTCAGCCAGTATTTGGCCATCGCCGCCTTTTCGACGCTCAACTTACCGCGTAGGTGATCGGCGATGCAGTCGTCAAGAAAGGCGCGGGCGACGGCGGTTTTGGTCTGGCATTCCGCCAGTTTGAAGCGGGTGTTTTGAAACTGGGTGATCGGGCCGCCAAAGGCCTGGCGTCCGTTGCAATAGGTGATGGTACGGCTCACGGCCCCCTCTAACGCGCCCTGCGCGCCGCAGGCGATAATCAGCCGTTCTTGCGGCAGCTGTTGCATCATCTGGTAAAAGCCACGGCCCTCTTCACCGCCCAGTATATTTTCGGGCGGGATTTCGACATTGTCAAAGAACAGTTCCGAGGTGTCTCCGGCATGCAGCCCGACCTTTTCAAGGTTGCGACCGCGGCTAAAGCCCGGCGCGGAGTCGGCTTCAACGACCACCAGCGATATTCCCTTGGCGCCGGCCTTGGGGTCGGTTTTGGCGGCGACGATGATCAGGTCGGCGTGCTGTCCGTTGGTGATAAAGGTCTTTTGCCCCGACAGACGATAGGCATTGCCGTCGCGCACCGCCTTGGTCTTGATGCCCTGCACATCCGAGCCGGCGGCGGGTTCGGTCATCGCAAGCGCGCCGACCATCTCGCCCGAGACCATCTTGGGCAGCCAGCGCTTTTTCTGTTCTTCAGAGCCATAGGCGAGAATGTAATGCGCGACGATGCCCGAATGGATCGGATTGCCCCAGCTCGCGAGATTGGCGCGTGACTGCTCGATACAGATCACCGCCTCATGGCCGAAATCACCGCCAGCGCCGCCATACTCTTCGGGGATCGAGGGGCACAGCAGGCCAAGCTCGCCGGCCTGTTGCCAGGTTTCGCGATCCATCTGGCCCTGTTTGCGCCAGCGTTCAAAATGCGGCCCCCATTCATCGGTGATGAATTTCGCCGTCATGTCGGATAGCATCCGGTGCTCGTCGGTCATCCAGTGTGACATTGCCAGCCTCTCCGCTTAGCGTTTGCGCGCGTCCAGTTCTGAATTGAAAACCCGCAGGCGGTGACCAAAGGTATCCTCATTGATCACGCTGTCAAAATTCTCGAAGAGGAAGGACAGTGCCTCGCCCTCGTCCAACCCGGCCTCGGCGGCGAACCTGCGCAGGCGGCGATAGCCGTCTTCGGTCATTGCCGCGTTAAAGCGTCGGGTCAGGCGAAAGCGTTTTGGCATCTGCGATCCCTCTCATCATACCGTAGGGTGGGTGAAACCCACGCTGGTTCAGAACTGTTCGGCGTCAAGCTCCATCACAGGGTCGGCCCCCGATTCAATCCGCGCCAGATGCATCGACGTCGCGGGCAGGCGGCGCTTCATGTAGAACCGTCCGGTCGCCAGCTTGGTTTTGTAGAACGCCTCATCCGACGCCCCACCTTCAAGCGCCGCATAGGCCGCCTTGCCCATCCGCGCCCACATCAGCCCAAGGCAGACATGGCCGAAAAGGTGCATGAAGTCATACGATCCTGCAAGGGCGGCATTGGGGTTCTTCATGCCGTTTTGCATGAAATACATCGCCGAGGCCTGAAGATGCTTGGACGCCTCTTTCAGCGGATCAAGAAAATCGGCCTTAAGCGCCTCGTGGGCCTCGTTTTCCTTGATGAAGGTTTTGACCATCTCAAAGAAGGCCATCACATGCTTGCCGCCATCTTGCGCAAGCTTGCGGCCCACCAGATCAAGCGCCTGAACGCCATTGGCGCCCTCATAGATCATCGCAATCCGGGCATCACGAGTGAACTGCGACATGCCCCATTCCTCAATATAGCCATGCCCGCCGTAGACCTGCTGGGCCAGCACGGTCATGTCATAGCCCTCATCGGTGAGGAAGCCCTTGATCACCGGCGTCATCAGCGAGACCAGGCCTTCGGCGGCCTCGTCATCGCCGCGATGCGACTGATCGATAAGCTGTGCGCCCCAGAGCAGGAACGCGCGCGCGCCTTCGACAAAGCTCTTCTGGTCCAGAAGCGAGCGGCGGATATCGGGATGCACGATCAGCGGATCGGCCGGGCCATCGGGGTTTTCAACGCCGGTCACGGCGCGCCCCTGAAGACGGTCCTTGGCATAGGCGACGGCGTTCTGATAGGCCACATCGGCCTGCGCCAGCCCCTGCATGCCAACGCCGATCCGGGCCTCGTTCATCATGGTGAACATGGCGCGCATGCCCTTGTGCTCTTGGCCCAAAAGATAGCCGGTCGCGCCGTCATAATTCATCACGCAGGTCGAGTTGCCGTGGATGCCCATTTTCTCTTCGATCTTGCCGCAGGTCACACCGTTGCGATCACCAAGGCTGCCATCGTCCTTGACGATGAATTTGGGCACGATGAACAGCGACACACCCTTGATGCCTTCTGGCCCGCCGGGGATCTTGGCCAACACCAGGTGGATGATATTTTCGGCCATGTCATGTTCGCCGGCCGAGATAAAGATTTTCTGGCCGGTCAGCTTGAAGCTGCCATCGTCCTGCGGCTCGGCCTTGGTGCGCATCAGGCCAAGGTCAGTGCCGCAATGTGGCTCGGTCAGGTTCATCGTGCCGGTCCAGTCACAGGTGGCCATGCGCGGCAGATAGGTTGTCTTTTGCGCCTCGGTGCCATGCGCCAGAATGGCCTTAG
>Ga0209344_10002520_pt1 | contig 20146 bp, 20 predicted proteins | sample Cruoilmetagenom6_FD_187293 | JGI IMG/M metagenome (GOLD analysis project Ga0209344, IMG submission 187293) | Oil polluted marine microbial communities from Coal Oil Point, Santa Barbara, California, USA - Santa Barbara Oil Seep Sample 6 (SPAdes)... | ecosystem: Environmental > Aquatic > Marine... | reverse complement strand
TAAATAACAAAAAAAGAGATTGTGATATAGGCTTGTTATACGATTCTAGAAATGCTTCGGAAAAAGCATTCAGTATACATTTAAAAAAAGAAATATTAAAGTTAGATAACAAGCTAAACGTTAGGTTTAACCATCCGTATTTGGGAAAAGCAGACGGATTTACAACGCATTTGCGCAAGCAGTTGCACAAAAACTATATTGGTATTGAGCTGGAAGTTAACCAGAAATTCGCTACCAATAACATTATGGACAGTACATTGAAAGCAGTGCTTTTTTTAGCAATCAAAAACAGTATTACTACACCAACAGTTTAATATTAGCATAGCTATTTTCTAAAGCCTTTTTGCTTTGGTCTGTATTTAACCATTCGACCTTCGTGATACCTTCATTTTCTTGAGGATATAGATCTCCTTTAAAACTAGTTTTCATTTCAAACCAATAAGTAATCTTTATTCTGTGCTTACCGTTACGTTTAAAAATATGATAGGTTGTTTGTAAAGGCTTCACTATTTTTAAACCAGCAACTCCAGTTTCTTCAGCAACTTCACGCACAGCAGTTTCTTCGATGGTCTCGTGTTTTTCAGCTTTTCCTTTCGGTAAATCCCATTTATCATTTCTATAAATAAAAAGAATTTCGCCTGCATCATTAAAGACTTTTCCTCCACCAGCAACTACATTTGGTAACAGTTTCAAAAACTTTTTAAGAAGCTTTTCCGGCTTCTTATGTATAAGCCTAACTTCTTTCAAGGAAGTGGTATTAAGCTCTTTTATTACTTTATCAATATCCACAGAATCAAGTAAATAGTTTTTAAAACCAGATTCTTTTTCTACAATATTAGTAAGTACTATAGGTTTATCGCTTACAAAAACTTGGTACATTATTTTAGTTTGGTTTAGTTTTGTAAAAATATCATTTTTTTGCACAAAACAAATAGCATTAAAATTAAATTTATATGTAGTTTTGTAACTATGATTTTTAACAAAGACACCGCCAAAAAAACCGCAGAAGTTTTATTGCAAATTAATGCTATAAAACTTAGCCCGAAAGAACCATTTACTTGGGCTTCTGGATGGAAATCTCCTATCTACTGCGACAACAGAATCATTTTATCCTTTCCTCCAATACGAAATTACATTCGTGAAACGATGGGAAAACATATTGAATCTCAATATGGTAAACCAGATGTAATTGCTGGAGTTGCTACTGGTGCCATAGGTATTGGTATGTTAGTTGCAGAATATTTAGGACTTCCTTTTGTTTATGTAAGACCGGAAGCAAAAGCACATGGTAGAAAAAACCAAATTGAAGGATTTATCGAATCTGGACAAAACGTCGTTGTTGTTGAAGATTTAATTAGCACAGGAAAAAGTAGCTTAAATGCCGTTAGAGCACTAAAAGAAGCAAAAGTAAATGTAAAAGGAATGGTAGCCATTTTTTCTTATGGTTTTGCTATTGCAGATGAAAATTTCAAGGAAGAAAACGTCACCTTACATACACTAAGTAATTACGAAAATCTGTTAGAGCAAGCTTTAGACACGAAGTATATTACAGAGGACCAATTACAAACTTTATCGGATTGGAATGCAAATCCTAGTGAATGGAATGCTTTTTGAAGTAACACAAATATTGTTATATTGTAAACACAATAAACAACTAAATTAATAACAACACACAATACAATGAATTTACAATCTCCAAAAGCAACCATTCAAAAATCTGCACAAGAAACTTTTGATTTTTTATGCGATGTAAAAAACTTTGAAAGTTTAATGCCAGAAAACATTAGCAAATTTGAAGTTTTAGGTGAAGACAAATTTCTTTTTGCTTTAAAAGGTATGCCAGAAATTGTTCTAAAAAAGAAAGAAACAGAAGCTCCGAATAAAATTGTTTTAGGTGCAGCTGGCGGTAAATTAGACTTTTCTTTAACTGCAAATATTATAGCAATTACAGAAAACTCAAGCGAAGTACAATTAGCTTTTGCTGGTGAGTTTAATGCCATGATGGGAATGATGATAAAAAAGCCAATTAGCAAATTTATTGAGACTTTGGCTGCTAATATGCCCGAAGCTGTTTAGTACAACAGTTTAATTTCTTTTAAATCGTATTCTTTTAAAATGTTATCTTCTAAAAGTACTTGAAGGTTTCCGTTTTGAGAAACAGATTGAATAATACCAGAAAACATTACACCTTCTATGTCTTTAAACGTAGAAGGTTTCTTTTTTCTAAACAGATAGTTTTCATAGGTAGTTTTCAATGTTTCCAAACTTCCTTTTTCTAAAATGGAAAAGTAATGCTTCAGATTTTCAATAAAATCAAATAAGATTTCGTCTACATTAAAAACGATTCCTGTTATCAATTGTAAGGACGAAGCTTGGGGTAACATTTCAAAATTAGTTTGGTTTATATTTATACCAATTCCTATAATAGAATCTTTAAATCTGTTCTGTTTAATGCTGTTTTCAATTAAAACACCACATATTTTTTTATTTTCTGACAAAATGTCGTTAGGCCATTTGATACTTAATTTAGGAATTTTATGTGCTTGTAAAGTCTTAATAATTGCTAGTGAAACAGTTATACTTATATAAAAATGCTGATCAAACTTTAAAAAAGAAACATCCTTAAACACACTACACATAAGGTTTTCGCCAGCATTAGCAGCCCACAAAGTGCCCATCTGCCCGCGACCATTTGTTTGATAATCGGTCTGCACAATAGTATAATCCACAACTGCCTCTTCGCTACTTAATTCTTTTAAAAAAGTATTCGTTGAGTTGATGGCATTAAGTTTGATTATACGCATTATATTAGTGCTTTTAAATCTTATATATTTTTAACACTATAAAGAACTAAAAAAATAATAACTTTGCACAAATTTAATTGATATTAATGACAAAAAAACAAACAAATCCAGATGCGCTAATCACTGGAATTTTAGCTGGAATTGAGGATGTAAAAGGACAAAATATAAACATTCTAGATTTACGAGAAATAGAAAATACAGTTTGTGACTATTTTATAGTTTGTGAAGGTACTTCTAACACCCAAGTAAGTGCTATTGTTAATTCTGTACAGAAAAAAGTTAGCAAAGATTTAAAAGATAAACCTTGGCATATTGAAGGTTTAGATAATGCGGAATGGGTTTTAATGGATTACGTCAACGTTGTTGTTCACGTATTTCAAAAACACATTAGAGAGTATTATGACATTGAAAGTCTTTGGGGAGACGCAAAAACTACAGTTATAGAATCTAACTACTAAACAGGATTACCACTTTTGTGGGAAATACATATGGCAAACGAAAAAAATACAAATAGCAAAAAACCTAAGTTTAATTACTATTGGATTTATGGTGGCGTAATAGCCATTATTATTGCAATGCAATTTTTAAACGGAAGTGGTTTACAAGACGCTAAAACGATTACTCCTTCACAATTTTTTGAATACGCAAAAGATAATGAGGTAGCAAAAGTGGAAATAATAAATAGACATGAAGCAAATGTTTATTTAACAAAAGAAGCGCAAGACAAAGAAATACACAAAAAATCTAAACCTTCTAGTTTTATACCTAGTTCTACAAAATTACCAAACTATAGTTTTGAGATTGGTGACTTGCAAAACTTTGAAAACGACCTTAAGGCAATTGGTAAATACGATATTTTAAGTAATAAAACGGTTTCTAATGCTTGGGGAGATTTAATTATTGGTCTAATACCATTTGTACTTTTAATTGGTGTTTGGGTATTTATTATGCGACGCATGTCTGGAGGTTCTGGTGGCGGTGCTGGTGGACAAATATTCAATATTGGCAAATCTAAAGCAAAACTTTTTGATGAAAATACAGAGGTAAAAACATCCTTTAAAGATGTTGCTGGTTTAGAAGGAGCTAAAGAAGAAGTTCAAGAAATTGTAGACTTCTTAAAAAGCCCAGAAAAATATACTTCACTTGGTGGTAAAATACCAAAAGGAGCATTACTAGTAGGACCTCCTGGAACAGGAAAAACCTTATTAGCAAAAGCAGTAGCTGGAGAAGCGAAAGTACCTTTCTTTTCTCTATCTGGATCTGACTTTGTTGAAATGTTTGTAGGTGTTGGTGCTTCTCGTGTTAGAGATTTATTTAAACAAGCCAAAGAAAAATCACCTGCAATTATTTTTATTGATGAAATAGATGCTATTGGTCGTGCAAGAGGTAAAAACGCAATGTCTGGAAGTAATGACGAGCGTGAAAACACATTAAACCAATTACTGACAGAAATGGATGGTTTTGGAACAAATACCAATGTGATTGTAATCGCTGCAACCAACAGAGCAGATATTTTAGATAAAGCATTAATGCGTGCTGGACGTTTTGACAGACAAATTTTTGTAGACTTACCTAATTTAACGGAAAGACGTGCTATTTTTGATGTGCATTTAAGACCTCTTAAAAAGGCAGAAGGACTAGATATCGACTTTTTAGCAAAACAAACACCAGGGTTTTCTGGAGCAGACATAGCTAACCTTTGTAATGAAGCGGCATTAATAGCTGCCAGAACAAACAAAAAAGCAGTAGAGAAACAAGATTTCTTAGACGCTGTGGATAGAATTGTTGGTGGTCTTGAAAGAAGAAGTAATCTTTTTTCTGTGGAAGAAAAGAAAACTATTGCATACCACGAAGCTGGTCACGCAGCAGTAAGTTGGTTTTTAGAACATGCAGATCCATTAGTAAAAGTAACTATTGTACCTAGAGGAAGATCTTTAGGTGCCGCTTGGTACTTGCCACAAGAAGCATATATTACTAGAACAGAAAAATTTCTAGATGAAATATGTGTAACTATGGGAGGACGTGCTGCAGAAAAAATAGTCTTTAATCAAATATCTACTGGTGCTTTAAGCGATTTAGAAAGCGTAACCAAAAAAGCAAAAGCGATGGTTATGATTTATGGCTTAAACGAAAAAATAGGAAATATAACCTATTACGATCCTGCTGGAGAAGGCGGATTTGTAAAACCGTATAGCGAAAAAACAGCAGAGTTAATCGATAGTGAAATTAAAAACATTATTGAAACGCAATTTCAACGTGCTTTAACACTATTAGAATCTAAAAGAGATGTACTAGACAAATTAGCTAGTAGACTTATAGAAAGAGAAGTTATCTTTAAAGATGATTTGGAAGAACTTTTAGGAAAAAGACCTTTTGACACGGAAAAAGAACCTATTTTAGATAAGTAATTTTTTCCAAATAAAATGTTAACATTAATTTAAAATCTTAAATTAGCCCATTGGTTAGTTTAAGATTTTTTATCTTTGAAAAACGCCATAGCTAAAGCATAATCAGCTATAATTTAAATGAGCCTTTTTAGAAAAATTTTTGGTTCCAAATCTGATAAACAAGAGGAAGAATTACAATCGGACAAACGTGGCAAATACATGCCAGAAATAAAGCTACCAATAGATGAAAAGTTTACTATAAACTTTAAATCTAATGGCGGTAAATTCTTGTATTGCGAAAATTTAAACGAAGTTTTTGATTGTATGCATCAAATTATTAGTGAGAATAATTGGCAAGAAGCTAGCGCATTTATACTAGATGAAAATTTAAAAGACAAATTTTCTAATTCTAATTTAAAAGTTACCAAAACTATTTCGCAAGCAGAATACATGCTTACCACCTGTGAAAATCTTATTGCAGATGATGGTTCTTTACTTATTTCCTCTAATCAAATTGCAGAAAAGAAATTAAATGAATTACCAGACAACTTCATTGTATTCTCTACCACAAGTCAAATTGTAGAAAACATTGGAGAAGGTTTAAAAGGAATTAAAAAGAAAAACAAACAAAGAATTCCTACAAACATTACAACCATTAAGCACTTTAAATCTTGTGATGAAAAAGACTTCTTAACCTATGGAAGTAGTTCAAAAAACCTATATTTGCTGCTTTTAGAAGATCTTTAGTAGGAAATGCAAAAGAAATGCATACACTGCTAGTAAATATAAACAGTAGAAACATTGTATCTATCCTTTAAAAAAACCCAAAACCAATAGATGAAAGACATTGCTATACGCGCATTTTCAGGATTAATTTATGTACTATTACTAGTCCTTTCTTTGTATAATAAACATGCATTAATACTTCTATTCTTTGTTTTTGGCCTTATTTGTTTAGCTGAATTTAAAAAGCTAATTCAGTTAAAAGGTTTTATCTCCTATATTGTTTTTACTATCATCTATTTTATTTTTGGTTATTGGCAATTAGTAATGCAGTCTTCTGTAGGACTAGATGAAGCCACACAAATACTACAAGTGATTTCTATTTTTGTTCTTTTATTTTTAATTAAAGATTTGTTTTCAGAAAAAACAATTCCTCTTTTTAGTTCTAAAAGATTTATTCTTACTACCTTTTATATTTCAAGTGCATTTGTGTTTTTAATACTTATTGCTAATTACTTTACCATATACAATCCGAATATATTATTGGGTTGTTTCATATTAGTTTGGGTTAATGATACTTTTGCTTATTTGGTTGGATCGCGTTTTGGAAAACAAAAACTTTTCCCAAGTATATCCCCTAAAAAAACAGTAGAAGGCTTTCTTGGAGGTTTACTATTTGCATGTATATCTAGTTATTTTATTGCAGAATACACACACACATTGACTTTTACGTACTGGCTAATTTTAAGTATTATAGTTAGCGTCTTTGGTACTTTAGGCGATTTAATAGAATCTAAATTTAAGCGCCAAGCCAAAGTAAAAGATAGTGGTGTAATTATGCCAGGACATGGCGGATTGTTAGATAGGTTTGATAGTATTATATTTGCAGCTCCTTTTATTTATTTATTTTTAAGAATTTTACATTATGTTTCATAAAGAAGGTTATAAAATCATAACAATTACATTTATACTAGTAGTTGTTTTCTGTTTGTTAATAGATAAGTTTGTTGGCATACATTGGCTTCAAATAGCATTATTTGCTGTAGTTGGCGTATTCTTATATTTAATACTTCAGTTTTTTAGAAACCCTAAAAGAAATACAGTTCACAATGACAATAATGTAGTTTCACCTGTAGATGGTAAAGTGGTTGTTATTGAAGAGGTTTTTGAAAAAGAATTTTTTAATGAAAAAAGATTACAAGTGAGCGTTTTTATGTCGCCATTAAATGTGCACGTAACAAGATACCCGATTAAAGGTAAAGTAGTCTTCAGTAAATACCATCCTGGAAAATTTTTAGTAGCATGGCATCCAAAGTCTAGTGAAGAAAACGAACGTACTACAGTAGTTGTAGAAAACACTTCTTATGGTCAAGTATTATACAGACAAGTTGCTGGAGCATTAGCGAAACGTATTGTTAATTATGCAAAAGAAGGAGATGCTGCCATACAAGGTAGTGACTCTGGTTTTATTAAATTTGGTTCGAGAGTAGATTTATATTTACCTTTAGATACTAAAATTAAAGTTTCACTGAATCAAAAAGTTCGTGGTGGTGAAAGTATTATAGCAGAAAAATAATGACTTCTGAAGAATTAGAAATAACGTTTAGAGATGCTGTTGCAAGAATAAATGCGCATAAAGAGCCTTTTCCTGCAGACCTATTGTTACGTCTATACGCATACTATAAAAAATCTACTAATGACTACAGCAGACCTAGTAGCAAGAAGGAAATAATAAACGCATTTAAAACAAATGCTTTATTTCAAATTCAAAAGATTACCCAAGACGAAGCAAAACAAACCTACATAGACTTAGTAAATAATTACTTTCTGTATAGAAAATGATAGTTCTAGATTTCTTGTTAGAAATACCAGCATTAGTTGGCATTATTTTTATAATAACAGGAATTCTTATGCAGGTATTTCCACCAAAGAAAATCAATCCGCTTTATGGGTATAGAACGCGACGTTCTATGGAAAACCAACAGAATTGGGATTTCTCTCAAAAATATTCTGCAAAACTATTAACGGTTCTTGGCATTGCTCTTGTACTCATTTCCTCATTAAATATCTTCTTTAATATTCAAGACGATTTAGAAAAAATAATAAGTGCTATTTTAATAATTGGTTCTGTTATTTTCTTGTTTATTAAAACAGAAAGTAAGCTTAAAAAGCTATAAGCGTTTCTTTTACTTCTGAAAAATAAAACACACCCAAGTTGTTTTTTGATTAAATTCCTGCCTTCATAAGAAAGAAGTAGTCTTTAAAATAAAAAGCGTTTTACAAAGTAAATTACTACTTTATAAAACGCTTCTTTTTTTTATTAAATCCCTGCCTTCGCAAGTATTTATCTATTCTTCAATCACAAACTCCAAAGGAATTCCAGTTGCTCCATTAGGAAAGCTAGTTCCTAAAAGCGCGGAAATGGTTGGCGCTACATCTGTAATATATGTTTTTTGAAAAGAGCTTCCTTGGTTAATTCCTTTTCCGTAGAATAAAAGAGGCACATGTGTATCATAGTTCAAACCAGAACCATGTGTAGAACCTGTTTTGCCATATGAAATTACTGCAGGATCATAAACTACTAAAACGTCACCAGAACGCTTCTGATTGAACCCATTTTGCAATAATTCCTCTATTCCGCTAGTAAAATCTGTAGTTCGCATCGTGTTTGCAGAATACACTTTATCTATATTCTTATAAGTAATTATTTCATTCACTAACGCTTCTTGTACCGTTTCTAGATCTAAACCTAGTAATGCAATGCGCTCTCTATTTAAAAATATTTGGTTGTTACTCCCGTTTTCTAATAAATCACTTGCGCCAAATCGTTTTGTAATAAAAGCATTTAACTTGCTTTTAAAATCTTTAGAACTAAAATATCCAGCAGGAATATGAACACTTTGCAAATACGATGGTACATCTACTGCTCCATGATCTGATGTTAAAAATAACGTGTACTCCCCTTTTCCTACTTTAGCATCTAAAGCATTAATTAAACGTTCTAAATCTTGATCTAAACGTAAGTAGGTATCTTGAATTTCTTTAGAGTTTACACCAAAATTATGTCCAACATAATCTGTACTAGAAAAACTAACCGCTAAAACATCTGTAATAGCATCTTGCCCTAGTTGTTCTCCATCAATTGCTGCAATAGCAAAATCTGCAGTTAAAGCGTTTCCGTAAGCTGTAGCTTTTAAAATATCGAATCCTCTATTTTCTTTGCTTAATGCTTTTAAATCGTATGGAAATGTTGCTGTTTCTTTTCCTTTAAAACCACCTTCAAAAGTATTTAAATCGCTTCCACTTTCTGTATAGGTATTAATATCGTATAATGTATTCCATGGTTTCATGTACGATTCTGCAGCTTCCGAGTTATTAAAATCCAGAACCCATTTTGGTAAATCACTTCTATAAAAAGTACTTGTAATCCAATTTCCTTCATCTCTTCCGTGAAACCAATACGCAGCATTTGCAGTATGTCCTGCTGGTAAAATAGCACCTCTATCTTTCATAGAAATTCCAATCGTTTTTCCTCGCATTTGCGTAAACAATCTGTTTTCATCTGCAAAGGTTGTTGTTTTCATTCTACGTGGCGACATTTGACCAGCAGTAGCTTCTGTACCAACAGAATTTTCCGTATCATCTCCTGCACAATACACCATTTCTTTAATATCTTTATCGTACCAATTATTAGCAATTATGCCATGATACTTTGGTGTTGTTCCCGTATAAACCGAAGTGTGTCCAGGTCCTGTGTACGTTGGGATATAATTATAATGATTGTTTTTACAATTAAAACCTTGATTCATTAATTTCTTAAAACCACCATCACCAAACTTACTGTAAAAACGCGTTAAATAATCGTAACGCATTTGATCTACAACAATACCAACCACTAGTTTTGGCCTAGAGTTTTCATCGGTTGTATTTGCTGTTTTACCTTCTTGATTTACTTCTGCTGTGTAATTGGTTTGTGCTTTGCAACTAAAAAATAAAGAGAAAACAAAAACATATAATAAAGACTTCATAATAGTATGATTAGATTTATAACTTCAAAAATACAGATTTATAGCTTTTAAATTTTCCTTTTTCAATTAATTTAACGTTAAATACATCATAGTTTTATACTTTAGCGTTAACAAATTTATTTATGACATACCTTCATAATATAGGAGCTTACTTTATAATGATTAAAGACATGTTTCGCAAACCAACAAAATGGTCTGTAATGAAAACATTAATCTTTAAAGATATAGATGATCTAATCATGGGTTCTCTTGGTATTGTAGCATTTATATCCTTTTTTGTTGGTGGTGTAGTTACTATACAAACTGCATTAAACATTGACAATCCTTTAATCCCAAAGTATCTAGTTGGTTTTGCAACTAGGCAATCGATTATATTAGAATTTGCACCAACTTTTATTTCTATCATTATGGCAGGAAAAGTGGGTTCATTTATTACCTCTAGTATAGGTACCATGCGCGTTACAGAACAAATTGATGCTTTAGAAGTTATGGGTATTAATGCTGTTAACTATTTAGTTTTCCCTAAGTTTATTGCACTTATGTTGTATCCTTTTGTAATTTCTATAGCCATGTTTTTAGGTATTGTTGGCGGAATGGCTGCATGCTTTTTTGGTGGTTATAGTTCTATAGATGATTATATTGTTGGTATTCAAACCGATTTTATACCCTTTCATATTGCTTATGCATTTATTAAAACCTTTGCATTTGCTTTTCTTTTAGCAACTATACCTTCTTTTCATGGTTTCTATATGAAAGGTGGTGCACTAGAAGTTGGTAAAGCAAGTACCACTGCTTTTGTTTGGACTAGTGTGGTTATTATTCTTTTAAATTATATACTAACCCAAATGTTGTTAAGCTAATGATAGAGGTTAAAGATTTACATAAGTCGTTTGGAGATGCCCATATTTTAAAAGGAATTAGTACCACTTTTGAAAATGGGAAAACCAGTTTAGTTATCGGACAAAGTGGTTCGGGTAAAACGGTTTTTTTAAAATGTCTTTTAGGATTATTTGAAAAAGATGAAGGATCTATTTCGTATGATGGTAAAGTATATTCGGAATTAAACACCGATGAAAAAAGGGATTTACGTAGCGAAATGGGAATGGTTTTTCAAGGTTCTGCTTTATTTGATTCTATGACGATTGCAGAAAACGTAATGTTTCCACTACGTATGTTTACGAAGCAAAGTAAAAGCGAAATGGAAGATCGTGTGAATTTTGTTTTAAAACGTGTTAATCTTCCCGATGCACATAATAAAATGCCTAGTGAAGCTTCTGGTGGAATGCAAAAACGTGTTGCTATTGCTAGAGCAATTGTAAACAACCCGAAGTATTTATTTTGTGATGAACCAAATTCTGGATTAGACCCAAAGACAGCCATTGTTATTGATAACTTGATTCAAGAAATTACAGACGAATACGATATCACGACCATTATTAATACACATGACATGAATTCTGTAATGGAAATTGGTGAAAAAATTGTGTTTTTAAAAGATGGTTTAAAAGCTTGGGAAGGTTCTAAAGAAAACATTTTTATTACCGATAATGAAGTCGTAACGGACTTTGTATACTCGTCTGAACTTTTTAAGAAAGTACGCAAAATGTACTTGGAAGAGCATAAGAAATAGTTTGAAGTCTCAGTCTCAGTCTCAGTCTCAGTCTCAGTCTCAGTAAAAAACAAACCTAATTTAGTAGTTAGATATTGCTTTTATCACGCTTTCTTATCCTTCCTATTTTAAGTAATATTTAAATAAACATCTACTTCTGCTTCACCACCAAAGTATCTAGTTTCAACTTTAATTTTAACCAGTTTTCTAGTTTCGATTTATCTTTTATTCTGCTTTCAGGAGTCGTTAAAGAATCATTCCATTTTATGGTAAACACAGAAAGTGTATCTATTTTTGAAAAATTAGAGTTTATTACATTGGCGTACGAGAATTCTTCGACCGTTTCATAATTAATTTTCACCTCTCTACTTAATTCTTCAAATGGAACATAATCGTGCTCAAATTTAGATAAAGTCCTAACCTTATCTTCTAGATACGTGATTTTTTGTTGTTGCGTCATTAGGTCTAAAGAATCACGAGTACGCAACTCCTCCATATATTCCAGGTTATTAACTATTCTATTTTTTACTTGATTTACTTGTAACTTAACATCTTTTAAAGCATTGTAATTGTTAAAACGTTGTTCTAAAACGGCAACGGTAGCTTCCGGGATTTCATCTGCTCCAAAAGTGGTTAATTCAATAGTAGAAATATCGGTAGGATTATAAATATAAGTCGCATTCTTTTTAATATAGTTTGCATTAGGTAATGCTTCTAACTCATGCGAAATAAATCGTTTTGCGTCATTCGTAAAATTACTTTCACGTAATACATTTAAAAAAGTAAGAACGGCAGGAATCATTACTAAAATAGCCACAAACGAAGCCAATCTAGAAATACGTTTACGTTTTGCCGAGTTTGCATATTTAAGCATAGGAAAACGAAGTACTTTAAGTACTAAAAATGTAGCTAAAGCAATAAATATGGTGTTTATAGTAAACAAATACATGGCTCCTGTAGCAAATTGTATTCCTATGGAAAAATCATCATTCATGGCATATGCCAATCCGTAACCAACCGTACATAAAGGTGGCATTAATGCTGTAGCAATAGCTACACCAAAAATAACAGAGGCAATAGTTCCTTTTTTTGTTCTCGCAATAATTAAGGCTAAACCTCCAAAAAAGGCTATCAAAACATCCCTAATATCTGGTTTGGTTCTGGCTAATAACTCTGAAGATTGTTCTTGTAACGGAAAGAACTTAAAAAATAAAAATGCCGTAAGTACACTTAACAAAATCATGACACCAAAATTGATTAGTGATTTTTTTAAGGTATCAATATCATTAATGGCAACGGAAAGTCCGATACCAAGAATTGGCCCCATTAATGGCGAAATTAACATGGCTCCAATAACAACTGCTGTAGAATTTGCATTTAAACCAACCGATGCCACAAAAATAGAGCATATTAAAATCCAAGCGGTTGCGCCTTTAAAAGGAATATCTAATTTTATAGCTTCAATAGTAGCATCTCTATCGGTGTCTTCTCTAAAGTCTAAAAGCTCACTAAAAAACTGTTTGATACTTTGCAACAAACCTTTTGCACCATCTTGTACTGCCTTTTTAGATTGCTTTACAGCTTCATCTTTAGCGATGTTCTCTTTAGCTGTATTTTCTTCTTCAGAAAAATTAAATTTATTTTCTTCGCTCATAATTAACCATAATTCTCCCCAAAATTATCTTTCACCTTTTGGAGTACCTTTTTAATATCTTGTTCCTTTGCTTTCGGAAATATAAGCAAAACTTCGTCTTTATCTACAATTATATAATCTTGTAGACCATCAACTACCACAATTTTATCTTTTTTGGTACGTATCATATTTCCTGAAGCATCTTCAGTAAGTGTTCTAGCATTTACAACTGCATTGTTGTTTTCGTCTTTATCTAACTTATCATACAAGCTTCCCCAAGTTCCTAAGTCATTCCAATCAAAAGTAGCAGGCAATACATATACATTTTCCGATTTTTCCATGATGGCATAATCTACCGAAATGTTTTCCGCTTTAGCGTAATTCTCCAGAATAAAATCATCTTCAAAATCGGTGTTATATACATCGTAACCTTGCTCGAACAGACTAAATAATTCTGGTTGATTATTTTTAAAAGCATTTACCACACTATTTGCACTCCACATAAAAATACCTGCATTCCATAAAAAATTACCTTGTGCAATAAACTCTTTAGCTGTTTTGTAATCTGGTTTTTCTCTAAACTGTTCTACCGTTTTAATGGCATCCTTAGTTTCTTTATCAAACTCGATATACCCAAATCCTGTATTCGGAAATGTAGGCTGAATACCAAGAGTCATTAGTGCATCATTTTCTGCACAAAAATCAAAAGCTTGTTGTACGTTTTGTGTGAATGCATTTTCATCTTCAATCCAATGGTCACTTGGCGCAACAATCATAACTGCATCTTTATTTTCTTTCTGAATTTTTAAAGAAGCATACAAAATACAAGGAGCTGTATTACGCATTGCTGGCTCTAAAACTACTTGGCGTTTGGTTACTTGAGGCAATTGGGCAAACACCAAATCATTATAAATTTCATTAGTTAATATGAATATATTCTCTTGCGGAATTATTTTGGCTAAGCGATGGAATGTTTTTTGAATAAGCGTTTCTCCAGTTCCTAACATATCATGAAACTGTTTTGGAAATTCTTTGGTACTTATTGGCCAAAACCTTGATCCTACTCCTCCAGCCATTAATATGGCGTAATTATTTTTGTTCATATTACTAATTTAATAATTCTACTTCAGCATTGGGATTAAAAAGATACATTTTTCCAGTTGCAACTTCTATACACTCAATACGTTTAACTCGTTTTTGTCCTTTAGTAAACACTTTACCGTTGTAAAGCTTAAAAGATGTACCCAAAGGTACTTGAAAAACATAGTGCTTATCATTTGGTTCGTCGAATTGCTTTAAAGCTAAGGCCAATTGCGTATCTGTGTCGCTTGAAGCTTTTGGATTTTTAAAGTGCCGTGCTAATAAAGGCAATAATTGCATTGGAAACACTTCTGGGTTTAAAACAGGAAGCATTAAATGTTGAAAGGTTTGCTTCCACTCTTTACCGTGTGGTTTTATAAATCTTCCATACTTAGTAAAAGCTTCTAAATGTGCAATTTCATGAATTAAAGTAATTAAAAATCGGTAGCTATTTAGATTTGCATTAATCGTTATTTGGTGTTTGTTATTTGGAAGTCTTCTGTAATCGCCATGTCTGGTTTTACGTTCTTTTTTTATTTTAACGACCAAATTATCCTGTTTTAATAAGCTTAAAACATAAGGTATTGCTTGCGCTGGAATGTGATTTTGAAGCGTGTTTTGCATGAAAGCAAAAATAGTTTATCTATTTGACTTAGTGAAAAAAAACAGCTAACTTCGTTTACCTGGAAGTAAAAACAATGTTTAACATTAGAATGGGAAGAGAGAAAATAGACAGAACGTAGCTAAGAGATTATGATATTGCTTTTTCTGAGTTAGATTTAAATCCTTTCAAAAATGCTTTCCGATAAATTATAATCAATAGTATTATGGAAATACAAATTCGAAAACTACTCCCAGAAGAATCTAATGCGTATCGAGAAATTAGACTGCAATGTTTGAAAAAATTCCCTAACAATTTCACTTCTAATTATCCAGATGAAAAAACGAAGCCTAAGCTATTTTTTCAACCTTATATTGAGCAGTCTAACAGTGACAACTTTGTTATTGGCGCTTTTTATAAAAACCAATTAGTTGGTATTTCTGGATTTAGAAGATATGAAAGAAAAAAAACAGACCACCGAGGGATCATTATTCAAGTCTATGTAAATCCAGACCATCAAGGTAAAAATATTGGGTTTAATATTATAAAGGAGACATTAGAAGAAGCTTTTAAAATAGAAGGTATAGAACAAATAGAAATTGATGTACTAGTTAGCAATGAAAAAGCAGCAAATATTTATACCAAAATTGGTTTTGAAACCTATGGTATTCAAAAGAATTATTTAAAAATTGACCATACGTACTTTGATCATAAAATGATGCAAATATTTAAAAGTCAATATCTTATTTCTTAAGATTCCTGCCTACGCAGGGATTTTGCTACATACGTTCTGGAACCTGAACTCCCAATAAACTAAAAGCATTTTTAATCGTATTAGAAACAGCTTGTGCTAATTGTACTCTAAACACTTTTTCATTTGCTGTGTCTGCCCCAAGAATAGATACATTTTGGTAAAAAGAGTTAAATTCTTTTACCAAATCATAGGTGTAATTTGCAACTAAAGCAGGACTATGGTTTGCTGCTGCGTTTTGTATAACTTCTGGAAAAAGCTGTAATTGTTTGATTAATTCTTTTTCTTTTTCATGTAACGAAACTTCTTTTGCGCTCAGTGTGACAGTAGCGTCTACATCTGCTTTGCGTAAAATAGATTGTATTCTTGCGTACGTATATTGTATAAAAGGTCCTGTGTTTCCTTGAAAGTCGATAGAACTTTTAGGATCAAACAAAATACGTTTTTTAGGATCTACTTTTAATATATAATATTTTAATGCACCAAGACCAATGGTTTTGTACAGTTCTTGTTTTTCTTCCTCCGAATAGCTTTCTAACTTCCCTAGTTCTTGTGAAATTTCACCAGCAGTAGTTGCCATCTCCGTAATTAAATCATCTGCATCTACAACAGTACCTTCTCTACTTTTCATCTTTCCGGAAGGTAAATCTACCATTCCGTAACTTAAATGAAATAGGTTTTTAGCCCAATCGAATCCGAGTTTTTTCAGAATTAAAAATAATACTTGAAAGTGATAATCTTGTTCATTACCAACCGTGTACACCATTCCTCCTACATCTGGATAATCTTTTACACGTTGTATTGCAGTACCAATATCTTGTGTCATGTAAACCGCTGTACCGTCACTACGTAATACAATTTTTTCGTCTAAACCATCTTCAGTTAAATCACACCAAACAGAACCATCTTCTTTTTCAAAGAAAACACCTGTTTTTAAACCTTCGGCAACAAATTCTTTTCCTAATAAGTAAGTTTTGCTTTCGTGATATAAGGTATCAAAATCTACGCCTAAATTCTTATAGGTAATATTAAATCCATCATACACCCAATTGTTCATCTTAGTCCAAAGCGCAACGACTTCTTCATCACCTGCTTCCCATTTTATAAGCATTTGTTGTGCTTCTAATAAAATTGGAGCATTCTTTTTTGCTTCGTCTTCGGTTTGCCCTTTGGCTATTAAATCTTGAATTTCCTTTTTATATTCTTGGTCAAACTTCACATAGTAATTACCAACTAACTTATCGCCTTTTAATCCTGTAGATTCTGGCGTTTCGTTATTACCAAAACGTTGCCAAGCCAACATAGATTTACAAATATGAATTCCTCTGTCATTAATAATCTGTGTTTTGTACACTTTTTTACCAGAAGCTTTAATAATTTCGGCAACACTGTATCCTAATAAGTTATTACGTACATGTCCTAAATGCAAAGGTTTGTTGGTGTTAGGTGAAGAGTATTCTACCATTACCGCCTTATCATCTGCAGAAGGATTTACAAAACCAAAAGTAGAATCACTTTTCATAGTGTTGAAAAAATCTACATAATAGCCTTCATTAATTTCTACATTTAAAAAACCTTTAACCACATTAAAAGCTTTCACGTCTTCCACATTTTCCACCAAGTAATTACCAATAGCTTCCCCTATTTGCATTGGGTTTCCTTTAATTGCGCGTAACATAGGAAAAACCACAACCGTAATATCTCCAGCAAACTCTTTTCTAGTTGCTTGAAATTCTACCGTTTCTAAATCTACTTTATAAATAGATGTGACCGCTTGTTTTATATGATTGGATAATGTGTTTTGAAGGCTCATTTTGCTTTTCATTTTAAGGTTGCAAATATAGCATTTTATTGCTGAAAATATTTGCTAAAAACAATAAACTAAAATATGAAAAACGATAATTTATTACTTTTTTAAAGTAAAAACTAAGCCCCTTTTGTCCTTATTTTTAGTGTTTTGTCTGTAAAATTATTCCGTATCAAAATAAACTCTCACTTTATCTAATTTTTCTGCATTAAATCGCTTTAATTAGTTTATTCAATCTGTTTTAGTGAGTTTTGTCTTCCGAGGATTTTATCCAATCCTTAAAAAACTGGATATTTTTTAATAACTAATTATAATTTAACAAAGCGTTTTTGATTCCCTCAAAAAAGACTCTTAGTTGATACCTTACTCTTGTAAATGTATTAAATGAGGAAACTGATTACTCTTATTTTTTGTCTTAGTACGCTTTCGAGCTTCTCGCAAAACGAGGACCTTGACAATCTTACTATTCAACTAGCGTTTCAGAAACCGGACACTACAAAGATTAATACGTCTTTGCAGATCATTAAGTTATTATACCACACAAAAGACTACAACAAAGCATTACAATTTATTAGAGAAAGTGAAAAACTATCTAATGATTTAAATTATACTGCAGGTATTGCTGAGATCACGTATTACAAAGCCCTAATTTTTGCAAAAAAAGAAGATTACCTTAACGCCATTGATAACTACACCAAATCTAAAGACCTTTACATTGCATTATCTGACACTTTAGGAATTGCTAAAATTAATAATAGTATTGGCTTAATAGAGATTGCCAGAGGTAACTACGACAAAGGTTTGCAATTTTCTCTGTCTGCAATAGAGATACTTGAAAAGCGTGATTTAAAGGAAGAACTTTGTGATGCTTATAGAAATTTAGCAACGGCTTATGATAAAATGGAAGCTTATGATCTGGCGATTACCTTTTACAAAAAAACGCTAGATTTAGAGCAATCTCTTGGCAAAGACGAAGAAATCATACAAACCAATAAAAGTCTAGGAGATTTATTTTACAACAAAAAAGAATATCAAAAAGCTATTTATTATTTCAATAATGTACTTGCAAGTATAGATACTAGTGATACCATATTAAGAGGTGATGTGCTCACAAAAATAGGAAGCTCTTATCTTTCCCTTAACAATTTAGATCAGGCGAAAGAGTATATCACACAAGGTCTACGATTAAATAGAAGACTTAACAATGATCATGGTATTTTAATAGGACTTAATACTTCTGGAGAATTATATTTAAGAGAAAGAAAACCAATTGTTGCCGAACGTTTACTATATGAAGCCACTACTTTAGCTAGAACAGTACAAGATGAAGAACAGCTAATAAAAAATTATGGCTTAAGAGCGAAACTAGATTCGGTAGAAAACAATTTCAAACTAGCTTATATCTGGCAAAGAAGGCATTATGAGCTTAAAAACAAGGTGGAGAAGCAACAGCAAAAAAATGCTTCCGCTAAAGAAAAAGAAACCGAAAAAAATCCGGCAATAGTTCCTGTTGAAAATTCAGATTTAAACACAACTAGTAACGCTTCAAATCAAGCATTAATTAGTCAGCATGAAGAAGAAAAGAAAGCTAGTCAAGAACAAATAGACCGATTAAATCTTATTTTTTACTCGTTACTACTTGCGCTACTTGTAGTATCTACGTTTTTAATTTTAATTTACTTAAAACGAAACAATAGTATTAAATACACTAAAGAATTAGAAGATAAAAACAAGCAAATCAATATCCAAAACAAAGCTATTTTAGATCAGACTAAAAACTTAGAAGATATTAATAAAGTAAAAGACAAACTATTTTCTATAGTATCTCATGATTTAAAAGACTCGTTGACCTCTATTAAAGGATTTATAGATTTATTAAAAGATGGTTCCCTAAGCAAAGATGAGTTTAATCATTTATTACCAGAATTAAGTGAGAATGCAAATAATGCCTCTTTACTTTTATTCAATCTATTAAATTGGTCCAAATCACAAATGCAATCCTTAGAATCTAAGCCAAGCTTGTTTGATGTACAAGAAGTATTTTTAGATAAATTAAAACTTATCGAACAAAAAACAGAAAAGAAAAATATTAAGATAGAAGACAATTCTTTACATGATTTTATTTATGCAGACAGAAGTATGGTAGAAATTATTGTGCAGAACCTACTTACTAACGCTGTAAAATTTTGTAAATCTGGTGATACTATTACTATTCAAAACCATATTAGTAACGGACAATCTTTAATTAGCATTGGCGATACTGGCGTTGGTATTTCTAAAGAAAACCAAGAACAGTTATTTAAAAGCAATACGTTTACTACTATTGGTACTAAAAACGAAAAAGGTACTGGATTAGGCTTAACTATTTGTAAAGAACTAGTAGAACTTAATCACGGTAAAATTTGGGTAGAAAGCACCGAAGAGGTTGGTAGTACTTTTTATATTGAATTACCAAAAACAAATCCTACTGGAGGCGTTTAATTTTTAGGCAAAAATACTTCTGCCATCATACAACGTGCGCTTCCACCACCACAAGATTCAATAGTATCTAAACTACTACTTACCATTTCGCAATGTTTTGTAATCGTCTTAATTTGCGCTGGAGTTAAACAATCATGAGCAGCTTGACTCATAATTAAAAAGCGTTTATCGTCTTTACCTTTTACTTGTAACATATTACCGGCAAAATTACTGACTTGCTCTTCGGTTATTGCAATAACTTC
>Ga0209344_10002519_pt1 | contig 20151 bp, 14 predicted proteins | sample Cruoilmetagenom6_FD_187293 | JGI IMG/M metagenome (GOLD analysis project Ga0209344, IMG submission 187293) | Oil polluted marine microbial communities from Coal Oil Point, Santa Barbara, California, USA - Santa Barbara Oil Seep Sample 6 (SPAdes)... | ecosystem: Environmental > Aquatic > Marine... | reverse complement strand
ACCTGGTATTCATAAAATTAAAGCTTGGACAAGTGAGCCAAATAGTAATAATTTCCCTGATACAGATCCAACGGACGATACTGCATACTTTGATATGCATGTTTTAGATACTGTGAAAGCCGTTTCTGTAAATAATTATTGCAACGATTTTGAGAATGTGTCAAAAGCTTGGAGAGGTTTGAACTTTAGTACGTATACCAAATTGGGAAATAGCTTTCAACTGGGTACAGGTACTAAGCCGAATCTAAATACGAGTAATAGTGGGCAAAATTCATGGATAACCACATTGGATTCCAATTATGTTGATTATGATTCTTCTAGTGTCGTTTCTGACTTCTTTCAACTAAAAGCTCAAAAATGTTATGAAGTAAGTTTCTTCCATAAGTTCGAAACAGAGGAGGATAATGATGGAGGACACTTCCAGTACTCAATTAACAATGGCCAGTCTTGGATTACTTTATACGATAATAGCGGAACTGCAACGGAATGGTTCAACACCCAACACGTAGCTGCTATGTTGAATAATAGCCAGAATGCTGGATGGACTGGAACAAGCGCTTGGATTCAATCTAAAAATACTTTGGGACTGTGGGAAGATAAACAAACAATTTTCAGATTTAGATATCAGTCGGATGGTTCTGTCAGAAACGAAGGCTGGCAAATTGATGATTTTTGCATCAATGAAATTGCAAAATCTGACTCACTGAGGTACCAAACCTGTTTTCCAGTTGGGCTTAATACTTTTAACTCAAAAAATATTTCTTTAAGTCAGAATGTACCTAACCCAACTAATGGAGTGACAACAATAACTTACGGTTTAACGAAATCAGGTCAGGTGAACTTTAATGTCACTAACATGTTGGGACAAACCTTTGCTCAAACTTCTGAATTCATGAGCGCAGGTGATCACATGATTGAATTGAATGTTGCTGAATGGGCTGATGGAGTGTATTTTTACTCTATTGAGTTTGAAGGAGAAAGAATTGTTAAGAAAATGATTATTTCTAAATAATATTTAATTGTTATATATTTAAAGGGAACTATTGAGAAATAGTTCCCTTTTTTTGTAATTAAAATCCATAGAATGAAAAGAATAAGTCTATTTTTTGTTTTTATTTCAATGAGTATGTTTGCTTTTTCGCAAACTGTAATAGTCAATGAAGATTTTGAAGGCAGTTCAACTTCATTTAATAGTTATGCAGCTTCTAATCCATTTGCATTTTGGAATACAAACTCTGTTTTTAGTACGAGTGGTTCAAAATCCTATCGCGGAGTAGTAACTTTTAACGACACTTTATTTTTGGAGTCTAATTCATTTTCTACGATGGGCTATTTGAGTGTGGGTTTATCCTTTAATCAAATTTGTAAAATAGGAAGCCTGGACAAGGCTCATTTGCAATATTCATTAGATAATGGAATCACATGGACTTATCTCACCACTAATGAATATTTAGGTACAGGATTATTTGCTCAAAACCTGTTTTCTTCAAGATCATACGCGGATTGGTTATCCAGTCAACCTACAACCCTGCCAAATAATACGTGGTGGAAGAATGAAACTTTTGACATCTCTGCCACAGCCAACAATAGTCAAGTAAAAATTCGGTTGGTACTAGTTGATGGGGATTTTAATGGCCCTGCTTCTAATTATGGGTGGTTAATCGATGATTTTCAAATTGTGGGAGCTGCTTGTGAGCTCATTCCACCTACTCTTTCAAATGCAACGGTGATTACTGGTGCCACTTATTCCTTGTCACCAACGCGATTATCAATTGATGCCTTTGATCAATCTGGAATCTCTTCCGCAAAAGTATACTTCACTATCAATAATGGGGCGATTGACTCTGTGTCATTGAGTAATGTATCCGGAAATACGTGGACAGGAAATTTGCCAGCGGGGTCAATTAATGATACCATTTGTTATTATTATTCTATTAGAGATGCCTCCACATGCTTTAATCAAGAAGTATTGCCAGCCAGTCAATGTTATCAATTTTATATTGACCCATTACCGCCAGTACCTTGCATAGGAACGGCTATAACAAACTATCCTTATAACGAAGATTTTACTACATTTCTAGTTGGCACAAGTGGCGCTCTGGTTAATAACTGGGAAAATTCGACATTTGATGATTTTGACTGGTACGTGCACACAGGTGCAACAACTTCTACAAATACGGGACCTTCCTCAGATCATACAGGAGGAAATGGCAAATACCTCTATATGGAAGCAACAGGGCCTTTATCAGGAGATGAGGCTCATTTAATTACACCCTGCTATACTTTAGGTAGTAATTCATTTTACCAATTTAGCTTTTGGTACCATATGTATGGAGTGGGAATGGGAGAGTTGCATGTAGATCTTTTTGCAAATAATATGTGGAATTTGGACATTATGCCTTCCATCGCTGGAAATCAAGGGAATCAATGGCTGAAAGCTATTATTGATGTGTCTAGTTATGCAGGTCAGACCATTAAACTTCGGTTTAGAGGCCGAAAAGGTCCTAGTTATACCAGTGATATTGCGCTCGATGATATTGGTTTAAATGTAACTACAGGAGAGGATGTCTCAGTTGCAGCAATTAGCAATCCAATGGACAAAACATGTTTGTTAAATCCATCTCAAAGAGTGGATGTTTCAATTTTTAATAATGGTTTCGTGCCTATTTCATCCATTCCAGTGGCCTATCAATTAAATAATGGTCCTGTGGTAAGGTCTACTTCTACATCTAGTATTTTGCCCTCTAGTTCCCAGATGTTTACTTTTTCAACACCAATTACCGTCACTCCAAATGTTCAGCATACTTTAAAAATTTGGACAGAATTATCAACGGATATCAATACCGCTAATGATACTTTAACTTATAATTTTGCAATGAATAGCACTGTGAGTTCGTTTCCTTTTACAGAATTGTTTGACCAGTTTACTGTTGGAGCTCCTGGCATTCTTATCAATGGTTGGGAAAACGATCAGCAAGATGATATGGATTGGAATGTTAATACCGGAGGAACTCCATCGGCTAATACTGGACCTTCTCAAGATCATAATTCAATTGGAGGAGGAAATTACATGTATATTGAAACCAGCAACACTCCTCAAGGTTACGAAGCGTATCTCATTAGCCCTTGCATTGATTTATCCAATGTACTAGCCCCTCAATTGAATTTTTGGTACCATATGTATGGAGCGACTATGGGTGCTTTACATGTGGATATATGGTCTAATGGTGCTTGGGTATTAGATGTAATGCCGATTATTTCAGGAAATCAAGGCAATGTATGGAAAAATCAGATTATCAATTTGTCCACATACGCTAATCAAATCATTAAAGTTCGATTTAGAGGGGAGGTAGGATCCAGTTTTACTAGTGATATAGCAATAGACGAAGTGACTTTGACTAATCTAGCCACTATTGATATTTCACTTAATTCCTTGTCTAGTCCAATGAATCAGGGATGCCAGACCGCTTTAAACCAAAATGTAAGTTTAAACATTCAGAATTTCAGTAATGTGACCCTCACTAATATCCCTTTAGCGTTTCAAAATAATGGAGGAATTACATATAGAGACACGCTGTCAGGTCCGTTAGCACCTTTTGCCAGCCAAAACTTTACCTTTACTAATCAAGTAGTTTTTCAACCATCAATGAATAATTTTTTCAGAGTATGGCTAGAAGAACCATTAGATTTAAACCCTTTTAATGATACCCTTGTAAGGGTGATTTCAACCAATGGAATCGTCAATCAGTTTCCCAATAATGAGGATTTTGATGGCTTTTTTGTTGGGGCGCCGGGTACATTACTAAATGGATGGGAGAATGAGTTAGCCGCAGACAATCACGATTGGTATGTTAATTCGGGAGCAACGCCTACAGCCTTAACTGGCCCTGTTGGTGACCATACTAATCTGAATGGGAATTACATGTACATCAAAGCGGATGGAAATAGTGGTAAAAGTGCCAGATTACTCAGTCCATGTTTTGATTTAAGTTCTACCAATAAGGCTCAACTTTCTTTTTGGTATCATATGCTTGGTTCAGATATGGGCAGTTTACATGTTGATATTATCATTAATGGGTTTTACGTCCAAGATATTATTCAGCCTATTTCAGGAAATCAAGGACAGAGTTGGTTGAATCAAACGATTGACTTATCTGGTTATTCTGGAACTATTCGGGTAGTTTTTAGAGGAGATGTGATTACTAAATCTGGAACAATAGCAGGTGATATTGCCATTGACGATATTGAGGTAAGTGATGTTTTAGTTGGATTAAATACCTATTCCACGAGTAATTATGTTGGGGAAATTTATCCTAACCCAACGGCAAGAGCTGCTTATATTGCTCTCCAATCATCATTGGAACAAACAACGCAAATAAAGATTATGGACATGAAAGGACAGTTGATCCAACAATCAAGTCTAAATTTAGGAATGGGTAAACAAACGGTAGAGCTACCCATTGACAACTTGAAAAGTGGTGTTTATCTTTTGCAACTCTCAATGGGTAATGATCTTTATACACGTAAGTTGATTGTCCATTAAAAATGGGGATAAAAAAAGACGTTTAAAAGAAAGGTACAGCTATTGCATAAAAAATCCCATTGCAGAATATTTCTAATGCAATGGGATTTTTATTTTTTTTGTAGGGCTTATTATAGCCCGTTGATACGATAAAGAGAATACGTTAGCTTTACGGAATCAATAATCAAAAAGAGGCAAATCTTCCATTAAATGATTCACTTGCTTTTTTATGTTGGCTAATTCGCTCTCATTGTTTTTATGGTTTATTGCGTTATCTATCAACTCAGCAATCAAAGGAATCTCCTTTTCTGTAATTCCACGTGTGGTGATTGCAGGTGTCCCAATACGTATTCCGGAAGTAACAAAAGGACTTCTAGTGTCGAAAGGAACCATGTTTTTATTGACAGTAATGTCAGCTAATCCCAGCACTCTTTCCGCTTCCTTTCCGGTAATGTCTTTTGAATTTAGGTTAATCAATAAACAGTGATTGTCCGTTCCACCTGAGATAATGTCAAATCCTCTTTTTACCAATTCTTCTCCTAACAATTTAGAGTTTTTCATGACTTGTAAGGTATACTCCATGAAGGAATCTTCTAAAGCTTCACCAAATGCTACAGCCTTACCAGCTATCACATGCTCTAAAGGACCACCTTGGGTGCCAGGAAATACTGCAGAATCCAATAGCGCAGACATCATTCTAATGTCTCCTTTAGGAGTTTTTATGCCCCATGGATTTTCAAAGTCTTGTCCCATCATAATCATCCCACCTCTAGGTCCTCTTAATGTTTTATGAGTAGTTGTGGTCACGATATGGCAATGGGGTAGTGGATCATTTAAAATTCCTTTTGCAATTAAACCAGCAGGATGAGAAATGTCGGCCATTAGCAAAGCTCCAACTTCTTCCGCGATTGCTCTCATTTTTTTATAATCCCAATCTCTGCTATAGGATGAAGCACCTGCTATCATCAATTTGGGTTGCTCCTTTTTAGCTATGGCCTCTATTTTATCAAAATCAATTCTACCAGTTTCTTGTTCTACTCCATAGAAGGTAGAGCGATATAGTTTTCCAGAAAAATTGACCGGAGAACCATGGGTCAAATGTCCCCCATGAGCTAAATCAAACCCTAGTATGGTATCACCTGGATTTAATACTGCAAGCATAACTGCTGCATTGGCTTGGGCACCTGAGTGTGGTTGAACATTTACCCATTCTGCATTAAAAAGGGCCTTTGCACGGTCTATTGCCAATTGCTCCACTTGGTCCACTATTTGACAACCTCCATAGTACCTTTTGCCTGGAAGTCCTTCGGCGTATTTGTTCGTCAACACTGAGCCCATTGCTTTCAATACTCCTTTACTAACATAGTTTTCGGAAGCAATTAACTCTAATCCCTCAGTTTGTCTTTTCTTCTCTTTCTTTATGAGTTTGAATAGTTCTTTATCTTTCATATCGGATATATCTTAGACGGCTAAAATTAGTCAAATACTTCGTATTTTTTAAATAAGTCAATGCTGTATTCCTTCGGATTATTTTTATTTCGGATTTGATCAATGAATGTGTCGGTGGATGATGCAATACTTTTTCATAGGAGGACAAATCGTGTTGAATTAATCTTATAATCAAATCGCTGCTAAACACTATTTTTAGAAGGTCATCGACTGCTATGAGAGCCTCCTGATGTAGTTATGTTTAAAATGAAAGTATAGAGATTCCAATAGGTTACCGAAACCCTTTTAAAAAACTTGACATCCTACAAGATTTGTATGGAACGGCGCTTTTAATTTGAAGTGAGATGCTCTTTTAATGGAACAATAATAAAAATAAATACACAAAAAAAAGGAAGACTATTGGTCTTCCTTTTTTTGATTCATTTCATATACTTTTTTACCACCGTAGGCAGCTCCTGCAATTAACAACCAGGAGAGTCCGCCATCAATGGGAACACAGGGAGGAGGGAAGCATGGACCTGGTCCACCGCCACCGCCAGGGCCACCACCAGGAGGTTGTGCATTTAAATCGGAGATTGCTAAGAATAGTATAGCAACTAATGGTATATATCTTAATATCTTTTTCATATTCAATTGTTCTGTGTGCAAATATAGAAATTTCTTAGAAATTAAACTTTTCAGTGATCACTTCATTGTTGGTACGTACCACGATTAAATGGATACCATTTAATTCGGTCGTGAAATCTAGTTCCTTAGAGCCATTTCCATCAATACCAATGTACTGTGTAGCGGCTACTTTCTGACCATTTAAATTGTATATATCAACTTGTGCTTGTTGTGCCTCTTCAACTGCATAGTTCAATTCTACAATTTGTCCTCTTTTTACGATGGAAATCCCGTTGGTCAATTGACTTGACTGCGAAGCCTTATTCAATAGTTCTTGACAATCTTCTGCAGACTTAAACAAGTGAAGATTGAATCGGTTATACTCTCCAATTGTAGATGCAAATGTATAGGTCGATGTTGAATTTAAATCGATTACTTTACCTTCCACTTTATCTTCCAATAAAACACAACCATAAATGGCTAAAAGTTCTGAAACATCTTTCGCTTCGATAGCGTAAGAACCATTCTCTCCTGCCTTAAATGTAATTGGAAGGTGGTGAGAGTTATCCATTGAATTGACAATACTATGTACCATATTTAAATTTTCTTTCTTAAGAATTATAGCAGGTGCAGTTTTCGTAGGACTCTCCAGATATGGTGCATCATCTAAATTTGTTCCATACTTAGATGTATAAGAAGGTGTTAGGCTTATTTCATGATTAAACCCATTGCCTAGACTATTCACAATAAGTTTGAATTGCTTTTCATCTCTATGGCGATAGATAAGACTTGATGCTAAAGAAAATTTATTGTTTTCACCAATATTTAAAGTTTGTGCAGTTCCTGAAGCATTATTCACCCAGAATCCTTGGCTATGAGGTATAAATCCACCATTAAATAACCTATAACTACCTGAGGATTGTTCATAGATATAGAATTGGTTTGTCACTCCTGCAGGCTTGCTTACTGAATTATAATTAATAAATGAATAATGGGGATTCCCAATAAAGTTCATGCCAGGTTGCAAAGTAAATGATTTTGTACCTGTAAAAGGTGTGCCTTTATGATCAATCGTTTGAGCTGAAAAGGTTGTTAAATTATCTCCTAAAAAGAGCTCTACACCTAGTCCCGCTGTAAGGGCTGTTGCAGTATCTGTGATATAAACATAACTTTTAGCTGTGTTGTCATAGGTTGTTACACTGTAGAAAATTGGTCCATCAGCACCATCTCTCGCATCTCCATCGTTACCGCCAACACCACTCATGAATAGCTCTTGATCCCAGTCGCCGAAAGTAGTACTCTGAACGGGAGTGGTTAAATCTGCATAATTGGCGGGTCTGGTACTAAAATACCTTTGCATTATAAAACGACCAACAAATGCATTGCTACTTGATTGTTCTATTTGTGCATTAGCAGTGGCATCTGAGATAAAAGTAAAGGAGCCTCCATTATTTATAAATTGACCATTTTGAATTTTAATATATGCTTTTAATTCCCAAGCACCACTTCTTATGGATAAATCAAAAGGATTGCTCGAGAAAACATTAAACAAGCTTATAGGTGTTGCACTGTTGTTCCAAAGTTCTTGTGAAACAGAACCTAAAAACGCCAATGTGCCTGTGGTAGCATCAATACTCCCGTTGTTCAGCAAGTCGCCATATAACTTTAAACTATCATTTGAACTAAATTTAAGAAGTCCTCCAGCATCTATTGTAATTGAGTTCGCGGTTGCGGTTGCGCCATCAATTTCTACTGAAATTGGTGAAGGAATAGTAATGTTGTCAATATCGGTAGGTATGCATCCGCAATCCCATGTTAATGTTTCACTCCATAAACCATCGTTTACAGCAGTAATTTGATCAGAACGATCGGCTAAAGTGAAATAATCACCTTCATTAAGAGAAATATTAGAAAAGGTAATAGTCTGGTCGATAGCATTATACACGCCACCTGAAATAGATTGATTAATTCCAGCGTTGTCAAAAAGACCTGAGTTATTGTCTATCAGTAGTCTATAATCAATGGAAGGATCAGTTGCAAAATTATTACCATCTAAGTAAAATTTAATATCAATATTTCCAGGAATGTTAGTTAAACTAGCTCTCCATATTCTATTGAATCTGTTAGATGCGTATGCTTTTCCAACACTGGTTGTCGTGGTAAGTGACCCACCGTCATGTCCAATTAATAAATAATCACCATTGTCTAGGCTGGTAGCATTCGAAATTTCTACAATACCTGACCCTTTAGCAGTATAATTACCACCAGAACTTTCTTGCCCTATACCGAAAACCTCATTAGGGTGCGTAGATGCAAAGTGATACAAGTTGGGTAATTGATTTAAGTCGTATTTCGCACTCAAATAAGCACGAACAATACGTTGTTGAACTAGATTATGATCTTTGTTAAATACAATAACTTCGGCAATTTGACCAAAAAAGAAATGTAAATAGAAATTACCATTAGTGAAATAAGCCCCTAGTTGAGAACTGGGCCTATTTATTGAGGCTTGCCTATTAAAAACTTTTGCAGAAGATTTTGTGAATATCGTAGTGGAAATGTTTGTTGAACCGCTTCCAGATTTGTACCATACGAATGAATTTTGATCATTTGAAAAAATGGTTGACTCATTTTGATTAAAATTGTTATAACTCAAACGTGCATTTTTGTTTTGAAGGGAAAGTAGGTGGTTTTGAGTTGTTAAAAGTTGATGGAAACCAAATTTGCCAGAGTTGAAAATTAAATAAGTAGTTGTCTCAAAATTGGTGATGTTACTCAAAAAATCCATCCGATCATTACTTCCATCAAATTCGATGGCTGGACGGCCATTGATTTGGTTGGTTTTGTAGATAGGGCGGAATGTACTAGATGCTTGTTCAGCATGATTGTTGTTTCCCGAAAAATCAGTAAAACTACTTACCGGATCATTATTATTCAAGTTTAGTTGACTAGCGTCGAGCCATACTTCCATAGTTGAAGAATTTCCGATTCCACCAGGGCCCGATTGTGCATTAATTAGAGCAGGAATAAATAGGGTAAAAAGTAGAGGGAGAAAGTAATTTTTCTTCATCGCGCGAATTGTTATTTTTTATTAATGTGTAAAAGTACATTATTTTTTTGAAGCTAATGCATTTGATCCAAATATTCCTGTAGTCACTAATATAAATATCAGTGGATTGTGCACAAACCCCAATAATATACGTAAGTATGGATAAAAAGTTTGAAACGTACTCGAAAAATATCCAATTAGGATGAGAGTGATGCTGGTTAAAATTATAAAGAAATAGAACAGTATTGCAATTTGAGCTCCTTTAGAATTCTTTAATCCATATCTTAAACCTACAATAGTTGTTGTAATGAACAAGAAAGAAAATATTAGAGTTAGAATAACCTTCAATTGGCTTAATTCATTTGAAGTCCAATCCGCAATATACTCAATTTTAATTGTCTTCTGGTAATAGGTGGATTCTCCCATTATTTTTGCATTGATGCTAGTAAATATGATTTCCCTTAGATAACTAAGTATGAATAATAAAAATAAAGTTGCTGCCCATGTTAATTTCTTTACCATTCTTTTCGTTGAAAAAGTTGAATACGCCATATCCAGAGTAAAAAAACTACCCCATAAACGAATAACGTAAAAGTATAGGAATGGTGAAAGTCTAATGACTCAGGAGAGTGAACTACAATGAGAGCTAATGCAACAACTCTAATTATATTTAGAAAATGTATGAAGCTTATACCAAGGATTAAATACAAAACATTGAAACTCCATTTTCCACCAAAAGCGATTATGAATGAAGCAAACAATATAAACAAACTTAATCCATCGCAGGGGCCTCCGATAATCACCCCGCTACTACCAGCAATTCCCATGTGGAATTCGTTGGCTAATGGAGTGTCAATGAGTTGGTAGCCCATGAGGGTTAGAAGCCATTCTGACTGTGCAATAATGATTTCAATCAACCATCGATCAATATTGGTTTCTGTTGTCAAATAGAAAGAATAGAAGCCTTCTAATACAGCATAAATCGTTACTATCTTAGCAATAAATAGTAAGCCCTTTTTATTCGTATTTAAAACGTTTTTAATCCTTGCCTTCATTAACTACAAATTAACGGCTTTAATTTCGTTTCTTTGTTATTTGTAACTATATTTTGGTTTTCTTCATGCAAGACAGTAATCAGCAGAGCACTATCTTTCACATTGATTCACGCGTTTTTTTGTTATACCTTCTAAGGTATTGGTACATTATTCTAATAGGACTTTTAGGAGGAATTAGTTATGCCTTTTATCAAGTGCGGTATACTCCTTCCAATTACAGCAGTAATGCAAGAATGTTAGTAAAGGACGAGTATTCTTCATGGGGGCAGGAGTATTTTTTACCTGGAATGGAATTGGTGAGCGGACGCAATCGGTTAATAAATGAAATTGGGATCATCAAGTCTTATCCCTTGATGGAGCGAGTAGCTAAGAAGTTAGAGTGGGAAGTTTCTTATTTTCAAATGGGAAACATCAAAACTACAGAAATGTATCCACTATCTAGCTTTCAAGTTAGTTTGGAAGGGAATAGCAAGCCTTTAGGTAGAATCTTTTTAGTGTTTAAAGATCAAAATAGTTTTTTATTATCCCGTAACAGTGAAGACTTTTCTGAAAGTGAGAAATTGTTCGTCGGTCAAGCATTTCAATTTGAGGAGTCTCACTTGACGATTCATGCAAATAATACTATCGTAATTGGAGATGTTTACGCTTTCCAATTCAATTCTCCTGATATGCTCGCTAGAAAATTTCAATCCTCTGTTCAAATTGAAGTGGAAAATCGAGAATCATCCATTTTGATATTGTCTGAGAATAATCAAACTCCGCAGAAATCAATAGATTTTCTGAACACTTTAATGGGGGAATACATTCAATGGGGTATGGATCAGAACAATGAAATCGCTGGAAATACGATTGCCTTTGTTGACCAGCAATTGCAAGGAATAGCAGATTCGCTAGTGATTACAGAATACCAATTGGAGCAATTCCAACAACGCAATTTTAAAGAACGGATTTTTGTTTCTGAGCAGGGGAATAATATTGGTTCCGTATTGGAATTAGAGGAAGAGTTAACTCAAAGAAGCATTCAGAAGGAATATTATTCTGCATTAATTAAAACGCTTAATTCTAAGGAGTTTACGGCTTTTCCTTCTGCTGCAGTATTCGGTTTCCAAGATCCCAATGTGGATCGAATGACACAGCGTATCCAGCAGCTGGTAGAAGAACAGAAGGAAGCAGGAGTTCAGTTAAAGGAAAGAAATTTAAGGTTTACCGAAAGAGAAGAAGAACTAAAACGGCAAAAAGATGCTTTAATGATAGTTGCAAAAGCCAATCGCGATCAAGTCACTTCACTGATTGATTCATTGAAACAAGTGATTGCACGTGAAGAAACTAAAGTGTTGCAGATTCCAAAAGAACAACGACAGTTTTTTAATTTAAAGCGAGAAAATAAAATATTAAGTGATTTGTACACCTTTCTATTGAATAAGCGTTCGGAAGCGAGTATTGCTAAAGCCTCTAATGTACCCAAAGCGCAAATATTGGATTATGCGAATCAATACCGAACCATGTATATAGGTCCGAATAAAGGAAACATATATATAATGGCTATTCTATTCGGGTTAGCTATTCCTGGTTTGATCATTTTGACATTATATATTATCAATAATAAGATAGTAGATAAGTCTGATTTAGAGCGCTTAACGACTATACCAGTGTTAGGGTCAATTTTGTTGAAGAAAGACTTGGATAACAATATTATCGTCAGTAAAAGTTTAAAGTCTGTGATTTCAGAATCGTTTCGGAGCATTCGTACCAACATTAATTACATGGTGAATGGAAAGGAGAATTATGTGGTGTTGGTGACTTCATCCATATCCGGAGAAGGAAAAACATTTACCTCCATCAACTTAGCTGCCATTTATGCCTCCGCAGGGAAAAAAACCATTTTGCTGGGAGCGGATTTGCGTAAACCTAAGATTGCCGTAGATTTTAATTTATCCAATGAGGTGGGAATGAGTACTTATTTAATAGGACAAGGTAGTATTAAAGACGTGGTTAAGGAAACGTCGGTGAAAAATCTACATGTAATGTTATCAGGTCCAATTCCGCCAAACCCTGCGGAATTGATTGAAAATCAGCGAATGGAGCAGTTGATGAATGAGCTAAAAACGGAATATGATATTATTGTGATTGATAGTCCACCTGTTGGATTGGTAACGGATGCTTTAATATTGAACAAGTTTGCCGATGCTGCTGTATATATTGTTCGTCATAATTATTCTAAGAAATCTTATTTAGAGAATATTAATCAGTTGTATTTAAATAAAAAGATTACCAATTTGGGTATTGTGGTCAATGCAGTGAAAGAAAAAAGCGGGCCTTTAGGTTATGGCTATGGTTATGGCTACGGCTATGGCTACGGCTACGGCTATGGCTACGGCTATTATAGTGATGAGGGAGCCACAAATAAATAAAGTAGTTGATTTTATGGAAGAAAAATTACCGCCAATATACGTTACTCAGCCCTCACTGCCTGATAAAGAACTATTTTTTGATAGTATATCAAAGATTTGGTCAAATAAATTCTTAACCAATAATGGAGATTTTCATCAACAATTTGAAAAAAGATTAGCTGCATATTTAGGTGTGAAATACATTTCTGTTTTTAATAATGGAACTCAAGGGTTGTTAACAGCTCTTCAAGCATTAGACATTAGAGGAGAAGTAGTCACAACCCCATATAGCTTTGTAGCTACAGCAAATTCGATTATTTGGAATCAATGTCAACCTGTATTTTGTGACGTGGACCCCATTTTTGGGAATATAGATGCTTTGAAGTTAGAAAGTCTGATTACGGATAAGACAACTGCTATTATGCCGGTTCATGTATATGGGAACCCCGCAGATGTCTTGCAGATTGAAGAAATTGCTAACAAGCATAATTTGAAAGTAATTTATGATGCTGCACATGCATTTGGAGTGAAAGTGAATGGTAATTCTGTTTTAAATTTTGGTGATTTATCTGTTTTGAGTTTTCATGCCACCAAAGTATTTAATACCATTGAAGGAGGAGCCATTGTTTCTCATTCTGCTGAAATGAAAGAAAGAATAGACCAATTAAAGAATTTTGGAATAACGGATGAAGTTACGGTAGAGTCTCCTGGGGTAAATGGAAAAATGAATGAGGTGATTGCTGCTTATGGTTTACTTCAATTAGACGCAATTGATCTCATGATAAAGAGAAGGAGTAATGTTGCAAAGATATATGATGAATTTTTATCCACAGTTGATGGGGTCAGAGTGCTAAAACAAGATAATAATGTGAATTACAACTTTGCGTATTACCCTATTTTTATTGACGAACGGATTGTCGGAAAATCTAGAGATGAGGTTTATGAGGAGCTAAAAACTTATCAGGTTTTCACTCGAAGATATTTTTATCCTTTAATTTCTAATTTTGATATTTATAGTAGTCTTCCTACGGCCTCTATAACAAATTTAACGGTTGCAAATGAGTTGGCTGACCAAGTGCTTTGTTTGCCAATGTATTCGGATATGACATCTTCGGACATAAATAGAGTTTTAAAAGCTTTTAAAAAAATAATAGATTAAATGTTAGGTTTAGGGCTTGCAAAAAAGGTTGGATTAGGTGGGATAGCTAGGGAGCTTATTATTTGGAGAGAAGAAAAGGAAATCAAGAAGAAGTTGACCAAAAATCGGGTTCAAGTATCTCGTCGCAATAGGCGAAAGGTATTTGTGATTGGAATGAATAAAACTGGAACGACAACGCTTGAGAATGAGTTGAAGGAATTTGGCTATATTGTTGGGCATCAAAGAACAGCAGAGCGTTTATTCGATGATGTTTCCCAGAATAATTACGAAGCCTTAATAGAGTACTGTAAAACTGCAGAAGCCTTTCAAGATATCCCCTTTAGTATGCCAGGAGTATATAAAGTCTTGGATCAAGCTTTTCCGAACAGTCTTTTTATTTTAACAATAAGAGATAGTCCTGAACAATGGTTTCAATCTTTATTGAAGTTTCATTCTAAGATGTGGGGGAATGGAACGCAACCCACCGAATCGATTTTGGCAAATGAAAACTATGTTTACAAAGGGTATCCTTTAAAGTCATTAAAGTTTGTTTTTGGAGAGAATTTGTATCATGAAGAGCACTATAAGTCTGTATATATTCAACACAATGAAAATGTTCGGGAGTACTTCAAGTTCAGAGCTAATCAGCTATTGGAGCTGAATGTTGCAAATGGAGCTGATTTTGTAAGATTTATTAAGGCAATTGGAGTAGAAACAGATAGGAAATCTTTTCTATGGGAGAATAAAACATAGTTTTTTTGTTATTTAAATGACCAATAAGAAAACCTTACGAAGTAAGAGTATTGCCGCTTTTTTCTGGGAGTTTACGGGAAATATCGGTTTGCAGCTGATAAATTTCATTGTTTCGATTTTGCTAGCGAGATTGTTGATGCCTGAAGATTTTGGGTTGTTGGCAATGGTGAATATTATTTTCATATTTTCTAATTTATTCTTAGATGCAGGGCTTGGTGCGGCTTTAATTCAGCGGAAACGGGTTTTGGATGTTCACTATTCTTCCGTATTTTATTTTAATGTTGTCGTTGGGGTAGTCCTAACTTTAATCACTTATTTTTCGGCAGGCTTAATTGGTGGATTTTATGAACAACCAAAGGTTGTACCTTTGATTGAAGTAATGTCAGTTACTTTTATTGTTAGTTCACTGACTGTTATACAGAATATTAAGTTTAAAAAGGAACTGGATTTCAAGAAGCGAGCGATTGTTCGTTTTTTTTCTACTATACTTAGTGGATCAGCCGGAGTGTTGTTGGCATTGAATGGCTTTGGAGTGTGGAGTTTGGTGCTGCAATTGTTGGTTAATCGAACATTCTTTTTAGTAATGGTATGGTTTCAATCTGACTGGCGCCCTTCCTTTTTGTTTTCATGGAAAGCTTTAAAGCAATTGTGGGGATTTGGGTCCAACATATTTTTTAATGACGTTCTAGCCGTCATTTTTAATAAGGCTGATGTGTTGATCATTGGAAAGTTATTTCCAATTGCAACACTGGGGTACTACCAGCGTGCAAGAAGCTTGGAGTCTCTAATTATGGATTTTACAACGAGTAGCTTAATGCAGGTTTTATTTCCTGTTTTTAGCAGTATTCAAAATGAACTGTCTAGATTAAGGACTATTGTTTTTAAAGCCATGAACCTTTTGAGTATGCTGGTCTTTTTTGTTATTGGATTGTTCTATTTGTCGGCTGAAGAAATTATACTGCTATTGTTTACAGAGAAGTGGATAGCCGTAGTTCCGTACTTTAAGATTTTATTATTGAGTAGTTACATAGGTCCCTTCAGCTCTTTATTTGTAAATATTATTTTAGGACGGGGTGAATCTAAAATCCATTTAAAGCTTTCCATGATCAAAAAGATTCCTCAAAGTCTAAATTTGATTTTGGGTTTTCAGTTTGGTATCGAAGGTTTTTTATACGGACTGGTTATCTCGAATTCCATCTCTTTCATGCTTAACATTTATTATGCAAAACATATTCTAGAAGTAGCTTCTTGGTGGTTCCTAAAACCAGTATTGGCCTTTTTGAGTTTAACAATTGTTGCAGTGATCCTAGAAGCTTCCATTTTTCAATTCTTAACTATTAATTCTAACTTAATAAGTTTAGTTTTGAAATCGGCTTTCTTCTTTGTACTATTTTTTGGAACTTCGTTTTTGTTTAAAATGACTGGGTTGAATATGCTTTTAGAAGAAGTTAAATTAATAAAGAAGTAATGAAGGTAGCAATAGTTCAGCCATATATATTTCCGTATATTGGGTATTTTCAATTGATAAATGCAGTTGACGTTTTCGTATTCTACGATGATGTGCATTTTATTAAAAAGGGTTGGATTAATAGAAATCAGATTTTGATTGAAGGATCTGCAAATATGTTTACAGTTCCATTAAAAAAAGCTTCTCAGAATAAATTGATAAATGAGATTGAATTAAATATCGATAAAAAATGGCTCGAATTATTCTTTAGAAAGCTTGAACACTCCTACAAAAAGGCTCCTTACTTCTCTACTATTATTGAATTAGTGAAGCAGGTTTTTCTGAGAGAATGTAATACAATTGCCGATTTGTCAATGGCAAGTGTATTGATTATTTCTAATTACTTGGAGATTGATACAGCATTTTATTTAAGTTCAGAACGTTTTTCATCATCAAGAGGAATGGATAGAGCTGATCGATTAATTGGTATAACAAAGGAGTTAGGAGGGGATGAATATGTAAATCCAAATGGAGGAAAGGAGTTGTATAGTAAAGCCTATTTTAGCTCAAATTCAGTTAAACTGAGTTTTATTGAAAACGGGATACTAACTTATAAGCAATTTAATAATAGTTTTGTTGGGGGACTCTCTATTTTGGATGTTTTAATGTTTAATGAAAGAGAATCTGTAATTAACATGTTAGATAAATTCAGTTTAAATGAAGACTAGTTTTGCTGCGTATTGTTCCGGGGGAGCAAGTACAATTTTAAATTTCTACAGGATTTATAGTGATAATGAATATCCTTTATCATTTATTCTATATGATGGAGAAAGAGAAGATGTATTCAAAGAAATAGAAGCTACCTTACCAAACACTAAAGTAATTAACTACAGCTATAAATTATTAGAGCTAAGAAATAAAACTAGAGGAGGTTGGGTGAGTGAGTGTTTGCTGCTTCATTTGCAGTCATATAACGTAGATTATTTGTTCTGTTTTGGGGATAAAATATTATCTGGTAATTTGATTCATGATTTTCAAAAAAGGTTATTAAATTTTCATCCTTCATTACTGCCCTCTTTTCCGGGTTTGAATGCAATAGATAAGGCTATTAGCTCAGGGGTTAAGGTTTTAGGAAATACTGTTCATTATATTGATGAAGGAGTTGATACGGGAGAGATTATCTTACAATCTACTCTTGCATTGAAGGATTATTCTGATTATAGTTCTATTTTTAACCAGCAATTAACGATGATTGTTATATTGAGGAAATATTTGAGTGGAGAAAGTTATACACTGCCAAGCAACTTTTATTTATAGTATTTCAGATTCAATAGTTTGAATAAACAAAAATGGGATCGATTGATGGTGTTATTAATTTTTAATTATTTTTTTGGTTTTATTCATGTATCTAATGGAGAATTGATATATCAATATTTAATTAAGATTAATGGATAAGGAGTTTCTATTATGAATAAACCTATTGTTACTGTTTTGACAATTACTTATGGTCATGAATCATATATTTCTGAAACTATAAAAGGCGTATTGAACCAAGAAGTCAGCTTTCCTATAGAGATGATTATTGCTGATGATTGTTCTCATGATAATACTGAAGGGGTTGTAAATGATTATATTGAGAATCACCCAAACGGCGGGATAATAAGGTATTTTAAACATAAACAAAATAAGGGCGTTAATTCAAACTTTGATTGGGCTTCGAAACTCTGTAGAGGAAAGTATGTTGCGGTCTGTGAGGGAGATGATTATTGGACTGATCCATTGAAACTTCAGAGTCAGGTAGATTTTCTAGACTCCCATGAAGGATATTCGATGTGCTTTCATAATGTTGTTATTTTTAATGATACTCAACAAAAGTTTCATGAAGATAATATTACCAGGACTGTTTCGGACACAACTGGCCTAAAAGATTTGGCAAGAGGTAATTATATTCATACACCTTCAGTATTATTTAGATCCGATATATTTCCCTTGCCAAATTGGTTTGAGCAAACCCCTATTGGCGATTTTCCTTTGTGGTGCCTTTCAGCTTTAAATGGTAAGATTTATAAAATGCCTAATAAAATGGCAGTTTATCGAGTGCACGATAAAGGAGCCATGAGTGGGTTTAAAAAGGCCAATTTGTCTGATCAGATTATACACAATGAAGGAATGATCCCATTTTATAGGGCTATTTATAGTCAATCCGGAGAATTAGGATTTAAACACAACGAAGTTCATTTGCTGGATGTAAATCGTTCCAACTACATTAAATTGGGTGAATATTCGAAGGCTAGAAAAGTAGCGATATTGATTTTAAAAAATCAATTAAAGTTTTTGTCTATTAAGCAGATAACTGCTTCGTTGTTGACGTTGTTAGTGCCATTCTACCTAAAAAGAAGGTATGCAAACAAATAATATACTATCTATTATCATAGTGAATTACAATACCTATGATTTAATTGTAAACTGCATACAATCTATTCTCGCAGAGACTAACGTGGTTAGACTAGAAATAATTGTAGTCGATAATAATTCTGCTGATCGCAGAATTGAGGGCATCACTCAATTAAGTTCGCAAGTACAACTTATACAATTAGAAGAAAATTTGGGCTTTGGAAAAGCCAACAACTTAGGAATGAGTCTTGCTAAAGGAGATTATTTTCTGCTTTTAAATTCAGACACTATTATCATTGACCAGGTTATTGATGAGTCAGTCAAATGGTTAATTAATAATAGTCAGTATGAGGTGTTAGGAGTTGATCAAATAAATGAACATCAGGAGTCTATAGTGGGTTTAGAAAACTATACTAAGACATTTAGTATTTTGGCCTATTTTTATGACTCACCATTGTTAACTATTTTTAGGCGGAAAAAGGATAAGGACTGTATACTTCAAAAGCCCATGGAAGTGAATCAACTATCTGGAGCATTTATGTTGCTGAAAAGGGAGGTTTTTGAGGACACAAAGGGCTTTGACCCTGATTTTTTTATGTATTATGAAGAAACTGAATGGTGCCAACGAATTAGAAAAACCTATAAAATAGCTTATCATCCTGAATTAAAATTTATTCATCTGCATGGAAAAAGTGCATCAAGAGAAGTAATGACCAAGCAGATGCATTTGTCTGCGGGCCTATTTTGGTATAAAAGAGGGTTTTTCCAATATGTAATGTATCTATTGATTAGTTATCTAATATACATGCCTACCTGGATCGTTTTGTCTTTAACTTCCCATTCCAGGAGGATTCATTTTAAAAAATACATATCAATATATAGTGTCTTGTTGAACTATTTTATATTTGATATTCCACGTTTTAGCAAGAAATATGAAGGTAGGGATGAGGTATTAAAACTTAAGGAATTAAAATAGAATATGTTATTTAACTCCATAGAATTTGCATTTTTTTTACCCCTTGTATTTATATTGTACTGGGGCCTAAAAGGGAGGATTCGTTCGCAAAATGTATTGCTTCTACTAGCAAGTTATGTCTTTTATGGCTGGTGGGATTGGCGGTTTTTAACTTTAATCATCTTTAGTTCATTTCTAGATTTTACGATAGGAATACAATTGGACAAAACAGATAAGAAGTCTCGTAGAAAGTTATTGCTAGGGTTAAGTTTGCTGTTTAATTTAGGAATGTTGGGTTTCTTTAAATACTACAATTTTTTTATCGAGTCCTTTGTAGACGCTTTTACATTAATCGGAGTGCCATTTACAGCCGACAGATTAAGTGTGATTTTG
>Ga0209344_10002518_pt1 | contig 20152 bp, 21 predicted proteins | sample Cruoilmetagenom6_FD_187293 | JGI IMG/M metagenome (GOLD analysis project Ga0209344, IMG submission 187293) | Oil polluted marine microbial communities from Coal Oil Point, Santa Barbara, California, USA - Santa Barbara Oil Seep Sample 6 (SPAdes)... | ecosystem: Environmental > Aquatic > Marine... | reverse complement strand
CTATAAAGATTTCGATATTGAAGTGCTGCAGCAAGACCGTGGGATTCGCTTAAAGCTCACTAACGCCCCCGCCGAAGCCTTCGTAGATGGCCGCATGATTCGCGGTATCCGCGAGCATCTATCCTCGATCATTCGCGATATTGTTTACGTCTACAATGAGATTCAGCACCACAATCGTTTTGACCTGAGTACGGGAGAAGGCACCACCAATGCGGTGTTCCATATTCTGCGCAAAGCGGGCACGCTCAAACCTGGCCGCGACCCTAGCCTGGTGGTGTGCTGGGGCGGTCACTCTATCTCCCGGGAAGAGTACGAATATACCAAAGATGTCGGCTACCACTTGGGCCTGCGCGATTTAGATATTTGTACCGGCTGTGGCCCTGGCGCAATGAAAGGCCCCATGAAAGGCGCTAACGTTGCCCATGCCAAGCAGCGGCGTAAAGAGGGCCGCTATTTGGGTGTTTCAGAGCCCGGCATTATCGCTGCCGAAGCGCCTAACCCCATCGTCAATGAACTGGTTGTCATGCCAGACATTGAAAAACGCTTGGAAGCCTTTGTGCGCCTGGGCCATGGCATTATCGTTTTTCCGGGCGGGGTGGGCACTGCAGAAGAGATTCTCTATCTGCTGGGCATTCTGCTCCACCCCAGCAACCAGGACATTCCTTTTCCGTTAATTTTCACCGGCCCTGCCGATTCTGCGGCCTACTTTCAGAAAATTGATGAATTCCTGGTCTATACCCTCGGTGAGGATATCCGTCGCTACTACACCATCATTACCGGCGATCCGGTCTCGGTTGCACGCACCATGCGCCACGGCATCGATGAGATCGCAGAATTCCGGCGCACCCATCAGGATGCGTTCTACTACAACTGGCGGTTGACCATTGCGCGTGATTTCCAGGCAACTTTTGAGCCGACTCACGACGCCATGCGTGGCTTAGCGCTGCACCGCCAGCAGCCCACCCACGAGCTCGCCGCCAATCTACGCCGCGCATTCTCGGGGATCGTCGCGGGCAACGTTAAAGAGGCTGGCATTCGAGCCATTGAAGCTCATGGCCCTTTTGTACTGACCGCAGAGCCCGAACTCATGCAACGCCTCGACGAGCTACTCACCTCGTTTGTAGCCCAAGGGCGCATGAAACTCGATGGTCAGCACTATGTGCCCTGCTATGTGCTGAAATAAAAGCGCTCAATCCTTAAGGGAACAATACGCACAGCTGCCGGTTGAGCGGCGGCTGTGCGCTAAAAAAGGGCCGGGTCGCCTTATGCTGTTAATTGCGTTTATAGCGCTACTCGTCGCAGGTATCGTCAAAGGCGCCATCGGTTCAGGCGTCCCGGTGATTGTCGTACCCATCCTTACCATGCTGTACGACGTTCAGCTCGCTATCGCCCTATTGGTTGCGCCTAACTTATTTAGCAATGCCTTACAGGTATGGCAATACCGACGCCACCTATTACCCTTGCGATTCTTGGCAGCGTTCTCCATTGCCGGTGGGCTAGGCATTGTGTTGGGCACTTGGGGATTAGTCGTTTTATCTCCCGATATACTGTCACTGGGTGTCGCGGGAGTGATCGTGCTTTACCTGATCATCAAAGTGATGAACCGACGCATCGCCCTGCCCTTTAATATCGCTGCGCGACTAGTGATCCCCATTGGTCTACTGGCTGGCGTGCTTCAAGGCGCAGCGGGTATGTCGGCGCCCGCTTCGGTTACCTTTCTCAATGCGATGCAGCTGAAACGAAACGTATTTATTGGCTCCATCTCGGTATTCTTCGTCGCCATTACCTGTGTTCAAATACCGGCGCTTTTAAACGCGGGCATTTTAACCCTGGAACGCTTTCTGTTTAGCATCCTTGCCCTTGTGGTCATACTCGCCGCCATGCCGCTAGGCGCCCGCCTGGGCAATCGGCTGCCCCACCGCTGGTTCGATAATTTGGTTATGCTGCTGCTAGCCAGTATCGCCGGTAAAATTTTTATCGATACACTGATGGCTGGCTAGCTCCACGGAGAGCTTTCTCTACGCTGTTTCCTCACTTCAACTAAACAGTGTTGGGAACCAAACCAGGTAAAAATGGCCGGAATAGCTACACTGAGTGGGCATTTCCTCCCTATTGACCTTGAAAGGAACTCAACATGTCGATGATTAACCAGCTAAAAGATGTAAAAACCAAAGATTTCGCCAAGCACTGCTATGAAAGCAGCAGCGTCGATAAACTGCGCGAGGCGTCGGCAGGCAGCGCCGATCAGTCAGAAATGGAGCATTGGGGGTTAACCGAAGGGCAGTGGGAAGAGGCGATTGTTGCCGCCCTCGCCGACCATGAAGCCAAAGAGTAAGTATCCCCCCTTAACACAAAGATCATTGGTAGAGACAGGTACGCCCTAGCGGATAACCGCTAGGGCGTTTTGGTTTTCCAGCGCTTACTGTACACAGGGCTAACTCCGCACGAGGCTCACTCCAAACGTGAGAAAGCAATGCCGCCATACTCCTTCTGCAGTCGCTCAAGCCTGGCCAGTTCGTGTTCCGTTAGTTCAGGGGAGTCCCATAATGGCTGCTGATCCAGATCTTTCAGTCCTTTCAAGGTGACCGTCAGCTCTGCATCGCTGGGTATTTGCGCATTCCCCCATGGGCCAAAGCGGTTAGGCGCCAGGCTCCACTCCAGTGTTTCGCCAGGCTCAATGCCACCAGGAACAACGTAGTAAAACGTTTCGTCTACCCAAGGTGCTGAGTGATCAGGGCTCGTCACCACGCCTCTCAACAGAAGCTCAGAAATGGCCTGCTCCGTGCCATTGGTCACTTCAAGATCAATCACCGGTTCCGGAGCGCCGTAAGGGCTTGAGCCCATGTAATAGCGTGCACTATCAATGGTAAACCGAGCTAACTGCTGCTGGTCACTGGTGGCTTTTGCACGCTTCTCTTCCAGCCGTTTTAAGGTGCGAATAGCCTGTTCGCGTTCGCGTGCCCGGCGCTCGCGCAGAATTTGATCGGCACGCTGGATCACCTGATCCCCCGTTAATCCATGCATTTGCGCGTTGGCGGTTTCGGCGATCTCAGCGGCATTCATGCGATGAGGGTTGAGAATATCGATACCACTAAACGACGTCGCCGTGGCGATAATGATCAAGCCTTGATCAAACTCATCGCGCTTGTAGGTGGGCAAGGAGTTACGCACTTCCTCAACCGAGACAACCGACGCAGGCATGGAGCTAGTATCAATTTTGGGATCTGAGCAACCAGCTATCATGAATACTGATAGTGATATTGCAGACAGCCTTAGCAGGCTCCACATACAATCACCTCAACGCAAACAAAAATGAAAAAATTGTCGAGGAGCTTAACGGAAAGCGCTATTCACCACTAGCCCCTGCCATTTGAATTTCCACGGGTATTCTAGAAATCCAGCAGGGCCCCTAATAAGAGAGCCAGATGGTCAGATCAGCGGCGCGTTTGACGATGCCTTTACGCGGCAAACACTTTACCCATGTGTTCGTTAGCGCACGGTGATTAGGCTGCACGACAGGCACAATGTTAGTCGCCATGATTCTGTATATGCCCCTGAGGGAAGTGTACAGACTCCATGCGCGACAACGGGCGGAGGCCAAAGATGGCGGAAAGCCAAGCGGGTGGTGAAGCAGAAACGTTCAATATCGGCACTATTGTCACGGTTCGCGGCAGCGTCATTGATATCCACTTTGACGACTCATTGCCGCCGATACATAACCTGCTGCATGCGGGTGCAGGTGATCGGGTGGCTATCGAGGTACTAGCCCAGCGCGATGAGCATCACGTTCGAGGAATCGCCCTAACCCCAACGCAAGGCTTGGCCCGCGGAATGCCAGTAAAAGATAGCGGAGGACCGCTAAAGGTACCCATTGGCAAACCCATTTTGTCGCGCATGTTCGATGTTTTCGGCAACACGGTTGACCGCGGTGCGCCACTGGAAGGTGTGCAATGGCGCTCAGTTCACAACGAGCCACCGCCATTAGTGCGCCGCTTGACCCAATCCAGGGTATTTGAAACCGGCATCAAGGCGATCGATGTACTCACGCCACTGGAGCGCGGTGGTAAAGCCGGCCTATTCGGTGGTGCTGGCGTCGGCAAAACGGTGTTGTTGACGGAAATGATCCACAACATGATCGGTCACCAGCAGGGCGTCAGCATCTTCTGTGGGATCGGCGAGCGTTCGCGTGAAGGCGAAGAGCTTCACCGTGAGATGGAGGCCGCCGGTGTGTTGCCCAACATGGTGATGATTTTCGCCCAGATGAACGAACCGCCCGGTGCTCGCTTTCGAGTAGGACATGCGGCGCTGACCATGGCGGAGTACTTCCGTGATGACGAGCATCGCGATGTACTGCTACTGATCGACAACATCTTCCGTTTTATCCAGGCGGGCTCGGAAGTGTCAGGGCTGATGGGGCAGATGCCATCGCGCCTCGGGTACCAACCCACCATGAGTACTGAACTGGCCGCATTGGAAGAGCGAATCGCTAACACCGATAGCGGCGCTATCACCTCACTGCAGGCGGTTTACGTGCCAGCGGACGACTTTACCGATCCTGCCGCCGTACACACGTTCTCGCATCTGTCAGCGTCGATTGTGCTGTCGCGCAAACGAGCGAGCGAAGGTCTTTTTCCAGCCATCGACCCGCTACAGTCCAGCTCAAAAATGATCACACCCGGCATCGTTGGCGATTATCACTATACGATAGCGCAGGCGATTCGGCGCACGCTGGCACAGTACGCGGAGTTAAAGGACATCATCGCGATGCTCGGTTTGGAGCAGTTATCGCCGGAGGATCGCAAGGTTGTCGCTCGTGCCCGCAGGCTGGAGCGTTTTCTTACCCAACCCTTCTTCACCACGGAGCAGTTCACAAATCTAGACGGCAAACTGGTCAGCCTGAAAGACGCCCTGGATGGCTGCGAACGTATTCTAGCCGACGAGTTCAAGGAGATGCCCGAAAGCGCACTCTACATGATCGGCGCAATCAGCGAAGCACAGGAAAAAGCCACTCTCAGCACCCAGGCAAAAGAACCATCATCTAAAGAGGCCACGCATGCAGCTGATGACGCTTAAGGTGCTACTGCCCTTTGCGGTATTCATCAACGAAACCCGCGTCTCCAACATCGTGGTTGAAACCGTACAGGGATCCTTTGGCTTACTGCCACAGCGCCTGGACTGTGTGGCAGGGGTGGTACCGGGCATCCTGAGTTTTGAAGACAACACGAACAACGAAGTGTTCGTGGCCTTGGATGCAGGGGTATTGGTTAAGACAGGTCGCGATGTCGTGATTTCAGTGCGACAAGCGCTGCGAGGGAAAGATTTGGCTCACCTTCACGAAGCGATCGAGCAGCAGTTTCTAATCCGTGACGCTCAAGAAGAGGCTATGCACGCAGCGATGGCTAAGTTGGAAGCGGGCTTCATGCGACGGTTTGCTTCAATGAGTGATCGTTCACCATGAGTGAAGAACCGAAGCGTCAACCACTCACTTCAGAACCAGAAGCACTGTCGCGAGAGGTAGGCGTCAAGGCTGCCCGCAAACTCAAGGCGCGCCGTAGCGTTACGCCCGGCGTCTGGTTCGGGCTGGGGATGATGGGGCTAATCGGGTGGTCGGTGGTTGTGCCGACGCTATTGGGAGCTGCGATAGGCCTATGGCTCGATCAACACTACCCCGAAGGACGTTCATGGACGCTGGCGCTGCTGATGGGCGGGCTCACCATTGGTTGCCTCAATGCCTGGCATTGGGTATCGAAAGAGAACCAGTCGATACATCAAGAGCAGGAGGACGATGATGCTTGAAAACATTAACTGGATGTTAGGAGGGTTAGCACTGCTTGCTGGCTGCACGCTGGGCGCATTTTTCTTTGGTGGCCTCTGGTGGACGGTGCAGCGTGGTGCCGCATCAAAAAAACCAGCGCGGTGGTTCATCAGCAGCCTGATCCTACGCATCGGGATCGTACTCAGCGGCTTCTATCTCATTGGTGCCAGCCAACTACTCTATTTGGGCTTTTGCATGCTGGGGTTTCTGCTGGCGCGAACGGTTGTCCTGCGCATAACAGGCCATCTTCCTACCGCTACGGCACCCGCAATGGCAAGCCCGCCAGGAAACCCGCCATGCGCATGACCCCTGATACCTGGATCTTCTGGCAGTACGGTGTTTTTACGCTCAATGCCACCATAGTGTTCACCTGGGTATTGATGGCAGTGCTGACGCTAAGCGCCTTTTTAATCACTCGCCGCCTGACCACCGGCCACGAACGCACACCCTGGCAGAATCTGCTGGAGATCGTGGTGACCTCAATCATGGGTCAGATAAAAGATGTCGGCCTGAAAAATCCACACCACTACCTTGGTTTTCTTGGCACGCTATTTCTGTTTGTTGCCGCTGCGGCGCTTTCCACCATGATACCCGGCTTTGAGCCTCCCACCGCATCGCTATCCACCACCGTGGCACTGGCACTATGTGTGCTGATATCCGTCCCGCTGTTTGGTATTTCCAGCCAAGGGCTTTTGGGCTACCTGAAAACGTATATACAGCCAACACCGCTCATGCTGCCCTTCAACCTGATCAGTGAAGCGTCACGCACCATGGCGCTGGCCGTGCGCTTATTCGGCAACATGATGAGTGGCGCGATGATCATCGCCATTCTTTTAGCCATCACGCCTTTTTTCTTTCCCATTGTGATGACGCTGTTAGGTTTGCTAACCGGCATGGTGCAAGCCTACATCTTCACCATCCTGGCAGCGGTGTATATCGCTGCAGCCACACGCAGTCGCCAGGCGGTCAAGTCACCTCCACCGACGCCCGTAACATGAACATCTGCCCTACCCCTCATCCACCACCACAAAGGCATATTTTATGGACGCTCTCACCTGGATCGCCGTCGCTTCCATTGTCATGGCAGGCTTGACCACGGGCTTCGGCACCATGGGGCCGGCTTTGGCAGAGGGCCGGGCGGTCGCCGTTGCGCTTACCTCGTTGGCCCAGCAGCCAGATGCCTCTGCGACCATCACGCGCACGCTATTCGTCGGCTTGGCGATGATCGAATCCACCGCCATTTACTGTTTCGTGGTGTCGATGATCCTTATCTTTGCCAATCCCTTCTGGAATGCCGCACTGGCGGCGGCCAGTCAGGCAATAGGCGAATAAGCCATGCTCATCGATTGGTTTACTGTCGGCGCCCAGGTGCTGAATTTCATCATTCTGGTGTGGTTGATGAAGCGCTTTCTTTACCAGCCGGTACTGAACGCCATTGCTGCGCGTGAGCAGAAGATTGCTGATGCACTGGCGGACGCCGCCAATACCAAAGCAGAGGCGCACAGGCAAAAAAGCGAATTTGAGCAAAAAAATCTAGCGTTTGAACAACAGCGTACAGATTTGTTGCAGCAAGCCACGGATTCAGCATCGGCAGAGGGTGAACGTCTGCGTAGCGAGGCAACCCAGGCCGCCGATAAAGCGAGCGCAGCGCGCGCGAAGGCATTATCGACGGACACCCAACATCTGCATGCAGAGATCGTCCGCCAGACCCAACAACAGGTCTTTGATATCGCCCGCCGCGTACTAAGCGACCTTGCAAACACAGGCCTGGAGCAACAAGCAAGCGATGTCTTTATTCAGCGCTTACAAAACGCTGACGGCGAGATATTGGCATCACTAAGCAAAGCACTCACGGCCACTTCCGAGTCCACGCCGGCCCTACTACGCAGCGCTTTCAACCTTCCAGCAGCTCAGCAGTCGGCCATCCAAACCGCACTGGAGGATAAGCTCGGCCATTCCATTGCACTTAGGTTCGAGACCTCCCCTGACCTGGTAGCAGGCATTGAAATTAGTGCCCAAGGGCAGAAACTGGCCTGGAGTATTGCAGACTACTTGAGTGCCTTGTCTTCAAGTCCGCCTAGGGCGAACGCTAAATCCGATGTAGCGGAGGCGGTATGAACGCCGCAATATCCGACAAAACAAGCCTACAGAGCGCTGTCGACAGTGCGTTCGCAGACATCCAGCAACGACTGCAGACATTCGAACCGCAACTAACGCTACGCGAGGTGGGCACGATCACCAGTGTCTCCACCGGTATTGCTCGTGTCCATGGGCTGCCGCAAGCCAGCTCCGAGGAGCTGCTGATATTTCCCGGCGGACTATTCGGTATCGCATTCAATCTCAATGAAGACAGTATTGATGTGGTACTGCTAGGCGACTATGCACACCTGCACGCCGGCCAAGACGTCCAGCGTACCGGCCGGGTAATGGACGTGGCTGTGGGCGATGCCTTGCTGGGCCGTATGATCGACCCGCTCGGGCGACCGTTGGATGGTTTAGGGCCGGTGATCACACATCAGCGGCTACCCATCGAACGGCCCGCGACGGCCATCATGGATCGTGCCCCGGTGACAGCGCCGCTGCAGACCGGACTGAAAGTCATAGACGCGTTGATTCCAATCGGTCGCGGCCAACGTGAACTGATCCTGGGTGACCGCCAGACGGGCAAGACGGCGATTGCCATCGACACCATCTTTAATCAGCGCGGTAAGGACGTTCTTTGTGTGTATTGCGCCATTGGTCAACGGGCGTCAGCAGTGGCGAAGGCCGTTGCTAACCTGCGCGAGAAAGAGGCGCTTTCCTACACCGTGGTGGTTGTCGCCGAAGGTAACGAGGCGCCCGGTTTGGCGTACATTGCGCCCTACGCCGCCACGAGTATCGCCGAGCATTTCATGGAACAGGGCCGCGACGTACTGATCGTTTACGACGATCTCACCCACCACGCCCGCGCCTACCGCGAGTTGTCGCTGTTACTGCGCCGCCCACCGGGGCGGGAAGCCTTTCCCGGCGACATCTTCTATATCCATTCACGCATGTTGGAACGCGCCACCCGCTTAAATAAAGAGCGTGGGGGCGGTTCATTGACCGCGTTGCCCATTATCGAGACCGAGGCGCAAAATATCTCGGCCTACATTCCGACCAATCTGATCTCTATCACTGATGGGCAAATAGTGCTGTCACCGTCGCTGTTTGAACTCGGTATTTTACCGGCCATTGACGTGGGTCAGTCGGTATCGCGGGTGGGTGGCAAGGCACAGCGCGCGGCCTATCGCGCAGTGGCAGGCGACCTTAAACTGGCCTATGCACAGTTTGAAGAACTTGAAACCTTTGCCCGGTTTGGCGCTCGCCTGGATGAAGATACGCGGCACTCCATCGACCACGGGAAACGCATTCGCGCCTGCCTCGGCCAGGCCGAATTTTCGCCGGTCTCAGTGCCCGCCCAGATCGCCATCCTGCTGGTATTGAATGCAGCCTTGTTTGACGCCGTTCCACTTGAGCACATGTCGGCAGCACAACGCGCCGTGGAAGAGATGACCAACGACCTGCCTGATGACCTTAGCAACCGTCTCACCGTAGGCGATAAGTTGACCGAAACGGATCGCCTGCAGATCATCGACGCAGCCCGTCTGGCACTGGCAGCCTTCGTGCCCAAAATAGATAACGCGCTACCACAAGCGGCGACTGCTCATACTGAAGCCCGTGCCCACCCATGAAAAGACACAGCGTTAACCTCCTCCCTACTAACGTCAATGAAGCACAGCCTTAATGGCCACCACGCTCATTGCCCTACGCCGTCAGATTGATAGCGCCGGAGATCTCAAGTCCGTCGTCAGTACGATGAAGGCATCCGCCGCATCGGCCATTGGGCAGTATGAACGCTCAGTAGCAGCCTTGGCCGATTACGCACACACGGTCGAACTTGGGCTAGGCGTGTGTCTACGCTCAGTCGAGCAGCAAGGTTTTAAGGCGCGTATATTGCCACCACGCCACCATTCGAACCGACAGCACGTTGTAGTATTCGGCTCTGATCAAGGGCTGGTGGGCCGATTCAACGAGGTGGCTGTCGAACATGCAGTACAAGCACTGGCGAATACGGACGCCAAGGTTTGGGCTGTTGGCGAGCGCGCGCATGCGCGTCTTGTCGATGCTGGCGTTACGCCCGAGGGCCTCTTTGCGGTTCCTGGATCGGTGGAGCTGATCAGCCGATTGGTCGGCGATATTCTGCTAAACGTCCAAAGCTCAGACATCACAACGGAGGACGAAGGGCATTTTGCCATGCAAAGTACCGCGCTGACCCTCTTCTACAACCGGCCCAATGCGGCCGGCTATGCCCCCGTGAGCCAGCGCCTGCTGCCTCTGGATACTCAATGGCAGCATGGACTGGCCAACCAACCGTGGCCCACCCCCCAGATACCCGAAGTACTGGACATCTCTGCGCAGACACTGCGCGCCTTTATTCGCGAGCACCTCTTCGTCTCGCTGTTTCGCGCCAGCGCTGAGTCGTTAGCCAGTGAAAATGCTAGCCGACTGGCCGCTATGCAGCGCGCTGACCGCAATATCGCCGAGCTGCTGCAGTCACTGCACGCCCGCTTTCATCGGCTGCGCCAAGCGGGCATCGACGAGGAGCTGTTCGACGTTATCTCCGGTTTCGACGCTTTAATGCCCAGCGACGATACCAGCCTCAAGTCATGACGATACTGCGTGCGTTGACGTACAGACAGAGTTAGATACTGGGAAGAGACTAAGCAGAGACCCCAGCCAACTTAAGTCCCAGGCGCTGGCAGCAACCTGTACAGGTATCTGAGATGAACCAGCCACAGTCTGACGATTGCCGCTCTACCAATGAACTCTCGCCCACAGACAATGAGCTAAGCCAAGCCTCGATCATCGCTAATCCACTGCAGGTAAAGCTCAAGCAACAACGCCATCTGCAGAATTCAGCGCGTGCGTTCACATGAAGAAGCCTAGCGCAGTTAAATCCGAAACATTGGCAGTATCTACCGTCGCTAACGTCACTACACCCCCCATCCAAGCCAGTGCCGCCTCGCCTGCCAAACTGGGTCTCAGCTTGTTGGTGGCGCTTGTGGTCGGTTCGATCATCGGCAGCGGCATATTCGGGCTTCCGCAAAATATGGCAGCTGGTGCGGGTGCTGGCGCTATCCTGATCGGCTGGACCATTACCGGTATCGGTATGCTGTTACTGGTGCGGGTGTACCAGATGCTCTCAATGCGCAAACCCGAACTCAACAATGGTGTGTATGCCTATGCCCGCGCGCTGTCAGGTGAATACGTGGGCTTCAACTCTGCCTGGGGCTACTGGGTAAGCGCCTGGATCGGCAATGTCGGTTATCTGGTTGCTGCCTTCAGTGCGCTTGGTTACTTCTTCCCTATGTTCGGCGATGGCAACTCCCCGGCCGCCATCGCTGGCGCCTCCATCGTTTTATGGGTCATACATCTGTTGGTACTACGTGGCATACAAGGTGCAGCAGTACTTAACGCGGTGATCACGTTAGCCAAAATAGTGCCTTTATTGCTGTTCATCGCGCTGGTAGCAATGGCCTTTCAAATAGACACTTTCCGTCTCGATTTCTGGGGAGACGCGGGTCTCGGTTCCGTGCTCGACCAGGTAAAGAGCACCATGCTGGTGACCGTCTGGGTGTTTATAGGCATCGAAGGCGCCAGCGTCTATTCGGCAAGAGCACGCAACCGTGAGGATGTAGGACGCGCGACTATCATCGGCTTTCTAATTTGCCTGCTGTTGCTGATGGCGGTGTCGTTATTATCTCTGGGAGTGTTCAATCAACCGACACTGGCCGGTCTCAAAAATCCATCAATGGCAGGCGTGCTTGAAAATGCTGTTGGCACCTGGGGTGCCGTCCTGATCTACGTAGGTTTGATCGTCTCTGTGGGCGGTGGATTCCTGGCCTGGATGCTGCTCGCTGCTGAATCGCTGTTCACCCCTGCCGGTGGCGGCGTAATGCCCAAATGGCTGGGGCAGACAAATACAAAACACGTGCCTGCCAACGCCCTTTGGCTGACGAATGGCATGGTGCAGCTATTCCTGATACTGACGTTATTCTCCGAAGCTTCCTATTTGGCGCTGATCTCGCTGTCTACCGCGATGATCCTGCTGCCCTACCTTTTCAGTGCCGCTTATGGCCTTTCACTGGCGTTGCGTGGTGAAGGTGTCAAGGCAGCAATCGGGCGTGCGGATGTTCCTGTTGCAGCGCTGGCCACAATGTACTGCTTGTGGCTGCTATACGCCGCCGGTTTCAAGTACTTGCTGCTGAGCGCCATGCTCTATGCGCCTGGCGTGCTGCTGTATGCCTGGGCCAAGCGCCAGCGCAAGGAACAAGTGTTTACTACTTGGGAGTGGCTAGTATTGGCGGCCTTGGTCGTACTGGCCAGCGTGGCAGCCACGCTGCTAGCCATGGGGCGACTCAGTCTGTGAATACATGCCCACTTTCAACCTCTCTCTCTGCTTGAACAGGAGAACAATGCGATGACGTCTCAAGGTGTACATTCTGAAGTTGGTCGTCTGCGCCGGGTACTGGTATGCCGGCCCGGCCTAGCGCAACAGCGCCTGACACCGGCTAATTGCCACGACTTATTGTTCGATGACGTTATCTGGGTTGAGCAGGCACGCAATGACCACGACGCGTTCACCAATGCCATGGTGAGCCACGATGTCGAAGTACTGGAGTTGCATGATCTTCTGGCCACGACCATGGCCGACCCGATAGCTCGCACCTGGATGCTAGATCGTAAATTAGGCCCAGGAACCGTTGATAGTGAGCTGGTGCAGGAGCTTCGCCCCTGGCTAGAAGAGCTGCCACCACAACGCTTGGCGGAACACCTGATCGGCGGTTTGGCACGCGCCGAACTGACATTCGAACCAGCGGGCCTGCTGGCGCAATACGTGGCCGCAAATGATTTTCTGCTGCCGCCGCTACCCAACACCCTGTTCAGTCGTGACAGTAGTTGTTGGATCGGTAAGGGCGTGGTTCTGTGCCCAATGTACTGGCCCGCACGCCGACAGGAAACACTGCTAACGGCAGCTGTGTATCGCTTCCATCCATTGTTCGCCGGTCAGGTAACAACCTGGTGGGGTGACCCGGACGAAGAGCACGGCGGTGCGACAATGGAAGGTGGCGATGTGATGCCCCTAGGCAATGGCGTGGTGATGATAGGCATGGGTGAGCGTACTTCACCACAGGCCGTTAGCCAACTTGCCCGCAGCCTGTTTGCAAAGGGCGCGGCTACTCGCGTGCTGGCAGCACAGATACCAAAATCTCGCGGCGCCATGCATCTGGACACGGTATTTACGTTCTGCGACGTAGACTTAGTCACTAGCTTCCCAGAAATGGTCGATGAAATCCGTGTACACAGTCTCCGGCCGGGTGAAAAAGAAGGCAGTCTGGATGTACGTACTGAAACAAAGCCCTTCCTCGAAGTAGTCGCTGAGGCGCTGGGGTTGGCCAAGCTACGTTCGGTGGCTACTGGTGGGAATGCTTGGCAATCAGAGCGGGAACAGTGGGACGACGGCAACAACCTGCTGGCACTGTCGCCTGGGGTGGTGATGGGCTATGCCCGCAATACCCACACCAATACCTTGTTGCGTAAGGCAGGTGTGGAAGTTATCACAGTGCCAGGCTCCGAGCTGGGGCGTGGACGAGGCGGCAGCCACTGCATGTCCTGCCCGATTGAGCGCGACGCGCTCTGATCCTAACCCCTGATGAGACGATATCATGAGTTTTAATCTACACAATCGTAGCCTATTGGCGCTAAAGGACTTCACTCCAGATGAAATCCGTTTCCTTCTAGATCTGTCTGCCGAACTAAAGCGCTCTAAAGCGGTGGGCAACGAAGTGCCGCGCTTAAAGGGCAAAAATATCGTCCTGATCTTCGAGAAGCCATCAACCCGCACCCGCTGCGCCTTCGAAGTCGCGGTGCACGATCAGGGTGGTCACGTTACCTACCTCGATTCTGGCGCCTCGCAGCTAGGCCACAAGGAATCGCTGAAAGACACCGCACGGGTACTTGGGCGCTACTACGACGGCATCGAGTACCGCGGGTTTCACCAAAGCGTGGTTGAAGAGCTAGCGCAATATGCTGGAGTGCCTGTATGGAACGGCCTGACGGATGAAATGCATCCCACACAGATACTCGCCGATCTACTGACAATGCAGGAGTTCGGCGAGAAGCCACTGCACGAACTCAGTTTCTGCTATCTCGGAGACGCCAGTTTCAATATGGGCAGTTCGCTACTGGTCGGCGGCACCCTTATGGGCATGGACGTCCGCATCTGTTCGCCCGCAGAACTACAACCACCCGCCGAGCTGGTCGCCCAAATGCGCGAACTAGCCCGCGCCACCGGCGCACGCATCACACTGGAGACCGATCCATTGAAGGCGGTGACCGGCGCGGACTTTCTCTATACCGACGTCTGGGTCTCAATGGGCCAGGACGACGAGGTCTGGCAGAAACGCATCGACCAATTGCTGCCCTATCAGGTCAATACCGCACTGATGCAGGCAACTGGCAAACCCACCAGCCGATTCATGCACTGTCTGCCAGCCTTCCATAGCCTAGAAACTGAGGTGGGTCGCCAGGTCCATGAGAAATATGGCCTCAGCGAGATAGAAGTCACCGATGAGGTATTCGAATCAGACGCCTCGATTGTCTTCACCCAAGCCGAGAACCGTATGCACACCATCAAGGCCGTGCTGGTAGCGACCCTCGGATGAGACCTAACGGAGCTGAATCATGAGGATTGTCGTTGCGCTGGGCGGCAATGCACTCTTGCGCCGCGATCAACCACCCACTGCGGAAAACCAGTTGGCGAATATTTGTAGTGCAGCTTCTCAACTGGCGCGCGTGGCCGACAAACACGATCTGGTGCTAACGCACGGAAATGGTCCTCAGGTCGGTCTATTGGCACTGCAGGCTGATGCCTATATAAAAGTGGATGCCTACCCGCTGGACGTATTGGGCGCCCAGACGGATGGCATGATCGGTTACCTGTTAGAGCAAGAGCTGGCTAATCGGCTACCTGCCACTCGGGAAGTGGCGACGCTGATAACCCGCGTAGAGGTCGACCCAAAGGATCCCGCCTTTAAACATCCAAGCAAGCCAATCGGCCCAGTCTACGAAAAGGTAGAATCTGAGCAAATAGCCATTGCCAAGGGCTGGAGCATGGCGCCGGATGGCAGTGCGTTTAGGCGCGTAGTTGCGTCCCCAAAACCAGTCCGGGTACTCGGGATACAAGCAATTCGATGGTTGCTGGAACGTGGCGCTGTGGTCATCGCCGCTGGGGGCGGAGGCATACCAGTGGCACGCAACATGGGTTTTAACGACCTCCAGGGCGTTGAGGCTGTGATCGATAAGGACCTATGTAGTAGCCTACTTGCACGTGAATTACAGGCGGATCTGTTAGTCATCGCCACCGATGTATCAGCGGTTTTTCTAGATTGGGGAAAACCTACCCAGAACGCCCTCGAAAAAGTAACGCCCCAGAATTTAAGCCAATACGACTTCGCCGCGGGATCAATGGGACCAAAAGTCGAAGCAGCGCAAGCCTTTGTTCTCGCTACCGGTAAACGCGCGGTAATCGGCTCGCTAGAACAGATTGAGGGCATGCTCGAAGGAAGTGCCGGAACCCAGGTCTACTCTGCCAACGCAGGTAATGCTGATTAATGCAGTGCTCTCTTAATACTTGTTGGAATAAAGCCGCAATGCTTTAGCTATTCACTTATCTGCCCATCAGGCGCCAGAGAAACGTTCTCAATAATCAGCTTTTTTGGTGCTTACCTTTTTTTAAGCCTGCCATAAGTCACCTCATTTAAGATGATCCTTGTGCCAATCGACAAATATGTCTTGCACAGCCAACCATCATCGAAAAGAGGTATTACGTATGCGAACTCACATCACTAAGATTATAACGTCAGCTTTGTTACTGACGGCTAGCACGGCTGCGCTGGCCGAGACTCATTGTACTGATGCCCCCAGTGACGAATGGATCAGCCAAGCTGATATGCAAGAACGTATCAGCGAAATGGGTTACAAAATCAAAGAATTTAAGGTCACCGAGGGAAACTGCTACGAAATATACGGCTGGGACGATCAGGAACGCCGGGTAGAAATCTATTTCAACCCCGTAGATGCCAGCATCGTGAAGCAGGAAGTCGACGACTGATCAGGAGGTTTCCATGGCCGATAATACCCGTATCCGTGTTTGGGATCCGTTGGTCAGGTTGGTACATTGGGCTTTGGTCGCTGGCGTAGGCGTCAACCTATGGGTAACCGAAGAAGGGGGCGATATACACCAATGGGTTGGCTATGCCCTGGTGGCATTAATCGTCGTACGCATCCTTTGGGGGTTTATCGGTCCATGGAGTGCACGCTGGCGGAGCTTTTGGCCTTCGGTGAGCCGACTTCAGTGTGCGCTGCGCGGTCGCAGCAAGACAATGCAAACCAGCATTACCCATACACCACTGGGCGCCATCATGATGCTGGTGCTGCTTGGGCTAATCCTCGGTCTGGGACTTACTGGCTACATGATGGAAGAAACGGATCGTTTCTGGGGGGTTGGCTGGGTTGAAGAAACCCACGAACTCATGGCCAACGCGTTTCTTTTTCTAGTACCACTGCATGTATTGGGTGCTGTGGTAGAAAGCCTCAAGCAAGGCGATAATTTGATCGCTAGCATGTTGCATGGCTATCGCCGCCGCCCTACCTCTAACCCCAACGCTAAGGCTAATGATGTTCAGCCTTAAGATGCTATTAAGACAATACCATGATAGTGGCCACTCGTTAATTTTGCACGAGTGGCCTTTTCAAGCCTGCCAGACACAGCGCGATGGCTGCGCTATCTCTTATTTATGCCACGACGCCGAACAGGCGGCCTATGCCGAAGGTCAAGGCCATCGCCAGTGCGCCCCAGAACATTACGCGCAACGAGGCTTTGAGTATCGGCGCGCCACCCACACGGGCAGCGGCTGCTCCCAGAAAGGCTAAAAACAGTAACGAGAAGAGCGCCACCAGAAGAATCAGCAAGGACGGCGGCGCCCACCAAGCGAACAGCAACGGCAACAGGGCGCCAGCCGTGAAGGTCACAGCCGAGGAAAAGGCCGCCTGGAGTGGGCGCGCTTGGCTTGTCTCGGTGATGCCAATCTCATCTCTGGCGTGAGCGCCTAGCGCATCGCTTGCCATCAGCTGTTCAGCGACTTGAGTGGCAAGCGCCGGTGTTAACCCACGCGCTTCGTAGATCACTGCCAGCTCGTCCTGTTCCGCATCAAAATGCTCCATCAACGCTTGGCGTTCAAGCGCAAGATCCGCTTGTTCGGTGTCAGACTGTGAGCTAACGGAAACGTATTCGCCGGCGGCCATCGACATAGCCCCGGCCACCAGTCCCGCAATACCGGCCAACATAATGTCGCTATGCGCGGTGTTCGCTGCCGCCACGCCGAGGATCAGACTGCTAGTCGAGACAAGTCCATCATTCGCGCCCATGACGGCTGCGCGCAGCCAACCTGAACGGTTAGATCGATGGTGTTCTGTATGTTGCATAGCCTCACCTCGTGATTGATTAGCCCTTTCTTTCCAGGGGGAGAGTGGCAGATAGCTGTGTGGCAACAAGTCTTCAGGTCATATTTTTAGGCAGAGCGTGTAGCAACAGTGCGATTATCGGCTGCATATAACGGTTGAAATGCATTTAGATTCAATCACTAGTTCCAAAGAAAAGCACTGCAAACTAATCAGCGATCCTCATGTTGGTTTTGTTCCCACACCACACTGACCACCAAGCCATTGGGCGTACGATTACTAAGCGTAAGGTGTGCGTTCTGGCGCTGAGCCAACTCCGAGACAATCGATAAACCCAACCCGCTGCCGGTGGTACCCTGGCCAGACGCGCGCCGAAAGCGCTCAGTGACTTTATCCAACAGTGCCTCGGGGAGGCCGGGGCCAGTGTCACTCACCGTGAGTTGAGGCAACCCCTCCCAAAGCGCTAACTCTACCTCCACTTGACCGCCTTCCGGGGTATAGCGCAAGGCGTTATCCAGTAGGTTACGAAAGAGAATTCCCACCTCGACTTCGTCGGCGCGAACTTCCAGACGGGTTAAGCCTATTAGCCTCAAGTGCTGATCTCGCTCTTCAGCGAGTGGCCACAGCTCGGCTACCAGTTCAGCAATAATCGGATAAAGGTCGATAGTGGCCGACGTGGCTGTGGCAACTTGATCCAATCGAGCCAAAATAAGCAGTTGTTCTACCACCCGCTGAAGCCGCTCAACCCCGACATAAGCCTTTTGTAGTGATTGCTCTTCCCCTGCCTGCGCGTTATCTAGGTGGATTCTCAGCGCTGCCAAGGGCGTGCGTAATTCATGGGCTGCATCTGCGGTAAATCGCCGCTCACGCTCTAACGTGGCTTTCAACCGGGCGATAAAGTCGTTTAGCGATTGACGTAATCCCTTAAGCTCTTGAGGAACCGGATTATCGATTTTACGCAGGTCGTGGGCGGAGCGGCCTTGTACCTGGCTGGAAAGTGCTTGGATAGGTGCAACACCCCGCCGAATAACTCGACTCATCAGCCAAAGAAGGAGTGGCAGCAACAAGAGCATCGGCAATAAATTGTTCCAGGTGATACGCTCCACCACTTCATCATGAAACGAACCCTGTAGACCCATGCTGATCCAGGTATCACTGGCAACATCGAACATGCTGAAAACCCGCCAGCGATGACCATCGTAGCTTTCCCAGCGAAAACCCTCCTCTAAAGGCGCGGGGAAAGGCCCTGCATCACTCCATTTGCCCCCTAATAGCCTGGGTGAGCCATCGGCATTCCAAAAACCCAGTACTAATTTAAGCTCTTCCTCGTGGTAAAGCTTGGGACCTGATTCAGAGCTGCTCATGGGGACTGCTTTACCGTCACGATATAGCTGAGCCGGATGTTCTGGTAGGCCCATGCGTGAAGCCAGGCGAGCATAGTCATCAATGGTCGCGTTTGGATCGAGTTGACCAGCCACAATCCGGCTATGCAGACTGAGCTGTGTATCGAGAATTTCTTCTAGCTCGTGATCGGTAATTAAGTAAGCCGCGGTAACGGCCACGCCCCCAGCGACAACCATGGTAATGGCTAGCGTGCGAAGCAGATAATGCCGTATCGATCTCATTGCGCGTGGCTATCCAGTCGGTAGCCAATCCCCCGCACGTTAATAATCAGATGTTTTTCAAGCTTTTTACGCAGATGATGAATGTGAACTTCCACCGTATTGGACTCTACCTCTTCGCCCCAGCCGTAAAGCAAATTTTCTAAACGAGGCCGAGATAGCACCCTGTCCGGGTGCCTAGCGAGCTCTAGCAATAAGGCATACTCGCGCCGACCCAACTTGACGTCTTTACCCCGCCAACTCACCGCATGGCGGGCCTCATCAATACTCAACGCCCCCAGCGTCAATATTTGCGAGGCACGCCCCTCAGCACGGCGCATGACGACACGCAAGCGGGCGAGTAGCTCCTGCAAATTGAAAGGCTTGAGCACATAGTCATCCGCCCCCGCATCTAAACCGCCAATCCGGTCTTCCATCGCATCACGGGCCGTCAAAATAAGAATAGGCACAGTAGATTGCTCTCGGAGTAAATTCAGTACCTGCATACCGTCCATATCGGGCAGCCCAAGATCCAAAATAATCACACTAAAGGCCTCGCTGCCTATAGCGCTGATTGCCTCGCGGCCAAGCATAAACCAATCAACCGCGTAGCCCTCGCGTTCTAGCGCCGTCTTGATGCCATCCCCAAGCAGGTGGTCATCTTCTATTAGCAGTGCGCGCATGCTGATCCCCTCAATCGACAAACCGCTATCTTGGCTACCAAAACTTAAGCTTTTCTTAAATAGGGTAACTTACTTCTCAACAAGCAACCTCATCTAAATCCAACCAGCAAGCCCACCACCCTATTTTTTAAATTTCTTACGCAGTTTAACTCTTCTTTAAGTTATTTAGACTCAAGCTGCCTCTTTCGCCATAGGCAAAGCCAAAGCAGTGCCTTCACTGGCGGTCATTTTTAATGTTCTGTCGCTACCGCGGGCAGGTCATTTCCTATTAACTTAACAGAGCGCCAGCGTATGCACTTACTGACACTTATTAGAACAAACTATTATTTAAAAATAATGGCCCGTTTTTTAGAAAAAATAATGAAGCAATATTTACTGATAGGCATACGGTATATCCTCAAAGCACCTGCACCAGAAACCATTGACAACCTTGTGGGCATAGAAAAAATTCTAATTATTCGCCCCAATTTTCGCCTGGGCAATGCGCTAATCAGTACTCCGGCCATCGA
>Ga0209344_10002517_pt1 | contig 20165 bp, 19 predicted proteins | sample Cruoilmetagenom6_FD_187293 | JGI IMG/M metagenome (GOLD analysis project Ga0209344, IMG submission 187293) | Oil polluted marine microbial communities from Coal Oil Point, Santa Barbara, California, USA - Santa Barbara Oil Seep Sample 6 (SPAdes)... | ecosystem: Environmental > Aquatic > Marine... | reverse complement strand
CGATCTTTGAAGAGATAATATAGCAAGGAATTTCTAAAATTAATAGCTTAAGTGTTAAAAAGCTGTTAACTATAATATAAGAATTTATATGTCGTATTATTTTTACAAGTTAACCAATAATTAACCAATTTTTAGTTAAACATCATGAAAAGAATCTTTACTATTTTATTGCTTTTATTTATTTACAATCTACATGCTCAAGACATTAAGGGAGTTGTTTCAGACGAAAACAAAAAACCTTTAGAACATGTTTATATTTATAATACAAACTCTTTTAGTCATGCACATACCATGGCGAATGGTTCATTTGTATTGGAAAACAATAAGATTGGAGATTCTTTAACTATTGGCTTGTTAGGATATACCAAGACATCTATTATTATAGCTGAAAATCATTTTGAAAGTGGCATTCTTGTGACTTTAAAAAGTAAAACTATTTTATTAGACGAATTGGTAATTACAGAGCAAATTGATGCTTTAAGTAGTATCTCGAAAGTAGATTTAGAAACCAATCCTGTAAATTCTTCTCAGGAAATATTGCGTACAGTTCCAGGATTAATTATTGGACAACATGCAGGAGGAGGAAAGGCAGAACAAATATTCTTGCGTGGTTTTGATATCGATCATGGAACAGATATTAGCCTTTCTGTTGATGGCATGCCAGTAAATATGGTGTCTCATGCTCATGGACAAGGTTATAGCGATTTACACTTTATAATTCCCGAAACTCTGAATAATATAAACTTTGGAAAAGGACCTTATTATGCGGATAAAGGTGATTTTAATACAGCTGGTTTTGTAGAATTTAAGACTAAAGATGATATTGATTTTAGTGAAATAAACTTTAGTTACGGACAATTTAATTCCTTAAGAACCTTTGCTATGTTCGATTTGTTAGGAAACACACCTAACCAAAATGCGTATGTAGCTTTAGAATATATTCAGTTTGATGGACCATATAATTCACCTCAAAATTTTAACCGTCTCAATCTGTTTGGAAAATACACTACTTATTTAAAAGGGAATGATAAGTTATCAGTCACACTTTCGCATTTTAAAAGTCGTTGGGATGCTTCAGGGCAAATTCCTCAAAGAGCTATTGATAGTGGTCTGATTAATCGTTGGGGTTCTATAGATGATACTGAAGGAGGAAATACGTCCAGAACAAATGTAAATCTAGAGTATAATTCGCAATTAACTGATGACTTGCAGTTTAAATCCAATGTGTTTTATTCGCAATACAATTTTGAATTGTATTCCAACTTTACCTTCTTTTTAGAAGACCCTATTAATGGAGACCAGATAAAACAGAAGGAAGCTAGAGATATTTTTGGGTTTAATACTGAATTTACAAGAGACTCCAAATTAGGATCTGCAGATGCTACATATACAGGTGGTTTTGGTATGCGATATGATTTTGTAAACGATGTAGAATTATCTCATACAGTAAACAGAAATGAAACTTTAAGCTACATGGCTTTAGGTGATGTAAACGAAACCAATTTGTATGCTTATATCAATGCGAATCTAGATTTTGGAAAGTTTATTGTAGCACCAGCATTGCGTTTAGACTATTTTAAATTTATGTATAACGATGATTTAGTTACTGATTATGAAACCTTATCTGAAACTAAAACTATTGTAAACCCAAAACTAAATTTCTTTTTTAATCAGAATGAAAATTTGCAATGGTTCTTAAAAACAGGAATTGGCTTCCACTCGAATGATTCTAGAGTAGTAGTACAGCAACAAGGCGAAGATATTTTGCCAAGAGCTTATGGAGCCGATTTTGGAGCTATTTGGAAACCCGTTCCAAAAGTAGTTTTTAATACAGCTTTATGGTACTTATTCTTGGAACAAGAGTTTGTATATGTTGGAGATGCTGGAATTGTAGAACCTAGTGGAAAATCTAGACGCTATGGATTGGATTTAGGATTGAGATATCAAATAGCAGATTGGTTGTATTTTGATACAGATGCTACTTTTACAGATGCTAGAAGTGTCGATGAACCTTCAGGTGAAGATTATATTCCTTTAGCACCAGATTTTACGCTTACAGGAGGCTTGTCGGTTAATAATTTAAAAGGTTTCTCTGGAGGCATTCGTTATAGGTATATAGACGATAGACCAGCAAACGAAGATAACTCTATAGTTGCAGATGGTTATTTTGTAACCGATTTAAATTTAAGTTACGAGTTTACTAATAATTTAGTTTTTGGGATTGCTATTGAAAATTTGTTCGATACCGAATGGAATGAAACCCAATTTGCAACCGAATCTAGATTAGAAAACGAACTAAATCCAGTAGAAGAAATACATTTTACACCTGGAACGCCTTTCTTTTTGAAAGCGAATGTTAGTTATAGGTTTTAAATCTATATAAAGTGAAATTAAAAAAAAAAGCTGCCATTGGCAGCTTTTTTTAAGCAATAATATGAAACTTATTCTAAACTTATTATACCACCACAACTTACACGTCCACCAGCATCACCAGTTGGTTGTGTAGTAAAATCATCAGTGCCTTGATGAACAATAATGGCTTTCCCAATAATATCTTTATTAGAATCTCCACAACCTATACACCATTGGTCTGTACTAAAATTAATGGTTGCGTTGCCTTTAGCATCCGCTTCCATGTTGCCAATATCACCTTTATGGTAGCCTTTGGCGTCTCCCCATTTTCCATGAGGTTCGTTTGTTGGGTTCCAATGTCCACCAGTAGATTTTCCATCAGCAGAAGAGCAATCAGCTTTTTCGTGTAAATGGATAGCATGCGTGCCTTCAGTTAAGCCTTCAAAAACGGCAACCATTGTTACTTTTCCATCGGCTTCTTTAAATACAGCACTTCCAGATACTTGGCTATCGCTTTTAGGTTCTAATTTTATTTTAATTTTTTTAACCTCTTCATTTACAGTTTCTACAACTTTTTCTTCAGTTTTAGTTTCTTCTTTAGAAGCGTCTTCTTTTTTATCTTTTTTACAACCAATTGCGAAACTTAATGTTAGCAATAATGCAAATAAAATTGATTTTTTCATATCGAAATATTGTTTAATGTTTACTCAAAGTTACATAATAATTAAGTGCTTTTAAAATTTTGCAGCTTCTAATATGATAAAAGTCATGTTTTAAAAACAGTCTAAAAATTACATTTGTAACTGAATTTGAAATGAATGAGAAATTCTTTGGTAAATAAATACAATGTTGCAGGTCCACGATATACCAGTTATCCTACTGTGCCTTATTGGAATATTGAATCATTTTCATTTGAAAAATGGAAGGAAACTTTAATCCAGTCATTTAAGGAGAGTAATACTTCTGAAGGTTTAAGTCTGTATCTGCATTTGCCATTTTGTGAAAGTTTATGCACATTTTGTGGTTGTAATAAACGTATTACTAAAAGACACGAAGTAGAGTCGCCATATATAACTGCCATATTAAAAGAATGGGATTTGTATTGTAATTTATTTGATACAAAACCAAATATTAAAGAAATTCATTTAGGAGGAGGTACACCAACTTTTTTCTCAACAGATAATTTAAAACGTTTGATAAATGGTCTCTTAGACAAAGCTACTTTAGCTGATGGTTATGAGTTTAGTTTTGAAGGACATCCAAACAATACAACTAAAGAACATTTACAGACTTTATTCGATCTAGGTTTTAGGCGAGTAAGTTTTGGTGTTCAAGATTATAATATAAGCGTTCAAATAGCCATTCATAGAATTCAGCCGTTTGAGAATGTAAAACGTGTTACAGAACAAGCCAGAGAAATAGGTTACACATCTGTAGGACATGATATTATTTTTGGTTTACCCTTTCAGACAGAAGAACATGTAGCCGAGACTATTAAAAAAACGAAAGAACTCATGCCAGACCGTTTGGCTTTTTATAGTTATGCGCATGTGCCATGGATAAAAGGAAATGGACAAAGAGGCTTTAAAGAAGAAAATTTGCCAACTCCTGAATCTAAAAGAAAACAATACGAACTTGGTAAAGAATTATTAGCTGAAGCTGGATATGTTGAAATTGGTATGGATCATTTTGCTTTAAAAACAGATTCCCTCTATAAATCGATAGAGCAACAAAAATTGCATAGAAATTTTATGGGTTATACAGCTTCAAAAACACAAGCCATGATTGGGTTAGGAGTTTCTTCAATTAGCGATAGTTGGTATGGGTTTGCTCAAAATGTAAAAAGCTTAGAAGATTATTATCAATTAATAGAAGACAATCAGATACCAATATATAGAGGTCATATTTTAAATAATATGGATCTATTAATAAGAAAACACATATTAAATCTTATGTGTCAGTTTAAAACAACATGGAGTGAAAACCATCTTTATTTTAATAAGCTTCCAGATGTACTTATTAATCTTAAAGAAATGGAACTAGATGGCTTGTTAGAAATAGATTCTAACGAAATACGTGTTACTGAAAAAGGAAAGCCATTTGTAAGAAACATATGTATGGCTTTCGATTTGCTATTGCAAGAAAAACAACCGGAGACACAATTGTTTTCTATGACCATATAAAACACACAACCAAATGAAAAAAATTATTGTACCAATAGATTTCTCTGAACATTCCGAGTATGCTTTAGAAGCAGCAACAATGCTTGCTAAAAAAAATAATGCCGAAATATTGGTATTACACATGTTAGAAATTTCTAATGCTGTTATTAATAAAGCAGAGAATATGAAACAAATGGAATCTCTTTTCTTTTTAAAATTGGCAGAGAAAAAATTTGAAGAATTTTTAGATAAAGAATATTTAAAAGGAGTTAAGGTAACACCAATAGTTAAACATTTTAAAGTGTTTAGTGAAGTTAACGATGTAGCTAAAGAAAATAATGCCGATTTAATTATTATGGGTTCCCAAGGTGCAAGTGGCATTAAGGAAGTTTTAATAGGTTCTAATACAGAAAAGGTTGTAAGATATTCTGAGATTCCTGTTTTAGTTATAAAACATAATCCTATTTTAATGGATTTTGAAAACGTTGTTTTTGCTTGCGATTTTTCAGAAGGTGCCATTGAGCAATATTTAAAAGCTAAAGACGTGTTTAAAAAATTAGATTCTAAAATGCATTTAGTATATGTTAATTTGCCTGGATCTAGATTTAAAAGTTCTTCAGAAATTGAAAAATTAGTAGCATCCTTTTTAAGAAAAGCTGAAGGGAATATTGAAAAAATGAAAGAGGTTAATTATGTAAACGATTACACAATAGAACAAGGTATACTTAACTTTTCAAACCTAATAGGAGCAGACTTAATAGCTGTTGCAACCCATGGAAGAAAAGGTATTTCGCATTTCTTTGAAGGTAGTATCTCTGAAGATATTGCAAACCATTCAACATTACCAGTTATGACATTTAAAATGTAATTCTCATTAATTTTTCAAAGTTTAAAAAAGAGCTAGTTAATATTTACTAGCTCTTTTTTTTTGTAGAAAATTAAAAAAAAAGACAAAATTATCTTAAACATGATTAAAGTCATATTTTATTGTAAGCATAGCTATTAAATTTGCCATATTAATTTAAATATATCATGAAGAAAACACTAAAAATTATTACTGTATTATTTGTAACACTACTTGTTAGCTGTGGTGGAAAAGAAGAGAAAAAAGAAGAAACTTTTTCTTATAAAGAAAAGGCTCCAACCGAAAAAAAAGAAACTCCTAAAGTAGAAGCCGTTAAAGCTTCCGAAAAAGTTGATTTAACTAGCAAAGGTGTTGGACCTGTTACGTCTTTAGAATTACCAGCAGAAATTGATGAAGCTATGGTAACTAAAGGAGCAGACATTTTTAAGAAAATGTGTACAGCTTGTCATAGAGATGGCAAAAAATTTATTGGTCCTGCACCAAATGGCGTTTTAGAACGTAGAACACCAGAATGGGTAATGAACATGATTTTAAACCCAGAAGAAATGACAAAATCAGATCCTTTAGCTAAAGAATTATTGATTGAATTTAATGGTTCGCCAATGGCAAATCAGAATTTAACAGAAGAAGAAGCTAGAGCTGTATTAGAATATTTTAGAACACTTAAATAATTCAATATGAAAACAACTAACCTTAAATTTTTATTCATGACACTTTTAGTTGTCTTGTTTATTAGCTGTAAAAATGAAGCTAATACATCAGAACAAGGAGAAGGGTCAGCAGAATCTGTTTCAACAGAAGCACCTGAAAGACAAGGGCAAGCATTTATTGAAGACGATGAAGCTACGCCAAATGTACTACAAATAGCTATTGGTTCTCCAGACCATACAACACTTGTTGCAGCAGTTCAAGCTGCGCAATTGGAAAATGTATTAGTTAATGCTGGACCTTTAATGGTATTTGCACCAACAAACGAAGCTTTTGCAGCTTTACCAGAAGGGACAGTTGACGACCTTTTAAAACCAGAAAATAAAAATGCTTTAGCAAACATTTTAAAGTATCATGTAACTCCTGGTAACTATTCTAAAGACTTCTTAAAAAAGTTTAAAAAATTAGGGCAAGCTAATAATGAATATGTTGCAGTTGAAGTAAAAGGTGACGACGTGTATGTAGGAGGAGCAAAAATAATTGCAAGTGTACCAGCAGGAAATGGAATTGTACATGTAGTAGATAAAGTCATGTTGCCACCAACAGAATAAACACTAATAAAAAATATTAAAACAATGAAAAACATTTTTAAATTAACTATTGGCTTTTTAATGACTGTTATAGCTTTTACAAGTTGTAACAATCAAAAATCTAGCAAATCAAGTGGTGCTTTAAGCTCAAGTAATGCTGAAAAAGTATATGTAGCACCAGGAGAGCACGATTCACATTACGCATTTATCTCTGGTGGATATAGTGGTAACCTTACTGTTTATGGTTTACCTTCTGGAAGAATGTTTAAAGAAATTCCAGTATTCTCTCAATTCCCAACAAATGGTTATGGGTATTCTGAAGAAACGAAACCTATGTTCGAAACTTCTTATGGTTTTGTGCCTTGGGATGATTCTCATCACCCAGATATTTCTCAAACTAAAGGAGAATTAGATGGACGTTGGATTTTTATTAACGGTAACAATACACCACGTATTGCAAGAGTTAGTTTAACAACTTTTGAAACTGAAGAAATTATTGAAGTTCCTAATAGTGCAGGAAACCATAGTTCTTCTTTTATTACTGAAAATACAGAGTATGTAGTAGCAGGTACACGTTTCTCTGTGCCAGTTCCACAAAAAGATATGTCTATAAAAGACTATAAAGGAAACTTTAAAGGTGCTTTATCTTTTATCTCTGTAGATCCAGAACATGGACACATGGATATTAAATTTCAAGTGCTTATGCCAGGTTTTAACTACGATTTATCTCACCCTGGACGTGGGAAATCTCATGGTTGGTTCTTCTTTACAACATATAATACAGAAGAGGCAAACACACTTTTAGAAGTTAATGCGTCTCAAAACGATAAAGATTTTATTGCAGCTATAAACTGGAAAAAAATTGAAGAATATGTAAATAATGGTGGTGGTAAAATGATGCCAGCAAATTACGCACATAACGTATATGATGAAGCAACCCATACGGCAACTTCTACTATGAAAAAAGAAGTACGTGTAGTTGATCCTTCAGAGGTTCCTGGAGCTGTTTATTTAATTCCAACACCTAAATCACCTCATGGTTGTGATGTAGACCCTTCTGGAGAGTACATTGTAGGTAATGGTAAATTATCAGCTAACTTAACAGTACATTCATTTACAAAAATGCTTGATGCAATCGAAAACAAAAAATTTGAAGGAGATGCTTATGGTATTCCAATCTTAAACTTCGAAGATGTTTTAGCTGGTTCTGTAGATCAAGCAGGTTTAGGTCCTTTACATACCGAATTTGATGGTCAAGGAAACGCCTATACAACCTTCTTTATTTCTTCTGAAGTTGTAAAATGGAAATTAGGTACTTGGGAAGTTATTGATAGAAAACCAACGTATTACTCTGTTGGTCACTTAACAATTCCTGGAGGAAACTCTGCAAAACCTTTTGGTAAATACATGTTCGCAATGAACAAAATTACAAAAGATAGATATTTGCCAACTGGTCCAGAAATGGAGCATTCAGCACAATTATATGATATTTCAGGAGAAAAAATGGAATTACTTTTAGATTTCCCTACTCATGGTGAACCTCACTATGCAGCAGCAATTCCAGCAGATATAATTAAAAATAATTCGAAAAAAATCTATAGACTAGCTGAAAACGAACATCCACGAAAAGCAACAAACGATGCTGAAGCTAAAATAGTTAGAGACGGTAAAAATGTTCATGTTTATATGACCATGATACGTAGTCACTTCTCACCAGATAATATTGAAGGTGTTAAAGTAGGAGACAAGGTGTTTTTCCATATCACTAACTTAGAACAAGATTTCGATGTACCTCACGGTTTTGCAATGATTGGCGCTAATAATGCTGAGTTGTTAATTGGTCCTGGACAAACTAGAACTTTAACTTGGGAGCCTAAACAAGTAGGTGTTTGGCCTTTCTATTGTACAGATTTCTGTTCTGCACTACACCAAGAAATGCAAGGTTATGTTCGTGTGTCTCCAGCAGACTCAAACATAGAATTGTCTTGGTCTTTAGGTGAAGATTAATAATAGTTTACACGCTTAAAAGCTTAGGAAAATTTTGTTTTAGTGTTTATTTTCCTATAGAAGGCGAGAGTTGATTTATCGCTCTCGCCTTTCTTTTTATAACACTGAAACTTTTTACAAAATCAAAGATTCACGAACTCAAAAATTGACAATGTGAATTTATGAGCAAAGTGGTAATCCCGATAAGTCATCAATACCTCATAAAGTTAGAAGCTTGATGATAGTTAGATGCATACCAGAATAAATATTAATTAAAAACAATCCTGAAGTTTAAGGACTGTTTTATAGGTACAGAAAAGATGAAAAAGGCAGGAATTATAATGATATTAGGATCCATATTGTTATTGGGGCTTTTTAAATTCCCATTATGGAACATCATGCTTGGTGCTCCACAGTATCCAGAACCATTAGGAATGAATATTCACCTTGATGGTATACAAGGTGTCGAAGAATTCGATCTTCAAAATATCGATGGCTTAAATCACTACATAGGAATGAAAACTATCCCAAAAGCAGAAGAAATGTGGGAGTTTTCGGTTTTTCCTAAAGTAATACTTGGAATGAGTCTATTAGGTGTTATAGTTGGAATTCTTGGATTTGCTGGTAAAATAAGTTATAAATTCTTTATAGGTTGGTTTGTGCTTATGTCTGTTTTAGGAATTTTAGGAATGTATGATTTTAATCTTTGGTTAACTGAATATGGTAGCGACTTAGATCCAAAGGCTATATTAAAACTAAAAAACCCAGATGGTACACCAATGTCATACAAACCACCATTGTTTGGACATCAAAAACTATTGAATTTTGATGTAACTTCCTTGCCTCATATTGGAGGATATCTTATGTTTGTAGGAATGTCTTTAACACTTGTTGCTTATTGGCTAGGGAGAAGAGTTAGCTTAAAAACAGCTAAGTAAATAAATCAACCAAAAACTCAAACAAAACACTAAAACTCATGCAAAGATTAAAACATTTTTACTTTGTAGCATTGCTATTGGTATTAACTAGTTGTAACGTTGGACCACAAGCCATAGATTATGGAAACGATGGTTGTCATTTTTGTAAAATGACTATTGTAGATAAAGTTCATGCAGCAGAAATAGTAACCACTAAGGGAAAAGTATATAAGTTTGATGCTTCAGAATGTATGATAAACTTTATGGATGAGTTTGAAACTTCCGATATAAAACTATACTTAACAAACATCTATACAGAGCCAGAAATACTTATAGATGCAACTAAAGCCACTTTTTTAATCAGTAAAAATGTTCCAAGTCCTATGGGAGCTTTTTTAACAGCCTTTAAAACTAAAAAGGATGCTAAAAAAGTTCAAACCGAAAAAGGAGGAACACTTTATACTTGGAATGAATTATTGATTCATTTTAAAGAACAATAGCATGAAAATTAAGGTAATTTCTTTTGCTGCAATGTTATTCGTTTCATTTTTGCATGCTCAAATTGTTGAGGTTTGCAAAGAATGTACTTATAAAACTTTAAATGAAGGCATTCAGGCAGCTAAAGACTTCGATACCATTATACTAAAAAAAGGAACTTACAAAGAATACAATATTCTAGTAGATAAGCCATTAACTATTATTGGTGAAAATTATCCAGTAATCGATGGCGAAATGAAAGGTGAGATAATTACTATAACTTCAGATAATGTAACCGTTGATGGATTATTTATTATAAATGTTGGAACAAGTTATACTGAAGATTATGCTGCTATTCGTGTTAAAAGAAGTAAAGATTTTGTTATAAAAAACCTGGTATTAGAAAAACTGTTTTTTGGAATTTATATTGAAAGAGGACGTAATGGAAAAATATTTCATAATAAAATAATAGGAGATGCAGTTGAAGAATATAACTCTGGAAATGGAATCCAATTATGGTATAGTAATAACATTGAAATAGAACATAATTTTATTGAACATGTTCGCGATGGTATTTATCTGGAATTTTCAGACGATTGTATTATAAAAAATAACATCAGTGCCAACAATGTTCGTTATGGACTACATTTTATGTTTTCTAACGACGATATTTACCAAGACAATACCTTTGAAAATAATGGCGCAGGAGTAGCTGTTATGTTTTCTAAAAAAATTAAAATGTATAACAACATTTTTAAAGAAAACTGGGGAACAGCTTCTTATGGATTATTATTAAAAGAGATAAACGATGCCGAAATTAGTGGTAATACTTTTGAAGAAAACACTATAGGTATTAATGTTGAAGGCTCTAACAGAATAACCTACAAAAACAATAACTTTATTACCAATGGCTGGGCAATTAAGGTTAATGGAGCTTGCTATACCAATCATTTTTTAGAAAACAACTTCTTATATAACTCTTTTGATATTGCATATAACAGCAAAGTAAACGACAATGTCTTTGAAAGAAATTATTGGAGTAATTATACAGGTTACGACCTTGATAAAAATGGCATAGGAGACATACCTTATAGACCAGTAAAATTGTTTTCATATATTGTTAACAGAACACCAGAAACAATTATTTTATTACGTAGTTTGTTTATTGATATTATAGATTTCTCTGAAAAAGTATCTCCTGTTTTTACACCAGATAATTTATTAGATACGAACCCTAAAATGAAAAAAATAGAATGGTAAGCATTCAAGATTTACATAAAAAATTCGGAAAGAATCAGGTTTTAAGTGGTCTTAACCTGGATATAAGCGAAGGAGGTATTTTTGCAGTTCTTGGACCAAATGGTTCAGGGAAAACAACACTTATTAAATGCTTATTAGGTATGGTTTTACCTAATAAAGGAAATATTTCTGTATTAGGAGAAAACGTAAAAAATAGTTCTTCATATAGACATAAAATAGATTATTTACCTCAAATAGCCAATTTTCCTAGTAACCTAAAAGTTAAAGAGTTAATTAAAATGATTAAAGATTTACGTGGTAATACAACCATAGATCAAGATTTAATTAGCCTTTTTAAATTAGAACCTTTTTTAGATAAAAAACTAGGCAATTTGTCTGGAGGAACCAAACAAAAAGTAAATCTAGTTTTAACTTTTATGTTTGATAGCCCATTAATTATTTTAGATGAACCAACTTCTGGATTAGACCCAATTTCTTTAATTCGTTTAAAAGATTTAATTCAAAAGGAAAAGACTAAAGGTAAAACCATATTAATTACCTCTCACATCATGAGTTTTGTAGAAGAAGTTTCAGATGAAATTGTATTTCTATTAGAAGGAAAAATTTATTTTAAAGGAAGTATTACAGAGCTAAAAAACAAAACCAATCAACCAGATTTCGAACATGCTATTGCATCTATATTAACAGATAATCATGCTTAAAATATTAAAATATAGTTTTTACGATTTAATGCGAAGCCGTTGGAGTTACGTGTATTTTGCATTCTATTTATTGCTTGGTGTGGTACTATTGTTTTTAAATAACGACCTCTCTAAAGCAGTTATTACTTTAATGAACGTAATTATTGTTTTAGTGCCATTAATTGGAACCATATTTGGCGTCATGTATTATTATAACTCAAAAGAATTTACAGAACTTTTGTTGGCACAACCCTTAAAACGTTCGTCTATTTTTTTAGGGCAGTATTTAGGTGTTGCCATTTCTTTATCAATGAGTTTGATTTTAGGTTTAGGAATTCCGTTTATTTTTTACGGCTTGTTTAAATCTACAGCTATTTGGGATTTTTCGTTGTTATTAATTACAGGAACTTTCTTAACCTTTATTTTTACTGCTTTAGCGTTTAACATCGCTTTATCTAACGAAAATAAAATAAAAGGTTTCGGCTATGCAATTTTGCTGTGGCTTTTTTTAGCAATTATTTACGATGGTATTTTCTTAATGACACTAATCATGTTTGAAGACTATCCACTTGATAAGTTATCATTAATTGGAACCATGTTAAATCCTATAGATTTATCGCGAACTTTAATATTGTTAAAGCTAGACATATCTGCACTTCTAGGTTATACAGGAGCTGTTTTTAAACAATTTTTCGGTACCAATTTTGGTTTAATAGTCTCAATTAGCATGTTAATGGTATGGGTAATTATGCCTGTTTTTAGGATTGTTTTTAAGGCTAAAAAGAAAGATTTTTAGAAGTGTTTTTCTTACCTTTGGTTAAAGTTGCCTTAGTACTTTGATTTCTTAGTATAAATCGTTAAATTAAATACTAACTTGAGCTTTAAAATTAAATCACTTAATACTTTTTAAAATGAACAAGATTATTGTACCAATTGATTTTTCAGAACATTCAGAGTACGCTTTAGAAGCTGCTGTTAAATTGGCTAAAAATAATGACTCAGAAATTTTAGCTTTGCACATGCTTGAAATGTCTGATTCTGTACTTAATTCTACAGACGCACAACAAAATCAAAAAGCTATTTTCTTCTTAAGACTTGCCGAAAAAAGATTTAGCGAATTTTTAGACAAACCTTATTTAAAAGGTGCTAATATTACTCCTATTGTAAAGCATTTTAAAGTGTTTAGCGAAGTAAACGATGTGGCTAAAGAGCATAATGCCGATTTAATTATTATGGGTTCTCAAGGGACTAGTGGGTTAACGGAAATATTTGTAGGCTCTAATACGGAAAGAGTTGTGAGACATTCAGAAATTCCGGTTTTAGTTCTTAAAAACAGGTACAATAAAGATATCTTTAATGATGTTGTTTATGCTAGCGATTTTTCGATAGAATCGATAGATGTCTATAAAAGAATGACAAATTTATATAAAAATTTAAAAGCCAACCTGAATTTAGTTTATGTTAATATGCCTTCCGATAAATTTAGAAGCAGTAACGAAATGGAACAAATTGTAAGTGACTTTTTTATGCAAGCTGAAGGGAGTTTAGAGAAATTAAAAGAGGTTAATTTTATTTCTGACTATACAGTTGAAAAAGGGGTTCTTAATTTTGCTAATAAAATTGGCGCAGATTTAATTGCTGTTGCTACACATGGAAGAACTGGAATTGCACACTTCTTTGAAGGAAGTATCTCAGAGGATATTGCAAATCATTCTATTTTACCAGTAATGACTTTTAAGAGATAAGTTAATTTTTTACCATATAAAACTGAAGAGCTAAATAATTATATTTAGCTCTTCTATTTTTAGATAATTATAAATCGAATAATCTGACTTTAATCATGTTTTAGCAGGTAATCCTTGCTTAAATTTGTATAATGATTTCAGCAATAGCTCATAAATTAACAGCATTTGTACTTGTATTTATATTATTTGCACATAATATAAATACACTTGTTATTGTTGGAGATTTTCTTATAAATCAAGATTTTATTGCTAAGACCTTATGTATCCAAAAAGACAATCAGCAAGGTTGTAATGGTAAATGTCATTTAAAAAAACAACTATCTGAAAACAATTCAGATTCTAATAGCAAAATTCCAGCTCAGGAGAGCAAAAGAATGGCTCTAGATGTATTTTGTGTGTCAAGCATCAATATGATAGATTCACAATATATTGAATACAAATTACCTCAGATTTTACTTTCACATAAGTCGCCAAAAATCGTAAAAACGTTTTTAGAGATCGACACACCTCCACCTATTTTTAGTTAAATTTTCTTATTGAATTCATCTTGACTTTTTGTTTTTAGCCATTTTTTAGGAAATAGAAAAAGTGAAGAAGAGTTCATTAAAAAAACTCGAAGAGTTTAAGCATTATCTGACTTATTTATTTAAGCTAGACTAAGATGCTATATGAAATTTTAAAACTAAAAATATAAAAATGAAACTAAAATATATATTACCAATTCTGTTTATAGCCTTATTATCAACTGCATGTTCATCAGACGATGATAACAACAATACACCTCCAACAGTAAACGAAGTTGAAGGACTAACAAAAATAAAAGATATAGTAAACAACAATCACACGATTGAACTGTACTCAAAATCAGGATATTTTAATACAGGATATAACGAAATAAGTCTTAGAATTAAAGAGAATACAAATAATACTTTTTTTAAAGATTTCACCATCAATTGGATGCCAGTGATGCAGATGCCAACCATGCAACATTCTTGCCCAAATTCAGCCATTTCTAAAGTACCAGGAAGAGATACAGTTTATCAAGGTTTTGTTATTTATCAAATGACGAATACAGATGGTTCTGGATGGTCTTTAACATTTAATTACACCATAGATGGTGTTGATTATAGTGTTACAGATACCATTTCTGTTATGCAATATGAAAATCAGAATGTTACAAGTTTTATGGGAAGCGATGATGTACGTTACATTTTAGCTTTAATGGAACCTAAAGCTCCAAAAATTGCGATTAATAACATGAAAGTTGGCTTATACAAAATGGAAACCATGATGTCTTTTCCAGTTGTAGAAGATTATACAATAACACTTGATCCTAGAATGCCAGGAATGGGGAACCATAGTTCTCCAAACAATACAGACTTAACTTATAGATATGTAGAAGGTAATTATCAAGGAAATTTATCTTTAACCATGACAGGTTACTGGGTTTTAAACTTAAAACTTATGGATGAGATGGATACTGTTTTAAAAGGTGAAGATGTCACTGAAGATGAACCACAAAGCAGCCTTTATTTAGAGCTTGAATTTTAAAAACAACAAGTCTAGCTTAAACTTATAGACAGGTTATAATAATAACTATCTGTCTATAAGTTTTCTAAAATTATCCTCATGAAAAAGTATATAATATGCTGTCTAACTTTGCTGTTTAGTGCCTTAACTTTTGCACAAGAATTAGAAGCTACAGTAGAAAAAGACACAACCCAATTAGAAGAGGTTATCTTAATTGGCCAAAGAAAACTTAGTAATTATCGTCAGGAAAAAACACTTTCAAGTATCGATGATTATTTAGAAAAATCGAACAAAATCACCATGATAAAACGTGGTAATTATGCTTGGGAACCAACCATGAATAACATGGCAAGTCAAAGATTAGTGGTCACTATAGATGGCATGCAAATTTTTGGAGCCTGTACAGATAAAATGGACCCTATTACATCTTATGTTGATGTGTCAAACTTAGAAAAAGTAAGTTTAGATTCTGGACAGGAAGGAACAGAAAATGGCCATTGTGTTGGTGGTGGAATCGATTTGCAAATGCCTCAATCTAAATTCTATGGCTCAGGTTTAAAATCCAGTGTCGATTTAGGATATGAAACTAACGGAAATTATAAATCTACTGGATTAGATTTAGAATATATAGGCAATACATTCTATATAAATGCCGATGGTATTTTTAGAAAATCTGATAATTATGACGCTGGAGGAAATAATGACATATTATATTCTCAATTTCAAAAGTACAATCTGTCTTTACAAAGTGGTTATAAACTTTCAGATAATCATGTGCTGGATGCAAACGTAATTTACGATAAAGCTACAGATGTTGGCTATCCAGCTTTACCAATGGATGTATCTTTAGCAGAAGCTTTTATTACATCTTTAACGCATACATATAAAAACGATTCTACCAGAATTAAATCTTGGGAATCTAAATTATATTTTAATACCATTACCCATATTATGGACGATTCTAAACGTCCAGATGTACCCATTAGAATGGATATGCCAGGATGGAGTGATACCTATGGATTTTACACCAAAGCCACTTTAAATGAAAACAAGCATAGTCTATTAGTTAATTTAAATGGTTTTTATAACCGTTCTTTAGCCGAGATGACCATGTATCCAAACGACTCTAATCAGCCAGCTATGTTTATGTACACATGGCCAGACATTAGAACCTTATACACAGGAATATATGTAAAAGATGGGTTTGCTTTAACTGAAGATAAAACGGTTTCAGTATCAGCTCGTTTTGGGTATCATAATAATACCATAGCTGAAGAAGTAGGTCTGGAAAGTTTACAGATTTTTTATCCAGAATTAGAAGATTCTAAATCTCGTTTTTTAATGAGTGTTTCAGCAGATTATACCATTAAGAAAGATAAATATGATGCTGCTTTTGGAATAGGTTATGGAGAAAGAGTGCCTTCGGTTAGCGAAGGTTATGGCTTTTTCTTATTTAATAGTTTCGATAATTTCGATTATATAGGAAATCCAAATTTAAAGAATGAAAAAGCTTTAGAAGCAAACTTGGCTGCTAATTATTATGTCAATAAATTTAAAATTGGTTTTGAAACGTCTTATTTCTATTTAACAGATTATATTATTGGTGAAGTGGACACATCCTTAAGTGCCATGACTATGGGAGCCAATGGCGTTAAAATTTACAATGCCATATCTCATGCAAGTATTTTCGATTTTTATGTGAATTCTACTTACGAGATTTCTGATGCCTTTTCTATAAACGGAACCGTTGGTTATAATTATGGAAAAGGAAGCAACAACGAAAATTTACCATTTATAAAACCGTTTTCTTACCTAGCTGAAATTAATTATTCCAGAAACTTATTTAATGCAGCTCTGCAATTACAAGGGAATGGAAATCAAACAAATTACAGTAGTTTTTATGGTGAAAATGAAACAGCTTCCTTTGCCATTCTAAATTTAAATTTAGGGAATATGTTTTATTTAAAAGAGAACAAATTAGTTTTAAAATATGGTATAGAAAACATTTTAGACACCAATTATTCAACTTATGCAGACTGGAATAATATTCCACAACAAGGACGTAATTTTTATATAAATGCCTCTTTTGTAATTAACTAATATGATTTAGATATGTAATTAAAAACAGTTGTTATCCAGAGAACATAATCCAAAAACAAGTATATTCGTGATTATATAACGAGTTGGCTGTAATTAAACACTATGTTCAGTTTTTTTAAAAAAGATAAATACTTAAAGACTAATCCAGAAGACAAACCTTCAGTAAGGTTAAGTAATGTTCTGTTAAATAAGCTTGAGAACGAAGGTTATAAGTTTTTGAAATCTAAAAATGAATTTATCAAAGAATTTGAATTTGGACGAAAAGTCTTTAGATTAAGTTATAATAGTTCTTTCGGTTACATTTCCGACGTAGAATGTTTTGTTTATATCACTTTTACGGATATTGAAAAACAATTCAAAAAAATATTGCCAAAATTCAATTGGACAAATTGGACTTTATGTAATAATATGGATTGGGAATGTGATTGGTTATGCGATTCTGAAACGGGAAAATATAATGATAAGAGTATTCACGCAATTGCTGATAGTTTTTTCAAAACTGTTAAGCCAAAAATTGATTACTTTTTTGATAATGTGAATGACTATTCTGACTTAAATAAAATTTACAATATAAATCCAGACGAAAACAAAAACTTTGTTAGGTATTTAAGAATAGATAAAAGAATAATCCTTGCTTTAATTGTTGCAAAATATATTGATAAAGATAATTTTAGAGAATACAAAATAAGGCTTAAAAAAGAGTTTCGAGAATATTTAGGTTCTGACCAAGAAGAAATGGCAGAAGATATTAAAAATGCAATATTCTACTTGGAAAATAATGAAGTTGAATTACAAACTTAAGACGTGTATAATTAATGGCTAGTTAGAGCTTGCTTACGAAAATCCTCCCATATTTTCTATTCGGTTTTTATTTGCTAAATTAGTCGCTTAAACACGCCACAAATCATACACAAAACCGTTGTGCTTCATTACCAGAAACCACTAACAAATGATAAAATTCTTTAGAAAAATCAGACAAGATTTACTTTCAAAAGGCAAAACTGGAAAGTATTTCAAATATGCTTTTGGAGAAATTATACTCGTAGTCATTGGTATTTTAATTGCTCTTCAGATAAATAACTGGAATGAACAAAGAAAAGAAAGGAATTTAGAAGTATTATATATTGATAGAATTTTAGATGATTTGGAGGAGGAAGAAACTTTCATACAATCATATATTGATTACAATATAAAAGTTAACGAATATGCAATTAAGGCAATTTCTCATTTTGAGAATCCTGAAATAGCAATGAAAAATCCTACCCAAAGTCTTATTGATTTATATCAAGCAAGTAATAATAATGATGCCCGAACTACAGCTTCTACTTATAAAGAGCTAAATGCTTCAGGACAGAAAAATATTTTAAGAAATCAAAAACTACGTTTATCACTTATCAACTTTTATGAATTAGATTGGACTAATTCGGTAGTCATAGACAATGATAATAAATATCGGGAAAGTTTAAGAAGTTTTATGCCCACTGGCATTCAGAAAAAAATTAGGACAAATTGTGGAGATATTTATGTGGAAACAAAAAATAGTCTTACAGTAAAATTACCTGACAATTGTAAAATAGATATTGAAGATAAAGTTGCAAAAATAGCATTAGAAAATTTATTGAAAAATGAAACAGTTAAAAATGATTTGAATTTTTTAATTGGCAATATCGAAGCTAAACATTATGGTGTTACTTATGTGCATAAGCAAGTGAAAACTGTTCTTGAGGAGTTTTACAATGCAAGATAATAACGAAAGCACAACAAAGAACTGAGTTAAAAAGCAAGCAATTATAAGCTAATTTTGAAACAAAGTTTTCATCATAAGGCAATCCACTTTTTGCAATAACAAAAATTTGTTTCAACAAGATAGTAAATACTATTATTCACAATCCATCTCACCCTCAACCATTTCAATAACTGGAGCAGGAGAGAGGTAAGGAATTCCTAAGCCCAACCCACGAATAATAAAAAGCAACCCAATAATAACTACAAAAACTGGAATCGCTTTTTGGATACGTTGCTTGATGGTTGCATTTAAAAACTTCCCTAAATAGATTGCAGTTGTCATTAATGGTATAGTTCCTAAACCAAATAGAAACATATATAAACTACCTTGAACAGCACTTGCTGTTGCTAAAGATCCAAACACTGCCATATAAACCAAGCCACAAGGCAAAAAACCATTTAAAAAACCAATGGTTAAAAAGGTGTCTGCAGTTTTTTTCTTCAAAGCCTGACCCAAAGAAGTTTTTACTTTAGAAATCAACTTATAAATAGGTTTTGAGAAATTATATTTGTTAAAGGTTCTTGTAGGAATTAATACAACAAGAATCATTAAAACACCAATAGCAATGGATAGTTGCTGCTGAATGCCAAAAAGGTATAAACCTTTCCCAACGAGACCGAAAACTAATCCAATGAGGCTATATGCTAATAATCTTCCAAAATGATAAGTGAAAATTTGAACTACTTTTCTTAAAGAATGACTTCTGTCTACAGGCAACATAAAGGCAATGGGACCACACATACCAACACAGTGGAAACTACCCAATAATCCCAATAAAAGTGCAGACCAAAGCATAAACTCAGTATTTTAAATTTGATAATTGTGGTTTTACTAAAATATGCTTAAAACATGATTTCTCTTTTAAATAAATAAGCATTATCTTGATATTTCCAATCTACTTTTAAATTCCATCTGCCTTTTAACAGTTTGTTGTTTGGGATAAGCATGGTATTATTGGAAATAGTAATAGGTAATTCGAAATCAAGTTTTTTATTCGAAGTTCTATATAAAGATACCATTCCTGTTATTTCTTCAGTTTCTAAGTTTTCAGGAAAAGAGATTAATAA
>Ga0209344_10002513_pt1 | contig 20209 bp, 17 predicted proteins | sample Cruoilmetagenom6_FD_187293 | JGI IMG/M metagenome (GOLD analysis project Ga0209344, IMG submission 187293) | Oil polluted marine microbial communities from Coal Oil Point, Santa Barbara, California, USA - Santa Barbara Oil Seep Sample 6 (SPAdes)... | ecosystem: Environmental > Aquatic > Marine... | reverse complement strand
CATTGCCGCCATAAACATCGAGCAGCGCCCGATGGGTCGCCCCATCCACCAGCGCGCGATCATCATGCTGGCCATGAATTTCCACCACCAGCGAACCAATGGTTTTCAAAAGGCTGGCGGAAACCGGCTGGTCATTGATAAACGCCCGCGTCCGCCCGTCCGCATACTGGATACGGCGCAAAAACAGCTCGTCATCATCGGCAATGTCATTATCGCGCAGGATCATCCGCGCGGGATGGCTTTCTGCCAGGTGCAAAATGGCCACCACCTGCCCGCTGTCCGTGCCGGTGCGCACCAGCGACTGGTCGCCCCGGCCACCAAGGGCCAGGGTCAGGGAATCAAGCAGAATGGATTTGCCCGCGCCGGTTTCGCCGGTCAGCACCGTCAGTCCGCGGTCCAGCGTCAGATCAAGCTGATCGATCAGGACGATATTTTTGACCGATAAAGCACTCAGCATTCCGGTATTTACCCCCAGGAAGGGCTTAGCCGGATTTCATCTGACCGAAGAGATTCGTGTCGACGACTTCCGGGTTGAGCCCTTGTTCCCGCAACAGTTTATAGGCTCTTTCGTACCACGTGCTAGAGGGGTAATTATGCCCCAGCACAGCCGTCGCCGTACGCGCCTCGTTGACAAGTCCCAAAGTCAGATAGGATTCGGTCAGCCGGAACAAGGCCTCTTCCACATGAGTTGTGGTCTGGTATTTCTCGGTGACCATGCGGAACCGGTTGATCGCCGCGCCATGCTGGCCATTGCCCTGATAATACCGGCCCACCGACATTTCCTTGCCGGCCAGCTGGTCATAAGCGACCCGCATGCTTTCGCGGGCATCATCCACATATTTCGAGTTCGGATAGGTCGAGATCAGCAATTGCAGCGTATCGATCGCATCCTGCGCCAGTTCCTGGTCGCGGGTGATATCCTTGATCTGCCCGTAATAGGACGTGCCCTTCAAATAAAGCACATAAGGCACTTCGGGCGAGGACGGATAGAGCGCCAGATAACGGTCAGCTGCCAGAATCGCTGCCGGATACTTGCCGGTGCGGAAATTGGCATAAACCGTCATCAGCTTGGATTTCTCGGCATATTCCGAATAGGGATGCTGGCGTTCCAGCTTCTTGAGGTCCTCAAGCGCCGTCGAGAAATACTGGCGATCCATATTATCGAGCGCGCTTTGATAAAGCGTCTCGGGCGGAATCACCTCTTCTTCAACAATTTTCTTCGGGCCAAACAGATTGAACCCCGAGCATGCGCTCAGCGTCACAATCATTGCGCCAACCAAAATCATCCGCGCTGCGCGTCCGACCAATCCCGCTCTTGCCTCAAAAATCACGAAATGTCCTGTCCTGTTACGCGCCACAATGCATGCGGCCTAGACACAAATTAGATCAAAACTGTGGCGTTAAGATCGCGCGCTCAGCCTACAGAGCGCAAATACGAGTTCACCATCAGACCATCAGGCAAATCGTCAAGCGCGTCAAATGAGAGCGGCAGGTCTTCCGCAGCCACGATCTCATAATTGGCTTCACTGGCAAACAGGCTCTTGAGCACCAGCGCATTGAGCGCATGCCCGCCCTTGTAGGAGCGGAACCGGCCATAGATCGCCAAACCGCCATGCGCCAGCGACAGATCCCCGATCGCATCGAGCATCTTGTGGCGCACAAACTCGTCTTCAAACCGCAACCCATCCGGATTGAGGATTTCATTTTCTTCCACCAGAATCGAATTTTCCAGCGAAGAACCCAGCGCATAGCCTGCCTGTTGCAGGGCCTTGCGGTCGCGCGCAAACCCGAAGGTCCGTGCTGCGGCAATTTTCTCGGCATAAAGCCGCGGGGTCCAGTCAAAGATCATGCGCTGACGGCCGATCACTTCGCTGTCGAACTCGATCTCAAGATCAAGCACGCGGCCATTATAGGGCTCAAGCGCTGCAAAGGCGTCATTGTTGCGCACGGTCACCGCCCGCTTCACCTTGATATAGCGGCGCACAGCTGGCTGGATCTGGATGCCGACGCGCATGATGCCAGCGGTATAGGGCATGGCGCTGCCATCGAGAATCGGGCATTCGAGCCCGTTCAGCGTGATATAGGCATTATCAATGCCCATCCCGCTCAGCGCGGACACAATATGTTCAATTGTGGCGATGCTGGTTGATTCGCCCAGATCAAGCGTGGTGCAGAGCGTGGTGCGCGTGACGCGGGTAAAATGCACAGGTACAGGGCCAACGGTGGAGCCATCGTCCATCTTGCGGGAAATCTGGTAGCCACTATTGGGCGGCGCGGGGGTGATGGTCAGGGTCACCGGGACGCCACTATGGACACCGAACCCGCTGAATTCCAGATCACCTGCCAAGGTGCACTGCCGCGCCGAAAGCTTATGCATACTTACTCAACTCCGCCCCCGGGTTGTCCGTCCGAGTCCTGATAAACCAAAAAAAACCGGCGCGAAAGTCGCGCCGGCATGTCTTTAACGAAAATCGACAGCAAACTAACCGTGTTTGCGCAAAAATGACGGAATTTCGAGGTGATCTTTCTGCGACTGTTGCGGATTTGCACGGCCCTGAGCATCACTCTGGCCAGTTGCACCTTCGCTCTGCGGCCGAGTCGGACGTGCCCCACCCGCTTCAATCGCACTGCGCGCAGCCATGTCTTCGCTTAAGGCACGTGCCTGCGCATTGTCGTCATCAGCACCTACGTGCAAGCCAACCTTGGAGCCGAGACGCTTGAACAGCGCCCGGGCATTGCGGGGCTCTTCAACGCGCGGTTCGATCGCCTGGCGGCCAATCGGCGGCAGGTCTTCAGCCCGCGGCATGCGGCGGTTCACATCCGGGCGTGCAGCCTGGGAGGGCACATGCACTTTGGGCATGGGCGCGTCGGTCATCTGCGGCATGTCATCAAACGGCTGGGATGGCCGTGAGGTCGGCACATAAGGCTCAACCGTCACGCCGTCATCGGCCTGCATGTCACTGGCCTTGAGCCCGGTCGCCTTGATCGCCTCGGAAATGGCGGCCTCGACCTGGTCTTCCAGTTCGGACGCCCGCGATGAGCTGACCGTTGCCGGGGTTGCTTCAGGCTTGCTGATCGAAATCGCCCGGGCCGCATTGGGCTCGACCGGATCCATCGCCTGCACCATGGCAGCCTCGGTACCCGTCGCCACAACCGACACGCGGATTGTGCCTTCAAGCGTATCGTCAAAGGTCGCGCCCAGAATGATATTGGCGTCGCCATCAACTTCTTCGCGAATACGGCTGGCAGCTTCATCAACTTCGTAAAGCGTCAGGTCACGGCCACCGGTGATCGAAATCAGCAGGCCACGCGCACCGCGCATCGACACATCGTCGAGCAGCGGGTTGGCGATGGCGGCTTCTGCCGCATGGCGGGCGCGATCCTCGCCGGTGGCTTCACCGGTGCCCATCATCGCCTTGCCCATGCCGCGCATCACTGCCCGGACGTCGGCAAAATCGAGATTGATCAGGCCTTCCTTGACCATCAGATCGGTAATACAGGCCACACCGGAATAAAGAACCTCGTCAGCCATCGAAAAGGCGTCGGCAAACGTCGTCTTCTCATTGGCAACCCGGAACAGGTTCTGGTTCGGAATGACGATCAGCGTATCCACATGGCGCTGCAATTCATCAATGCCGTCATCGGCCAGCCGCATGCGGCGATTGCCTTCAAACTGGAATGGCTTGGTCACGACACCTACGGTCAGGATGCCCTGCTCGCGGGCTGCCCGCGCCACAACCGGCGCCGCGCCCGTACCCGTACCACCACCCATGCCCGCGGTGATGAACACCATGTGCGAACCGCTCAGGTGATCATTGATCTCGTCATAGCTTTCCTCGGCGGCCGCACGGCCAACCTCGGGATGGGAGCCGGCACCAAGACCTTCGGTCACGGCAACACCGAGCTGCACGACACGTTGCGCCTTGGACAAGGCCAGCGCCTGCGCATCGGTATTCGCACAAACAAAATCCACCCCGTCGAGACCGGAATTGATCATATTGTTGACCGCGTTGCCGCCAGCACCCCCAACGCCAAACACTGTGATGCGTGGCTTGAGCTCCTGAATGTCCGGAATCGTCAAATTAATAGTCATTACTGACCCTTTCTGGGTGGCACGATAAGTTAAGATTTACGCGCCAATTCGTTAATCCAAAGCTAACAATTTGAAGGAAATCGTTAATGGCGCTGCATTTTGGAAGACAAAACCGGGCCAAATTTACCCCCTGTTAGCCATAGACCGCCAACCCACAATGAGAGCATCACTTAAAAGCTGGAGCGTAACCAGTTGCCCACGCGGGAAAAATACCCGTCAGTGCCGGTAAGCTTGGGCAAAACCCGCGGCTCGACAAATTCGTGATGACAAACCTGAGGATAAATCAACATACCGGCAACTGTGGAAAAAGCCGGGCTCTTTGCCATCTCCGGCAGGCCCGAAATCCCCATTGGCCGCCCCGCACGCACGTTACGCGCCAGCACCCGGCGCGCCACTTCGGGCAAACCGGTCAAATCACTGGCCCCACCGGTTAATACAAACCGGTGTCCGCACACATCCATCATGCCCGTCGCCTGCATCCGGTCGCGCACCGCTGTTAAGATTTCCTCGACCCTTGGCCGCACGATCCGGGTCAGCGTCGCCCTGGTGATGGCGCTTGGCGCTTCATCACTGGCCGAGCCTACCGGCACGATCGGTATCAGGTCGCGTTCGTCCTGCCCTGGCAGCACGCTGGCATAGAAAGTCTTGATCCGCTCGGCATCGGCCACGCTGACAGAAAGCTGACGGGCGATATCAAGGGTAATATGATGGCCGCCAATCGCCAGCGCGTCGGCATAGACCAGCTGGCCTTCATTGAACACCGACACCGTGGTCGTTGCCCCGCCAAAATCGATACAGGCGACGCCCAGCTGCGCCTCATCATCCACCAGCGCTGCCAGACCACTGGCATAGGGGGTCGCAATCAGCGCCTCGACCTGCAAATGGCAGCGGTTGAGCGCCAGTTCCAGATTGCGCATGGCGAGCGTTTCCGCGCTCACCACCGCCACATCAACCCCGAGGGTTTCCCCGACCATGCCGCGCGGTGCGCGAATACCGGTCTGGCCGTCGAGGGAATAGCCAATCGGCAGCGCATGAATGATCGAGCGCTCCGAGCGTACACTGCGTTCATTGACCGCGCGCAATACCCGCGCCAGATCGGCCTTGTCCACTTCCTGCCCGCCCAGCGAGACCGAAGCACTAAAGGTTTCAGACCCCAGCCGCCCCGCCGTCACATTGACGATGACGGATTCAACCGTCATCCCGGCGGCACGTTCCGCCATGCCGACAACCGAGCGAATGGCCTGCTCGGCCCGCTCCAGATCGGTAACGACCCCGCTTTTCACACCGGCCGACGGGCCATAGCCAAAGCCGATCACTTCGGGCGCATGGGTGCGTTTAAGCGAACGCCCCTCGGCGCGCGGCGCCAGGCGCGCGATCACACAGCAGATTTTCGTCGAACCGATATCGAGCACTGTCACCAATGTGGATCGCCCGGTCTGCACCGGCCGTAGTCTCGCAGTCATCGCGCTGGTAATCATGGGTTACTCAATTTCCGAACTCAACTCGCGGCTTTTTCGTCTTCCGGTGCCACTTCAACCGGGCGCACAACCAGCATGCCGCTCACACGCAGATCGATCTGGGTCAGATCACGATCCAGCAAGCGGTAATCTTTTTGATAGCCATCGAGAGAGGCCAGCGCCTGGGCAATCCCGGTTTCCGGCAATTGCACCCTGAGGCCACTCTTGTAAATCAGGTCCCAGCGCCGGTCGGCCAACCGGCTCACCGCTGCCAGACCGGCATAAATATCGGGGTAACGCTGCAAGGCGCGAATGATCACGGCAGCATCGTCCGCCGCCCCGTCACCAATCACCAGCGGCAGCTTTTCATCAAGCGGCAGCGCCGTGCCAATGCGCGCGCCAAGGGCATCAATGATAAAGGTCTCGCCGTCGCCCGTCCGCCAGCGCGCCACCGGCAGCTTTTCGGTGAGGGTCACCGTCAACTGGTCGGGATAGATCTTGCGCACGGTCGCGTCGGCAATCGCGGGCAAGGCCAAAAGGTTTTGGCGTGCGGTTTCCACATCAAAACTCAAAATCGAGGAAACGGTATCAATCCCTAGCGCTTTAACAATATCGGCCTCACGGGTCACGGCCTGCCCGGTGATCGAGATTTCGCCAATGCCAAGGCCAGCCGCGGCAAATTTGCCCTGCATCACGTCACTCAGGGTCACTACCGTCTGGCCGATGCCGCCGCGCGCCTGAAACGATACCGCGATCAGCGCCGCACAGGCCAGCCCGGCAACGCCGCGCAAAATCAGCGGCCGGTGCAGTACCCAGACGCGGTTCAGCGTTGCCAGCGGCCCCGGATTACGGCGGGGACGGGCAACCGAAGCATTACGGCGCGGATCGATAATAATGGCTGATGCAGCGGCTTTAGCGCCTACCTGTTGCAACTTGCATCCTCCACCATCCAACTCACCAGCTCTTCAAAAGAATGCCCTGCATGGGCGGCCAGTTCAGGGACGAGAGAGGTCGGCGTCATGCCTGGTTGGGTATTGATTTCCAGGCACACAAGCTCACCATCTACGCCCGCCTGATCGTTGAAACGGAAGTCCGTTCTGGTCACGCCGCGGCAGCCGAGCACATCATGTGCCTTTAGACTCATTTTCCGTACTTTTTCGTAAATTTTCGGTGAAACAGGCGCCGGAATCAGGTGGCTGGACCCACCTTTTTGATATTTGGCCTCGTAATTGTAGAAAACCAGATCGGTGGTGATCTCGATCACCCCCAGCGCCACGTCGCCCATGACCGCACAGGTCAGCTCCCGGCCCGGAATATAGCGCTCAACCATCAGCTCTTCGCCGCCCAGCCAGTCTGACCCCAGGATTTCCTGCGGCGGGTGACTGGTCTCGGCCTTGACGAGAAAAATCCCGAAACTCGAACCCTCGGCAATCGGCTTGACCACATAGGGCGGCTTCATCACATGCTGGCGCGCCACTTCGGCGCGGTTGGCAACAATATGATCGGTCACAGGAATGCCCGAAGCCTTGAACATGATCTTGGCCTGATGCTTGTCCATGGCCAGCGCCGAGGCCAGCACGCCTGAATGGCTATAGGGGATCTGCAGGACTTCGAGAATGCCCTGAATGGTGCCGTCTTCGCCCACCCGCCCATGCAGCGCATTAAACGCCACATCAGGGTTCAGCGCTTTCAACGTCGCTGCGATATCGCGATCAACGTCAACTTCGGTCACTTCATATCCGGCATTGCGCAAGGCATTGGCGCATTCGCGCCCGCTCGACAGCGACACTTCGCGCTCAACCGACCATCCACCCATCAGAACAGCTACATGCTTGGCCATTAAACGGCTCCCGTAAAGACGTCGCCGTCCAGAAATTCACGTACTTCCGCGCCGGGCAGGAAATGCCCCATCCGCCGGATTTCCCAGCGCAGTTCAATACCGGATTTGGCCCGCACGCGGTTGCGCACGGTCTCGCCCAGTGTCTCAATATCATGGGCACTGGCATCCCCGAGATTGAGGAGGAAATTGCAGTGCTTTTCCGAAACCTGCGCCGTGCCGATGGTCAGGCCCCGGCAACCGGCGTCATCCACCAGCTTCCAGCTTGAATGCCCCTCGGGGTTCTTGAAGGTCGATCCGCCCGTGCGCGCCTTGGTCGGCTGCGAGCCTTCGCGGGTCTCGGTAATCTCGCGCATCCGCGCCTTGATCGCCTCGGGTTCACCGGCCATGCCCTGATAAACAGCGGAGGTGAAGACCACGCCGCGCGGCCCGTTCGACTTGCGATAAAGATAGCCCATATCGGCATTGCTCAAGGTGATGATCTCACCTGTCCGGGTCACGCCGCGCAATTCGACCATCCGGTCGCGCGTCTCGGTGCCATAACAGCCCGCATTCATATAAAGCGCGCCGCCAATACCGCCCGGAATGCCGCGATAAAAACTCAGCCCGTCAATGCCCGCGTCCGCGGCCGCCGTTGCCACCTTCACATCGGGGAGCGCCGTGCCAACGCGCAAACGATGCTCGCCCAGAACCTCGGTCCCGCCAAAGCCCTTGGCCGACAGGCGGATGACCACGCCATCCAGCCCGCCATCGCGGATCAACAGGTTCGAGGCCAGCCCGATCACCGTCACCTTGATCGCCGGATCGAGGTTTTTCAAAAAGAACTGTAAATCGGCTTCATCGGCCGGCTGGAAAAACAATTGCGCCGGGCCGCCCACGCGAAACCAGCTGATTTCGGACAGCATCTGGTTCGGCACCAGCTGTCCGCGCACGTCGCCAATCCAGTCTCCCAGCGTTGGCAACAGATCGGGAAAACTCATGACTTCACCGCCTTATCCAGCAAGGCCTGCAATTCACCCGGCAGGCTCGCCGCCCATTGGGTAATATTGCCTGCGCCCAGACAGACGACATAATCGCCCGCCGCCGCCCGCGAGGCGATCAGCGGCGCCAGTGCTTCGGGCCGGTCAATAATGCGCGCATCGCGATGTCCGCGCGCGCGCAGACGGTTGGCCAGTTCTTCATGGCTCACCCCTTCAATCGGGGCTTCACCGGCTGCATAGACCGGGGCGATAATCACCGTATCCGCGTCATTGAAACAGGCGGAGAAATCGTCAAACAGGTCTTTGAGCCGCGAATAGCGGTGCGGCTGCACCACGGCGATCACGTCGCGCTTGGCCGATTGCCGCGCGGCCCGCAAAACCGAGGTAATCTCCACCGGATGGTGGCCATAATCATCGATAATGGTAATGCCATTGACCTCACCCGTGCGGGTAAAGCGCCGCTTCACGCCGGTGAAATTGGCCAAGCCACTGCGGATATCTTCCGCCGAAACCTTCAGCTGATCCGCCACCGCAATCGCCGCCGTCGCATTCATGGCGTTATGGAGGCCCGGCATCGGCAATTCGAGGTCGGCGATGCGCCGTTCCACCTTGGTGATCCGGTCGCGAATATCCACCGAGAACCGGCTGATGCCATTGTCATTGGTCAGATCGACCAGGCGCACATCTGCCTGCGGGTTCTGCCCATAGGTCACCACCCGGCGATCCTCGATCTCACCGACCAGCGCCTGCACTTCGGGATGATCAAGACACATCACCGCAAAACCGTAAAACGGCACATTCTCGACGAAATTCAAGAACGCCTTCTTGACCGCATCAAAGCTGCCATAGTGATCGAGATGCTCGGGATCGACATTGGTCACCACCGCCACATCGGCCGGCAGCTTGACGAAAGTGCCGTCGCTTTCATCCGCCTCAACCACCATCCATTCACCCTTGCCCTCGCGCGCATTGGTGCCATAGGCATTGATGATGCCGCCATTGATCACCGTAGGATCCAGCCCGCCGGCATCCAGCAGCGCCGAGACCAAAGAGGTCGTCGTCGTCTTGCCATGGGTGCCGCCAATGGCGATGGCATTCTTGAAGCGCATGATTTCGGCCAGCATTTCGGCGCGCCGCACCACGGGCAGACCCGCCGCGCGCGCTGCAATCAGCTCGGGATTGTTCTTCTTGATCGCCGAGGAAATCACCACCACCGCAGCGTCCTTGAGGTTTTCACCCCTCTGGCCGATCTCGACGGTAATGCCCATCGCCTGCAAACGCTGCACATTGGGGTTGGCCGTCATGTCCGAACCGCGCACGGTATAGCCCTGCCCGTGCAGGATTTCAGCAATCCCGCTCATGCCAATGCCGCCAATGCCGACAAAGTGCACCGGCCCGATATCGCGCGGCATCTTCATGACTGGTAGTCCCTTCTAGTTTTTAGTGTCACCTTTTGGTGGCGACCTTTTCCGCCATATCGGCCAGCCGTTCAACCGCATGCGGTTGCCCCAGCGCTTTGGCCTTGTCGGCAGCGGTGCTCAGAGCCTGCGGATTTTCAAACAACCCTTCAAGGCGTGTGGCAAGAGATTGCGGTGAAACCGTGGCCTGTTCGACCAGCCAGCCACCCCCTGCTTCCTCGAGAAAAGCGGCATTGTTTTTCTGGTCCCCGTCGAGCGAACCGGGCAGAGGAATAAGCACTGCAGGACGCCCCAAAGCCGCCAGTTCGGCCACCGTCGAGGCACCGGAACGGCAGATCACCAGATGGGAATCCGCCATGCGTTCGGGCAGATCATCAAAAAACGCGGCCAGCTCGACGCTGATCTTGGCATGGCGATAGGCCTCGGTCACCCGCTCCAGATCTTCGGGGCGGCATTGCTGGGTCACCCGCAATTGCTTGCGTATGGCAGCCGGCAAGGCGGCCAGTGCCGGCGGCACCAGATCAGCAAAGGCGCGCGCACCCTGACTGCCACCAAAAACCAGAAGCCGGATCGGCTGTCCGGTCTTGAGGGGCGCATAGACAATGCCCTTGGCCGTGTCGCGCACCCGGTCGCGGACCGGATTGCCGGTCACAACCTTTTCCACCCCGGTCCCGTCGGCATATTTCGTTTTCTCAAAGCTTAGGGCCAACAGGGCCGCAAACCGCGCCAGCGCCCGGTTCGCCCGGCCCAGTACGGCATTTTGTTCATGCAATATACCCGCCACGCCGACCAGCCGTGCAGCCAGAAACGGGGGAAATACCGGATAGCCGCCAAAGCCGATCACTGCATCGGGCCGGATCTGGCGCAGCAATTTCGAGGCGACAAAAACACCCATCCCGATCTTGACCACCGCCTGCACCAGCTTGAACGGATTGCGGATCGAGGGCGTGGCCGATGGCACGACATAAACCTCGCGGGCGGGAAACCGGTCCCCGTGCTGGGTCATGCGATCATCGGTAATCAGATGGATCATGTGGCCGCGACGGCGCAACTCCTGAGCCAATGCCATGGCGGGAAACAAATGCCCCCCCGTGCCCCCGGCCATCAAAACAAAAATACTCATGCGTGCCCTACATTCGGCGTCCCGCGATAGGCCGGCAGGCCGGTCGCAAGGCGCTCTTCTGGTTTTTTACGGATAAGCGCCAGCAACAGGCCCATGCCATAGGCAATCGCCAGCATCGAGGTGCCGCCATAGGAAACGAACGGCAGCGTCATGCCCTTGGGCGGCATCAGGTTGAGATTAACCGCCAGATTGATACCGGACTGCAACCCGAACTGGATCGCCAGCGCACTTGCCGCCAGCCGCGCATAATAGCTCGATTGGGCCTGCGCCCCGCTCAGCGCCCGGATGACGATAAAGGCGATCAGCCCCACCAGCATCATGCAAAACAGAATGCCAAATTCACCCGCCGCCGCCGAAAACACGAAATCGGCATGGGCATCGGGCAGATAGCGCTTGGCCACCGCCTCGCCCGGCCCGCGCCCGAACCAGCCGCCTTCGAGCAGCGATTGCAGTGCCTTTTCCACCTGATAGCCATTGCCGGCATCGGGATTAAGGAAGTTATCGATACGGCGCGTCACATGGGGAAAGAACAAATAGGCCCCCACACCGCCCAGACTGGCCACCCCGATCAGGCCGGCAATCACCCACCAGGAAATCCCGGCCAGAAACAACAGTGCCGACCAGGTCCCGAGGATCAGGGCCGTCTGCCCGATATCGGGCTGCATCAACAGCATGGCGACGATCAACACCAGCAGACCGGCTACAATCGTGCCGGCGGGCATGTCGCCATGACGGGCTTTTTCGGAAAACAGCCAGGCCGCGATCACCGCAAAGGCCGGCTTGACGAATTCGGTCGGCTGGATCGATTGGCCGAACAGCGAAACCCAGCGGGTCGCGCCCTTCACTTCAACGCCCACCACCAGCGTCATCGCCAATAGCGCCATGCTGACGACCAGCACCACAAGCGCGCTCAGGCGCACCTGGCGCAATGTCATGAAAGACGTCCCCACAAGGATCGCCAGCGCCAGCGGCATGAACACCATATGCCGGGTGATAAAATACCATTGCGACAGCCCCAGCCGTTCCGCCACCGGCGGACTGGCAGCGAATGACAACAGCATGCCGCACAACAGCAGCAAGACAAAACCTGCGAGCAGCTGACGGTCAACCGTCCACCACCACTCGGCTAAAGGTGTTTTACGCGCACGAGAAAACATTGGTTACAGACCACCTTGCCCGGCAGTCTCCCATAATCAGGAAACAATTGGGCAGAGCCTACACCGCTGATGGTTACCAGATCGCTATCTCAGCTTCAAAGAAGACAATCCAACCAGCGCCAGGACGAAGGCAATGATCCAGAACCGGATCACAATCTGGCTTTCGGTCCATCCCAGATGTTCGAAATGATGGTGGATCGGGGCCATCTTGAACACGCGCTTGCCGGTCAGGCGGAACGAGACCACCTGTACGATCACCGAAACCGTCTCGAGCACGAACAAGCCGCCGACAATGGCCAGAACGATTTCATGCTTGGTCGCAACCGCAATCGAGCCCAAAGCCCCGCCCAGCGCCAAGGAGCCGGTATCGCCCATGAAAATCTGGGCCGGCGGCGCGTTGAACCACAAGAATCCAAGCCCCGCGCCAATCAGCGCCCCGCAGACCACCGAAAGTTCGCCGGTGCCGGGCACAAAATTGATCAGCAGGTAATCGGAGAAAATCTGGTTACCCACCAGATAGGCAATCAGCCCGAAACAGGCTGCCGCAATCATCACCGGCACAATCGCCAACCCGTCGAGCCCGTCGGTCAGATTGACCGAATTGCCCGCCGCCACGATGACAAACGCGCCAAAAGCAATAAAGAACCAGCCCAGATCCAGCGCCCAGCCCTTAAAGAACGGAAACAGTAATGAAGTGGAGAATGGTGCTTCGCCCATATGCGCCAGCACATAGCAGGCAATCCCCGCGATCAGCGCTTCGAGAAACAGCCGCTGACGGCCGCCAAAACCGGCATTGGAGGTGCGTTTGACCTTGAGATAATCATCATAAAGCCCGATCGCGCCGAAACCGACGGTGACCAGCAGCACAACCCAGACATAGCCATTGGCCAGATCCGCCCAGAGCAGCGTCGCCGACACTGCGCTCGACAGGATCATCAGCCCGCCCATGGTCGGGGTGCCTTTTTTGGTCAGCAAATGCCCTGCCGGACCATCTTCACGGATCGGCTGGCCCTGGCCCTGGCGCACGCGCAGCCGGGTGATCATCCCCGGGCCGAACAGGAAGACGAAAAACAGTGCCGTCACAACTGCACCAGCAGTCCTGAACGTCAGAAACCTGAAAACATTCAGCGCGCCGAAAGTGTCACTGAACTGTTGGAGAAAATAGAGCATTCAATCTGCGCCTTTGTGGCCTATCCGGCAGTGGTTGCCGTTCCAAACTGGTCGCGTATTCGCGAGACTAGGCTGTTCAACCGCACACTGTTCGACCCTTTGACCATAACTGCATCGCCATAATCAAGGCTCTTGAGCACCTGCCCCGCGATCTCGTCAACGCTATCGGCATGGATCACGGGCACGGCTGCGCCCAGAACGTCCATAAGTGCGTGCATATGCTTACCCACCAGAAAAACCTCTTGCGGCGCGGCACTTAACACGTCCGCTTTAAGCGCTGCATGCAGCTCCGCGCTCGCCGCTCCCAGCTCCAGCATGTCCCCCAAAACCAGTATTTTACGCCCCTCAGGCACCGACAGGCCCGCAAAAACCTCCAGCGCTGCGGTCATCGAGGCGGGATTGGCGTTGTAGCTTTCGTCAATAATGGTTAGCGGTTTGGCAGAAGGGCCGAGGCGCAGCGTGGCCCCCCGCCCCTCGGGCTCGGCCAGTTCCGCCAGAACATCAAGGGTCGATTGCAAATCAATACCCGCAACTTCCGCCACGCAAAGCGCGGCCACCGCATTGGCGAGACGATGCTTGCCTGACGAGGCGATATTGAGCACCTGTTCGCCTTCGGACAGCCCCACCTTCGCCTGCATGCCCTTTGCCGTCGCCTTGGGGTCAACAATGCGCACATCCGCCGTCCCGGCAAAGCCATAGCTGATGACATGCCGAATCCGGGCCCTCGCGGCAGCCGTCTTCAGCAAATCGAGAAAATGATGATCGGCATTGATGATCGCCGTACCATCCTTCTTGAGCCCGTCGAAAATTTCGGCCTTGGCCCGCGCGATTCCTTCCAGGGAGACAAAATTCTCCAGGTGGGCGGGGGCGATGCTGGTGATCACCGCGATATCGGGTTGCACCAATTGGCTGAGCGGCGAAATCTCACCCGCGGCACTCATGCCAATCTCGAACACGCCAAATTCGGTGTCCTTGGGCATGCGCGCCAGCATCAGCGGCACGCCCCAGTGATTATTGAAGCTTTTGATCGCGGCATGGGTGCGCCCCACAGCGGAAAAAATCGCGCGAATGGCTTCCTTGGTCGAGGTCTTGCCGGCACTCCCTGTCACCGCCACAATCGTTGCCGTGCTGCGTGCCCGTGCCGCGCGCGCCAGATCCACCAAGCCATCCAGTGCATCATGCACCACGATCAGGGGCAAATCGCCCAGCCCATGCGCCCCGGCGGGTGACACGAGCGCCGCCGCCGCGCCATTGGCAATCGCTGCGGCCACAAAATCATGCCCGTCAAACCGGTCACCCTTGATGGCGACAAACAATGCCCCTGGGATGATCTCCCGGGAGTCGATGGAAATGCTGGAAAACCTGTCGGCGGTAATATTCTCGGCCCGTCCGCCCGTTGCCGCCAAAACCTCAGCAAGCGTAAAAAGGGCGTTCATCTCAGGCCTTCACCGCCGCTTTGACCACGGCATGATCGGAAAAATCGAGCTTTTCCTCGCCGATGATCTGATAATCCTCATGGCCCTTGCCCGCGATCAGCAGAATATCGCCCGGCGCCAATTCTGCCATTGCCGCCTGAATGGCCGCCGCCCGGTCAGCAATTTCGATCGCGCCGGGTGCAGCAGCCATAATCGCATGACGAATGGCCCCCGCATCTTCGGTGCGCGGGTTGTCATCGGTCACAATCACCTTGTCCGCCAGATCGGCAGCAATCTTGCCCATCATGGCGCGTTTGGTGTGGTCACGGTCACCGCCACAGCCGAACACCACCACCAGCTTGCCCTTGGTATAGGGCCGCAAGGCTTCAAGCGTCTTTTCCAACGCGTCCGGCTTATGGGCATAATCGACAAAAATCTCTGCCCCGTTATGGCTATCCACCCGTTCCAGCCGCCCGCGCGCGCCGATCAGCCCGTTAAGCGCTTCCACAACCCGTTCGGGTTTGGCCCCGCTCTCAATCGCCAGCGCTGCGGCCATTACTGCATTATCGACCTGAAAACGTCCGACCAGCGGCAGCACAAAATCAAGCGTCTCGCCCACAAGCTTGCCCTTGACCCGCTGCCCCAGACCTTCCGGCTCAACGCTGGAAATCTCGATATGCGCGCCTTCCTCCCCGACGGTGAGCAAGGTCACGCCCCGGTCGAGCGCTGCAAACATGAACGGCATGTGCTCGGGATCGTCGCTATTGACCACAGCGGAGCCGTTATCCGCCAACAGATCGCGGAACAGGCGCAGCTTGGCTTCGCGGTAATCATCCATATCGGCGTGATAATCGAGGTGATCATGGCTGAGATTGGTAAAACCCACCGCCTTGAAGCGCAGCCCGTCGAGCCGGCGCTGATCCAGCCCGTGGCTCGAGGCTTCAATCACCACATGATTATAACCACCGGATTTCAGCAGCGCGAGGCTCTTGTGCAAGGTCAGGGAATCCGGAGTCGTCAGCGACCCGCAGGAGGCCAGCTTGCCGCCGGTATCCACCCCGAGCGTGCCAATGCTGGCGCCCTTGATGCCACAGGCCTGCCAGATCTGGCGGACGAATGAGGCAACGGAGGTCTTGCCGCTGGTGCCGGTCACCCCGACCACAATGCGGGGTTGTTCGCCGGCCGTCAGCGCCGCTGCCCTGGCATAGGCCGCCCGCACATCTTCAACCACAACCACGGTCACCCCGGGGTCCGGCACGGCCTGCCGGTCGCTCACAATGGCAACCGCGCCGCGCGCAACAGCCTGGGCACTATAGGCATCGCCATGGGCATGGGCACCCGGCAGCGCATAAAACACGTCGCCCTCGGCAATGTACCGGCTGTCGGAAGTCACGCCGGTAACGCTGACGGCTTCAACCGCGTCAGCATCAACAAAACCTCTAAGTAATTCTGGAAGTGAAAAAGACAAACTGCATCCCCCGAGCCCTCACCGAAGTTCCCTCGGCACCAGCGCTTGATCAATAGTGGCATCCAAATTTGGAAAAATTCCTAACATTGGTGCAATGTGTTGTACAATACGACCTGTCATCTCGCCAGCATTCCACCCGGCGGTCCGTCCGGAACGTTCATTCTCGGCCTCGGCCTCGTCCACCATGATCACCATGGCATATTGTGGCGCATCAAGGGGAAAGGCGGAAGCGAAGATCGACAGGTTCTTGTCCTTCGAATAGCGCCCGTCGATCACCTTTTCCGCCGTACCCGTCTTGCCGCCAATCCGGTAACCCTTGGCGATCTTGTTGCCATGCGAACCCGAACCGTCGAGCGCATTCAGGCGCAGCAAATAGCGCACCCGCTCGCTTGTCGCCTCGGAAACCACCGGGCGATAAAGCGCTTCAGCCGCCGCTTCTGTGCGCGGATAAAGCGTCGGCGGCACATAATTGCCCCCGTTCACCAGCGCGCCGAGTGCTGCCACCATATGCATGGGCGTCGTTGCCAGCCCGGCACCAAACGAGGCGGTTGCCGCCCCGACTTCCGAGAATTTCGCCGGAATATTGGACCGGGTCGTCTCCGGCAATTCCACCGTCAGCGGATCGTCAAACCCGAGCCGGGTCAGAAAAGCCCGGTAATTTTCGGCACCAAAAGCCTGCATGACCTTGATCGTACCAATATTGGACGAATATTTATAGATCTCAGGCACGCTCAAAATCGTGTGCTTGCCATGGAAATCATTGATCGAGAACCTTCCGAACCGCACCGGGAACCGGGCATCGAAACTATCGGTCAGCTTCACCACGCCGCTATCGAGCGCTGCGGCCATGGTAATGGTCTTGAAGGTCGAGCCCAGTTCAAACGTGCCGGCAGTGATCCGGTTGATACGCGCATCCTTGCGCCCATCGACGGGCTCAAGCGCCGTCGCCGGCTCATTGGGGTTGAAATCGGGCAGCGAGGCCAGGGCGATCACCTCCCCGGTCTTCACATTCATCAACACGCCCGCCGCCGCCGTCGCATGATAGCGCACCAGCGAATCCGCCAGCTGTTCGGTCATCGCATGCTGCACCCTGAGGTCGATCGACATACGCACCGGCTCCAGCGCCCGGTCCCGCGCCAGTCCCAGATCCTGCAATAGCGCCACATCCTCGGTATCGAGATGCTTTTCAAACCCGGCAATGCCCTGATTGTCGCGATTGACCGCGCCCAGCAAATGCGCCGCCTCGTTACCGCCCGGATAATAGCGTTTGCTCTCGGTTCGGAAATCCAGCCCCGGAATGCCAAGGCGGAAAATCTTGTCTTTTTGCAGCGGCGTCAGCTCGCGCGCCACCCACACAAAGCCCTCATCGCCGGTCAGGCGCTTGCGCAGCCAGTCGGCATCAAGCTCGGGCAAAACGCTGGTCAGCTTGGTGACCGCCTCTTCCACATCAATAATCCGGCGCGGCTCGGCATAAAGCGAGGGCACGCGGATATCGAGCGCCAGTTCCAGCCCGTTCCGGTCGAGAATGGCCGGGCGGGTCGCGGTAATCAGGTCGCGCGCTTCCCCGCTGAAATCGGTGGCGGTATTGGCATAACCGAGCTGGATCAGCCGCCCGCCGACGAGGCAGAACAGGGCCAACAGCCCCAGCATCACCCAGCGAATACGGCTATGGGTCAGGTTACGCTGGGTCTTGCGTTCCCCTTCAAGATTGATCAGCTCCTGGGCCTCGACGCTCATCATGCTCATTGGGCGCTCGCCTCAATCAAAACCGCGATCGGATCCACACCGGCATCCAGCGACTTGAACAATTCCGTCAAGGCGTCGTCATCCGTCTGGGCCGTGCGCATGGGTATATCTGTAATATGGATGAACTGTGCCTGCCCGATAATCGCCAGCCCCAGCGTATCCGCATGGCGGCTGACAATCGGCGCGATATGGGCCGGCTGGTTGAGATAGGCCCAATCGGCCTTGAGCAAGGAGAGATCGCCTTCCTGCTTTTCGATATGGCGTTGCAGGGCGAGCTTTTCGTTCGCCGTATCAACGGTCTGGTATTTGAGGGCATAAACCCCCACCAGCGCCAGAAAACTGGTCAGGATCAGCAGATAATTGAGGCCACGGATCATGCGACACCCCGGGTCTTGAACGAGGGCATGCCCAGCCCGGTGGTTTTCACTTCACGTGCCGGCACCGCTGTGCGCAGCCCCACCCGCAAGGTAGCGGAACGGGCGCGCGGGTTGCGGGCCGTCTCAGAAGATCCGGCCTTCACAGGTTTCGGCACCTGTCCCCAGCGCAAGGGGTCAACATGCTGTTGTGGCAAATGCCGCGATTGGGCCGGCCCGCCCTTTTCGGGAGCAAAAAACCGTTTCACAATCCGGTCTTCGAGCGAATGAAACGTCACTACAGCCAGCCGCCCGCCTTCGGGCAATAGCCGCTCGGCGGCAAACAGGCCTTCAACCAGTTCGTCAAACTCGCCATTCACCGCAATGCGCAGCGCCTGAAAACTGCGCGTCGCCGGATGGGCATCGCCCGGCTTGCGGCCAATGGTTTTTTCGATCAATTGCGCCAGTTCAAGGGTGGTCGCGATCGGCTTTTCCGCCCGCACCCGCACCACAGCCGCCGCAATCCGCCGCGATTTGCGTTCTTCGCCAAACGAAAACAACAGGTTCGCCAGCTCGGTTTCATCGAGCTCATTGACCAGATCGGCCGCAGACGTCCCGCTGCCGCTCATACGCATGTCGAGCGGCCCCTCGCGCATGAAGGAAAACCCGCGCTCGGCTTCATCAAGCTGCATCGAGGAAACGCCAATATCCAGCACCACGCCATCGACCTTATCGGTCACCAGCGTATCGAGCTCGGAAAACCGCCCGGCGACAAAATCAAAACTATCCGGAAAGTCTGCTGCAAGCGCGGCCACAAACGGCGCGACATTCGGGTCGCGGTCAATACCGGTCACCAGCGCGCCCGCCTCGAGCAGCGCCCGCGAATAGCCGCCAGCCCCGAAAGTGCCATCGATAATCCGCGCACCCTCAAGCGGCTGCAACGCTGCCAGCACTTCGGCCAACAGCACCGGCACATGCGGTGCATCAGAATAGCCGGGTCCATCCCCGTGCTCCTGGCCCATATTGAACGCAACTCCACTCCGGCCAACAAAGCCGGTACATTTACTGGACCATCAGGCCCTTGCCCCGTTTTTGCATGCCGACTTTTAATATTCTGTTTCCCAAACCCGAATTATTGCCGATTCGTATGGAACCATTCCGCCAGCGCGCGGCGGTTGCCCGGCAATCTGGGGAAAATCAGGGCGTTGGCAGGCCGGGCACTGGAAATACCAGGTCATAAACCCAGTTAAACACCAGCGCATAGACCATATAGAACAGCGCAAAACCGCCATCAATCAGCAGCGCATGCCAAAGGCTCACCCCCAGATAGAGCGCCACCAGGGGCAACATCACCAATAACAGCCCGATTTCGAACATCACCGCGTGCACCACGCGAATGGCAAATGTCTTGGCCACACTGCCAAACCATTTCAGCATGCCGAGATCAAACAGCAGGTTGTAGAGATAGTTCCAGCCGGTCGCCAGCAGCGTGCCGGCAATCGCCACCACACCCATATCGTGCATCGGCTGATTGAAAACCCACGTCCCGAGCGGTATCGCAATCAAAAGGCCGACGATTTCAAAACTGATGGCGTGACGAATTCTGTCGCCTGTTGAACGCATTGCTGCCCCCATTCAAATCACCGGGTCGTCCCGAAATTGTGCCCTTATGGGGGAGGTCGTCCTCGCGTGCCCCATCATAATGGGCACACGGCATGCCCGCAAGTCCGGGCAAAAAGGGGAATAAACGCGGTGGCCCTAACGCCTCGTGGTTCGACAGGCTCACCATGAGGGTTTGGGAACCACAGCGTCATTCCCGCGCAGGCGGGAATCCAGCAGCGGGCAGTCCTGCCCGCATAAGGCTTTTTGCGCCGCCGACGCGGCGCACTGGATCCCCGCCTGCGCGGGGATGACGATGAGCGGGAGATGAGCGGACTGTTTCATCTCCCTCCCGTTGATGGGGAGGGTGGCCCGGCAAAGCCGGGTCGGGTG
>Ga0209344_10002512_pt1 | contig 20211 bp, 16 predicted proteins | sample Cruoilmetagenom6_FD_187293 | JGI IMG/M metagenome (GOLD analysis project Ga0209344, IMG submission 187293) | Oil polluted marine microbial communities from Coal Oil Point, Santa Barbara, California, USA - Santa Barbara Oil Seep Sample 6 (SPAdes)... | ecosystem: Environmental > Aquatic > Marine... | reverse complement strand
CAGGTGCCACCTCCTCCTCCACCGGTAGAGGAGGCTGCTGAATGAACGCGCTCCGCTTGACACTGGTAGCCCAGGTCCTCTGCTTCGCGTTGCTGCCCGCCGGGAACGCCCCGCATGCTGAAGAAGCGGCCGACGCCTTCGACTGCTCGGCCTGTCACCCGATGAAAATCCGTGACTTTAAGGGCCGCCGTGCCAACCCTGTGACACCCGTTGAGGAGTTCCCCGAACTGCCGACTGGAATACAGGATGTCGCAAGTTCGCCGGCCATGTGTTTCTCTTGCCACGATGGCTTCGTCATGGACTCCCGAGCCGTCTGGGCCAACGGCGAATACCACGGCCATCGCCTCGGGATAGCGCCGCCTGAGGGCATGGCCATACCCGCACTTGGTGGCTCGCCCGAGTTTCCACTCAACGATGATGGCAACGTCTATTGCGGCACCTGCCACAGTGCCCATGTCAGCGAGGCCGAGGGTGCCTTCGCGAAGGTCGAGCCGTTCATGCGTCAGGCGGCCGACGGTGGGCATATTTGCACGGCCTGTCACTCGGACAACGCCGCGATCAAGGGCAGTGCTCACGACAAGGGCAGCCGTCGCAGCAAGGATTTCGAAAAGCGTGGTACCTGCGGTTCCTGCCACGTACCGCACGGCTCGGATCGACCGCTCATGTGGGCGCGCGAATTCGGCACGGCAGAACTGACTCTCGATCGCATGTGTCGTAGCTGTCATGACGATGGACCCGAACCAGCAGTCCATCCGGCTATGGTCGTCGCCTGGTCACCAGAGATTCGCACCGCGGTCTATGAGAGTACGCCGGGCGAAATGCCCGTATTCGACCAGGAAGGGCGCCAGGCGCGGGTCGGCCAAATTGGCTGCCCGACTTGCCACAACGTCCATGTGGAGACGGCCGAGGGCCGTCCGGAGCACCTGAATGGCCTGCACTTGCGTCTGCCTGAGTTTGTAGAGCCCCTGTGCGCTGATTGCCACGGCCCGGCCTCCCTGTTCTTGTATACGTTTTTCCACTCTGGGGCCTCACGCGCCGAATAAGACGAATCCTATTAAGTTCAATTAGTTATATTGCGAAAGGTCGTAAATGAGACTTGGTGCTTTGCACCTGTGTAAGGCCCATGTAAACTACGGCCCAAATGAGCGCGCTGCGCTAACTCACTGATTTATTCGTCACAAAGGCACTAAGTATGAGCGATGATTCCCGCGGTAAGAACGAGGATGGCAAACTCCTTTACTGTTCTTTTTGCGGCAAATCTCAGCACGAAGTTCGCAAGCTGATTGCGGGTCCTTCGGTCTTTATTTGCGACGAATGCGTCGAGCTCTGTAACGATATTATTCGCGAGGAGCTCGAGGACACCGGCGAGACCGGCCACGACAAGCTGCCAAAACCCATGGAAATCAACGATGTACTCGATGAGTACGTCATCGGGCAGCGGCGTGCGAAAAAGGTCCTCTCGGTTGCCGTGTATAACCATTACAAGCGGCTCAATGACCGGCTGAACGAGCGCTCGAAGGACGACATCGAGCTTGCCAAATCAAATATTCTACTGATCGGCCCGACCGGCTGCGGCAAGACGCTGCTCGCCGAGACGCTTGCGCGTCTCTTGAACGTGCCGTTCACCATTGCGGATGCAACGACCCTCACAGAAGCCGGGTATGTCGGCGAAGACGTCGAGAACATCATCCAGAAGCTGCTGCAGAAGTGCGACTACGATGTCGACAAGGCGCAGACGGGCATTGTCTACATCGACGAGATCGACAAGATCTCTCGCAAGTCGGATAACCCGTCGATCACGCGCGACGTGTCGGGCGAGGGCGTACAGCAGGCGCTGCTCAAACTGATTGAAGGCACGATTGCATCCGTGCCTCCGCAGGGCGGCCGCAAGCACCCGCAGCAGGAATTCCTGCAAGTTGACACGGGTAACATCCTGTTCGTCTGTGGCGGTGCCTTCGCAGGTCTCGAGAAGATCATCATGGACCGCTCGACCAAGAGCGGCATTGGCTTTGTGGCCGAGGTCAAGACCGAGGCGGAAGAGCAGAGCATCGGCGAACTTCTCCACGACGTCGAACCCGAAGATTTGATTCGCTTTGGCCTGATCCCCGAGTTCGTCGGCCGCCTGCCGGTTGTCGCGACGCTCGAGGAACTGGACGAAGACGCGCTCGTGCAGATCCTGCTCGAGCCGAAAAATGCATTGACCAAGCAGTACCGCAAGCTCTTCGAAATGGAGGGTGTCGACCTGGAGTTCCGGGATGATGCGCTCCGCGCCGTGGCCAAGAAAGCCATGGATCGCAAAACAGGCGCTCGTGGATTGCGCACCATACTTGAAAATGTATTGCTCGATACCATGTATGACCTTCCTTCGGCGACGAGTGCGAAGAAGGTCGTTGTGGATGAGGCCGTCGTGACCGGCGAAACCCAGCCCTACGTAATCTATGAGTCGGACGAGACTCCGACAGTTAACATCGAGCAGCCGCCACGACCCACCGGGTCTGACGGCGCCTAGAGAGGCAGCATGTCTGAAAAAGATCTGATTTCTTCGATCGACGATGACTCGGTCATCGACGACTCGTCTGGCGTTCCCGTTTTGCCATTGCGCGACGTCGTCGTGTACCCGCACATGGTCATTCCGCTCTTCGTCGGGCGTGAAAGGTCTATCGTCGCGCTGAACCGTGCGATGGACATGGGCAAGCGCATCTTGTTGGTTGCGCAAAAAGCAGCCGACCTCGATGACCCACAACCTGCTGATTTATATGAGGTTGGTACGCTTGCCACGATTCTGCAGCTGCTCAAGCTCCCGGACGGCACGGTCAAGGTGCTGGTTGAAGGTGGCGAGCGAGCACTGATCGATCGCTTCAACGTCGAAGATCATTTCTCCGCGGAAATTTCGTCGCTCGCTGATGAAGATCGTCACGATGAACGCGAGATCGACGTACTCGTACGCTCGATCATCACGCAGTTCGAACAGTACGTGAAGCTGAACAAGAAGGTTCCGCCCGAGGTTCTGACCTCGTTATCCGGCATTGACGAGCCCGGTCGCCTTGCTGACACCGTTGCAGCACACATGGCACTCAAGCTCTCCGAGAAGCAGCGCATCCTCGAGATCCAGGACATCAAGGGTCGCCTGGAGCAGGTACTCGGCATCATCGAAGGCGAGATTGACGTTCTGCAGATCGAGAAGCGTATCCGCGGACGCGTGAAGCAGCAGATGGAGAAGAGCCAGCGCGAGTACTACCTGAATGAGCAGATGAAGGCCATCCAGAAAGAACTCGGCGAAATGGAAGACGCGCCGAACGAGTTGGCGGACCTCGAGCAGAAGATCGAAAAAGCCGGCATGCCGAAAGAGGCAAAAGAGAAGGCGGTCTCCGAGCTCAACAAACTCAAACTCATGTCGCCAATGTCGGCTGAGGCCACTGTGGTTCGAAACTACGTGGACTGGCTGGTCAAGGCGCCATGGAAAAAGCGCAGCAAGGTTTACAAGGACCTGAAAAAAGCCGAGGACGTACTCGAGGCCGATCACTACGGCCTGGAGAAGGTCAAGGAACGCATCCTTGAGTACCTCGCTGTGCAGCAGCGCGTGAAGAAACTCAAAGGGCCGATCCTGTGCCTCGTAGGGCCGCCGGGCGTGGGCAAAACGTCGCTGGGCCAGAGCATCGCACGCTCTACGAACCGCAAGTTCGTTCGCATGTCACTGGGTGGCGTGCGTGACGAGGCCGAGATTCGTGGTCACCGCCGCACCTACATCGGCTCGATGCCGGGCAAGATCATCCAGAACCTTTCGAAGACGGGCGTACGCAACCCGCTGTTCCTCCTCGACGAGATCGACAAGATGGCCATGGACTTCCGTGGCGATCCGTCATCGGCGCTGCTTGAAGTGCTCGACCCTGAGCAGAACTCGACGTTTGCCGATCACTACCTTGAGGTCGACTTCGACCTGTCGGACACGATGTTTGTCTGCACGGCAAACAGCTTGAATATTCCGGCACCGCTGCTCGATCGCATGGAGGTCATTCGCATCCCGGGTTACACCGAAGATGAGAAAACCAATATCGCGCTTCGCTACCTTGTACCGAAGCAGCTCAAGGAAAACGGGCTCAAGGAAAAAGAGCTCAAGATTACCGAGGGTGCCGTTCGCGACATCATCCAGCATTACACCCGCGAATCGGGTGTGCGCAACCTCGAGCGCGAAATTTCGAAGATCTGTCGCAAGGTCGTTAAGTCGCTCCTGCTCAAGCCACGCAATAGTCGCGTGCTGGTGACCCCAAAGAGCATGGAAAAGTACCTCGGTGTCCGGCGTTTCCGCTTTGGCAAGGCCGAGGACAACGACCAGGTAGGACAGGTTACGGGCCTCGCCTGGACCGAGGTCGGTGGCGAGCTTCTGACTATCGAAGCGGCTGTCATGCCGGGCAAGGGCAAGCTCACACCGACGGGTCAGTTGGGCGATGTGATGAAGGAATCGATCGAGGCCGCCATGACCGTCGTGCGCAGCCGCGCGGGCGTCCTGGGGCTGTCCGAGGACTTTCATCAGAAGCTCGATGTGCACGTTCACGTGCCCGAAGGGGCCACTCCGAAGGACGGTCCATCTGCGGGAGTTGGCATGTGTACTGCCCTCGTGTCGGCATTAACCGACATCCCGGTTAAGAGCGATGTAGCCATGACTGGCGAGATCACGCTACGCGGTGAAGTACTGCCGATTGGTGGCCTCAAAGAGAAGCTCCTGGCGGCTCACCGCGGTGGTATATCGAAGGTTTTGATACCGCAGGAAAACGAAAAGGACCTTGTTGAAATTCCGAAGAACATCAAAGACAAGCTGACGATTGTTCCAGTGAAATGGATAGACGAGGTGATGTCCCATGCACTGGCTCATGAGCCCGTCCCGGAAGGCCATAAAAAGGACGCCGAAAGTGAGTCGAAAAAGCCGTCGGAAGAGGCAAAATCCGAGGACGTTGTCCGTCCCCACTAAATCGCTGTAACCCGCGTGGTTAAAGGATATTTGACGCTTTTTATGCCAGTAGGTATAAACATCGCAGCCGCGCGTGAATGTAAGTAGCACGGAGACGCGCACGGTGATCTAGCGGATTGCGCCATAAGGGGAGCTCGCTGGATTGATCAAAATATTCTTAATCAATCTGCAAGGGTGAAAGCATGAACAAAGGTGAACTTATTGATGCGGTAGCTGGCGCTGCTGGTTTGTCACGCGCTGATGCAACAAAAGCGGTCGATGCAGTACTCGACAGCATCCAGGGAACGCTGTCCAACGGTGGTTCAGTGTCTCTCGTTGGCTTCGGTACCTTCTCGGTGAAGGCTCGCGCAGCTCGCGCCGGACGTAATCCGCGCACGGGCGAAACCATCCAGATCCCGGCTTCAAATGTTCCTGGTTTTAAGGCTGGTAAAGGCCTGAAGGATGCCGTAAACTAGCGCGCCCCTCACGGGGACAGGGTAAGAAAAAGCCCGTTCTTACGGGCTTTTTCGTGTCCTAAATTAATACCGGGTGCTTAGCTCAGCTGGTAGAGCATCGCCCTTACAAGGCGAGGGTCGGCGGTTCGATCCCGTCAGCACCCACCAGATTCGGAGCGGTAGTTCAGTTGGTTAGAATACCGGCCTGTCACGCCGGGGGTCGCGGGTTCGAGTCCCGTCCGCTCCGCCACTGATAAGAAAAAGCCTCGCCCTTCGGGCGGGGCTTTTTTTTACCTGGTGCGACTGACTGAGTCGATTTCCCGTCCCGCAGCGCTTTCAACCTATTGCCGCCTCGGATAGAATCCCCCGCCTTGAATAATTGCCCTCGACAGAGGGCACCTTGTTAAACAAAGAACCTCAAATCATGCTGCAAAACCTTCGCGAGAAATTCACGGGCTGGGTCGCCATCACGATCCTGGCTGTCATTGGTGTCACGTTCGTCTTCGTCGGCGGAGCCAATTTCACATTCACTGGCAACAACTACGCGGCCAAGGTCGGCGATGCCGAGATCGGGCTGAACCAGTTTGAAGCGGCCTATCGCGACCAGTTGTTGCAGAACCCGCAGCTGTCACAGGCCTCCGACGATCTGCGCCTGCGATTGCGCAGAGAGATTCTGGAGCAGTTGATCGAGCAGCGTGTGATCGACAACTACCTGGCCGAAGCCGGTTACCAGATCAGTGACGCGCAGATCACCAACATTATTCAGCGCACACCCGAGTTCCAGGTTGACGGCCAGTTTCATATGGAGACGTATCGTAACCTGCTTGCGCAGAACGGCTACGAGCCGACGACATTTGAACGGGCGCAGCGTGTGACGTTACGTCGTGAGCAGCTGCATCGCGCTGTACGAGGCTCGGCGCTGCTGACGCCAGGGGCCTACCGCCGCTACCTCAATCTTGCTACCGAGCAGCGCATCGTGACGCTGGCGACAATTGCCGCAGAAGCAGTCGCTTCCGAGATCGAGATAAGCGATGAAATGGTTGTGGCGTACTACGATGACAACCCGACAATGTTCCAGTTGCCAGAGACGGTCGACTTCGAGTACATCGAGATCCAGCGCGGCGATATCGCGCGGACGATCGAGGTCAGCGAAGCGGAACTGGTCGACTACTACGACATCAACAAGGATCGTTACCTGCAGGACGAGCAACGCCAGGCACGGCATATTCTTGTCCAGATCGGCGATGACGAGGATGCGGCCGAAGCGAGGATCAATGACTTACTGGCTCGAATTAGTGCCGGTGAGGCCTTTGAGGACATCGCGAGAGACTATTCGGAAGACGGCGGCACGGCCGATCGCGGTGGTGACCTCGGTTCGATGACGCGTTCGGCCATACCCGGTGATTTCGGTGGCACGATCTTTTCGATGGACGAAGGCGCCATCGAAGGGCCGGTCAAGACCGAATTCGGTTTCCACATCATTCGGCTGGACCAGATCATCGATCCGGGCCCGCTGCCGCTGGAGCAGGTCCGCGCTGAGCTGACCATCGAGTTGCAGGAGCAGAAGGCGGAAAGCGAGTTCCGTGCGCTCGTATCGCAGCTCTCCAGCGCACTGTTTGATGCAACGGATATTCGTACGCTCGCAGAGAGCGTTGGTGCCGAAGTAGAAGCGGTAGCCGATTTCACCCGTCTGGGTGCCGAGCCATTTGCTGATAGCAGGGTTGTCGTCGATGCCATCTTTGACGATGCGGTCCTGTCGGGCGAGCAGATTTCAGAGATCGTGGAAATCGACAACAATCGTTCGGCTGTGTTCTCTGTTACGAAACATGATCCGGCGACGCGCCAACCGCTCGAGGACATTCGGGACCAGGTAACGTCGAGCCTCAATGCTCAGCAGGCCGAAGACCTGATGGCAGCCAAGGCAGACGAAATGCTTGCGGCGCTGGCGAACGGTACGGATTTCGCGGAAGCGGCGGCGGCCGTCGGTGCGACCGCAGCCGAGCCGGCATTGATGTCACGAGACGGCGAGAATGCCGACCAATTCGTCCTGGTTTCAGTCTTCACGGCCGTCAAGCCGACGCAGGAAAACCCGACAACCGGGAGCACACGTAACGGCATGGGTGGCTTCACAGTGTTCAGTCTTGATGCGGTGATCCCGGGTCGTCCCGAAATCCTCCCACAGGAAACGCGGGATGCCGGCAAGCTGCAACTGACCGATCAGGCCGGGCTCAGTGATTTCATTGCGTTCATTGAAGCATTGCGCGAGAACGCCGAGATCATCATCAACGATGACGTGCTGGCTCAGCCCGACATGCTTTAGTCGGTGTCGCGGGGCACCGCGGAATCCGCCGACATGTGCGGCAGATGTATTTTCTCGACGTCTCCGGCGTGGAGGTCGTAGAAAATCGCCTCGTCCAGGCTGCCCTCACTCTTGGCGACGATGCTCGTGATCGCCGCATCACCGGTAACGTTGACTGCGGTACGCATCATGTCCAGCAGGCGGTCGACGCCCATGATCAGCGCAATGCCCTCCACGGGTAGACCCACCTGGTTGAACACCATCGCCAGCATAATCAAGCCAACCCCGGGCACACCCGCCGTACCGATCGAGGCCAGCACGGCCATGCCGATCACAGTCAGGTATCCGCTCAAGCCCAGGTCGATGCCGTAGACATTGGCGATGAAAATGGTTGCCACGCCCTGCATGATCGCGGTGCCGTCCATATTGATCGTGGCGCCAAAAGGCACAATGAAAGATGCGGTGGGATTGTCCACGCCCAAGCGTCTTTCCGTGGTGCGCAGAGTCACCGGGATCGTGGCATTCGAGCTCGATGTGCTGAAAGCAAATATCTGCACAGTGCGCATCTTGCGCAGAAACATCACTGGACTGATGCCCGACAACAGCTTTAACAATGTCATCAACGTGCCGGTAGCGTGCAACAGCAAAACAACGACCACCGTTCCAAAATAGGCAAACATCGGCAGAATCAGGCCCAGGCCCTGCAATGCAAAGGTTTTCGCCATCAAGGCGAACACGCCGTAAGGTGCGACGTGCATAACGACGGTCACGACTTGCATCATGATCTTGTTGAGCCGCTCTGCGCCTTCGGCGATTTTGCGACCGGGCTCGCCAACCATCAGCATGCACACCGCAAAAAGGATCGTAAAAAAGATGATCTGCAGCATGTTGCCTTCGGCATAAGCCGCAACCGGATTGTCCGGAATCAGGTCGATGATGACTTGAGTCAACGGTGGTGCGACAGGCGCAGTGAAATCACCCTGTGCGCCGGAAAGCTCGAACCCTTGCCCCGGGCCGACGATGCCGGCAACCGTGATCGCCAACGTTATCGCAAGTGTAGTCGTCAATATAAACAACCCGAACGCCTTGACGCCTACCCGACCCAGCTTATTGATGTCGCCAATGCCGTAAACACCGCAGATCAACGAGAATGTCACCAGGGGTACGACAAGCATCTTGAGTCCCGTGATGAACATCGCACCGACCACGTGAAACAGACCGTTGACGAAGTAGTCCTGGATAATCGCCACGTCTGATGCAAACGCGTTGATCAAGCTGCCTAGCACTAACCCCGCGACCATCCAGATCAGTATTTTGGTGGTCATCGTCATAATCGGCTCCAGTTAGTCGTCTTCGTCGAAGACCATGCCCATGATATTAACGCCGGCGTCGACGAAGGTCGTCTCGCCGGTGATGCCTGACGCCAGATCGGAACACAGGAACGCAGCTGTATTGCCGACTTCTTCAGTTGTGACCGTGCGGCGCAGGGGCGAGGCCTTGATGGCATAGCTCTGCATCTTGCGGAAGCCGCCAATACCAGCGGCTGCCAGCGTCTTCACAGCGCCCGCGGAGATCGCATTGACGCGAATTCCCTTGGGACCCAGGTCGGCCGCCAGGAAGCGCACACAGGACTCCAGGCTCGCCTTGGCGAGGCCCATGACGTTGTAGTTCGGCACCACCTTGGTCGCCGCGTCGTAGGTCAGCGCCAGGATCGCGCCATCCCGGCCTTCCATCATCGGCAGACCCGCCTTGGCGAGTGCCGCCAGGCTATACGCCGAGATATCGTGCGAGATGGCATAGCCTTCGCGCGTGATCGATTCGGTGAAGCCGCCGGCGAGTTGTTCGCGCGGGGCGAAGCCGACGGAATGGATGATGATATCCAGTCCATCCCAGTGCTTGCCGAGCTCGGAGAACACCGCGTCGATTTCTTCATCAGATGTCACGTCGCAGGGGAAGAGCAGGTCGGTATTCTGGCCGAGACGCCCGGAGAGCTTCTCGACACGGCCGCGCAGCTTGTCGTTCTGGTAGGTGAATGCGATTTCGGCGCCTTCGCGAGCGAAGGCCTCAGCGATGCCTGACGCAATCGAACGATCGCTTGCGACGCCAACAATCAGCGCCTTCTTGCCGGCCATAAAGCCCATAGTGTTTCCCCAAGGATTTAGATTGGGCGGTATTTTAGCTGGACTGCGCCGTCACATCGACATACATCGTTAGTTTCTGCCCAGGCCGCAGGATCTTGTTCTTGTCGATACCGTTCCAGCGGGCGATCTGGTCGATGCCAACCCGGAACTTGCGAGCGATCACGTACAGTGAGTCGCCGTTGCGCACTGTGTAGCGCAGTTTGCGCGTCGTGTTGCCCAGCGCATCGGTCGGCGACGTTCGAGGCTGCTCCACGCTGGCAACAGCACCACTCGTCCAGACCACCAGTTTCTTGCCGACAGATAGCGTGTCGCCCGGCGCCATGCCATTCCACTTGGCCAGGGCGCGATGCGTCACACCGTAGCGGCGCGAGATTGTCCAGAAGCTTTCGCCGCCGCGAACGACGTGCTCAACCTTGTTGCCGGAACGCCGGCGATTCTGTGTCTTGGCGAGCCGCGCGTCAGCGCTCTGGCTATACGCACTGAGCGGCTTCGTCGCGACCGGGATCATCAGGTGGTGACCTGCACGAATCGTATTGCCGCGCATGTTGTTTGCCGCACGTAACGCCGACACCGTCGTGTTGTATTTCTCGGCGATCTGCGAGATCGCTTCGCCATTCTTCACTTTGTGGCGTTGCCAACGAACGCGCTCGCGAGTCGGGACCTGGTCCAATGCTGCGGTGAACTGGTCGGCGACATCCACGGGCATGACCAGGCTGTGCGGACCCGCGGGGTCGGTCGACCAGCGGTTGTAGCCCGGGTTGTACTGGTAAATCGTATCCACGTTAACGCCGGCGAGTTCAGCGGCGAGTGCGAGATCGAGTTGCGAGTCTATATCCGTGATGACGAACTGCTGTTCATTCGGTACCGCCGGCAGCGTCAAGTTGTACCTGGCCGGGTCCGCGACAATCTCGACGAGTGCGAGCAGCTTGGGCACGTACATGATCGTTTCTTTAGGCAGCTTCAGGTACCAGAAGTCGATGCTCTTGCCGGCCTTCCGATTCTTGCGAGCGGCACGCAGCACGTTACCTTCGCCCGAGTTGTAGGACGCGATGGCGTTGAGCCAGTTGCCATCATTCAGTTCTTCGAGGTACTCGAGGTAGTCGAGCGCGGCGCGTGTCGAATCGACAACGTCACGACGACCGTCGTACCACCAGTTCTGTTTCACACCAAACCGCTTCGCGGTGCCCGGGATCATCTGCCACAGACCGGCAGCGCGGCCGTGTGAGTAGGCGAACGGGTCGTAAGCGCTCTCGACGATTGGCAGCAAGGCCAGTTCGAGCGGCATGTCGCGGCGCTCGAGTTCGGACAGGATGTAGGGCAGGTAGCGCTGGGCGCGGGTGAACACGCGGTTCAAGTAATCCGGGTGTTTCGCAAACCACTTGAGCTCAGCGGCGGTGCGATGATTGTCTTCGTAGGTCAGGTTGAAGCCGGCCCGCAGCCTGGACAACACGTCTTCGGCCCTCGCGGGCGACGAGGGCATCTCGATGCCGGCGACCGGGGATATCAGGGTCAGCGCCGGCTCAGCGGCCGCGGGCGACGCCAGGAATGCGAAAAAGGTGACAGAGAGGGCGCCAAAGGCCCGAATTCTCTGCAATAATCGATGGGTCGGAGCCCGGAAACTATAAGACATCGGGCTATCCTACTGAGGCGGAAACGTTGTGCAAGGGGTAAGTTCACACAAAACGCAGGAGTGGCTGCAATCGCCGCTGGGCGACGCCTTGCTACAGCAGGAAGGCCGGGTCGTGGAGGAAGCGCTTGACGGGATCTTCGGTGAGCAGTGCCTGCAACTCGGATTGTGGGGCGAAAACCGGACATTTGTGCGCTTCACGCGAACGCAGCGCTGTGCGCTTATTGCTGAGACGAGCGCTGGTGCGCCATCTGCTGTCGGTGAGCTCCACAGACTCCCGGTTGAGAGCGATTCGATAGACGCCGTCCTGCTGCCTCACACGCTGGATTTCAGCGACCGTCCGCACGAGATCCTGCGCGAAGTGGATCGCGTCCTGCGTGCGAACGGCCATATCGTCATTCTCGGCTTCAAACCGGGCGGTTTGTGGGGTCTCCGGCGCCTGATTCCGGGTGCGGGGATGCCGCCAGGCGCCGATCACCTGATCTCGGACCGGCGCATCAGGGACTGGCTAAAGTTGCTTGATATGCGCATACAAGGATCACAGCGCTACTTCTTCCGCTGGCCGCTGCCACGCAAGTCGGTGCGCGGGTCGCAGAAATGGGAGCGGCGCGGGCAGGCCCTGTGGCCGGAACTGGCGGCTTGCTATATGCTCACGGCGCAAAAGCGGGTCAGCACGATGACGCCGGTGCGGCCGCTCTGGCGGCGCAAGCCGAAGGTCGTCGCGGGTCTGGCCGAACCATCCACACGAGTATCAAGAATCCATTTTGACACGAACGATTGAGATCTACACCGACGGGGCATGCAGGGGAAATCCCGGCCCGGGCGGTTGGGGCGCCTTGTTGATTGCGGGGCATCATCGCAAGACTCTGCACGGTGGTGAGGCTGAGACGACGAACAATCGCATGGAGCTCACAGCGGCCATCGAGGCACTGAACGCGCTCAGGGACTCGAGCAAGGTGATTCTCCACACCGACTCCAAATACGTCATGGACGGCATCAACGAGTGGATGGCGAACTGGAAGAAGCGTGGGTGGAAGACGGCGGCCAGGAAGCCCGTCAAGAATCAGGATCTGTGGGTTGCGCTCGACGAGGCGACGCAGCGGCACGAGATCCAGTGGAAATGGGTGAAGGGCCACGACGGCAATCCGGGCAACGAAGAAGCGGATGAGCTGGCCAACCTGGGAATCGACGAATTATGAGACAGGTAATTCTGGACACCGAAACCACGGGTCTCTCCACGACCCAGGGTCATCGCATCATCGAGATCGGCTGCATCGAGATGGTCAATCGCCGCCTGACCGGGCGCGAGTTCCACCGCTTCCTGAACCCCGATCGCGACATAGATGAAGGTGCGGAGGCCGTGCATGGCATCAGTCGTGCGCAGCTCGAAACCGAGCCGCGCTTCCCGGAGATCGTCGACGAGTTCATCGAGTTCGTGAAAGACGGCCAACTCGTCATTCACAATGCCGATTTTGATGTGGGCTTCATCGAGCACGAACTCCGGCTCATGAAGCACACGCAGCCGAAGATCACAGACCATTGCACCGTACTCGATACGCTGACGCTGGCCCGCGAGATTCATCCGGGGCAGCGCAATAGTCTGGATGCCTTGTGCAAGCGCTACGAGGTGGATGCGTCCAAACGTGATGTCCACGGCGCCCTGATCGACTCCGAGCTGCTGGCGCGCGTGTACCTGGCGATGACGGGCGGGCAGTCGAGTTTGTTGCTGGATGAGGATGAATCTTCTGGTCGCCAGCGGGCTGCCTCCCACAGTGGAAAGGCAATCCCCAGCCAGCCGGCTCCCAAGTCTTCAACCGGCAAACACAAGCTCCGGGTCATCAAGGCGACGCCTGAAGAAGCTTCGGAACACGAAGCCCTGCTAGGTAAAATCCGCAAATCCGGTGCGTGCGTCTGGGATTTTGACTAGAATTCACCGTCCGCTGCTGGCGGTACCCACAAAACTACAAGGATAAGCACCAGATGGTCCACACGATTGCGGCGGCTATGCGTGAGAATTTCCTCGGCAACTCACCCGATTGGTACAAGTTGACGATCGTCGGATTCCTGATCCTGAATCCGATTCTGTTCACCTTCGATCCCTTTATTGCGGGTTGGGTACTGGTCCTGGAGTTCATCTTCACGCTGGCGATGGCGTTGAAGTGTTATCCGCTGCAGCCGGGCGGATTGCTGGCTGTCGAAGCCATCGTCCTGGGCATGGCATCTCCGGAAAACGTTTACCACGAAGCCGCCAGGAACTTCCCCGTGATCATGCTGCTCATGTTCATGGTCGCCGGCATCTACTTCCTGCGCGAAATGCTGCTGTTCACATTCACGAAGATACTGCTGGGCGTACGTTCGAAGGTCTTGCTGTCGCTGATGTTCTCGTTCGCGGCCGCGTTCCTGTCCGCGTTTCTCGATGCACTGACCGTGACAGCCGTCATTATCACGGTTGCCGTCGGGTTCTATTCCGTCTATCACAAGGTCGCGTCGGGCAAGAAATTTGACCACGATCACGATCCGACAACCGACGACCAGGTCGTCGAGTTGCATCGCGAAGACCTCGAACAGTTTCGTGCCTTCCTGAGGAACCTGATGATGCACGGCGCTGTGGGCACGGCGCTGGGTGGCGTCACGACGCTCGTGGGAGAGCCGCAAAACCTGCTTATTGCAGAGATCATGGACTGGGAGTTCGCCGAGTTCTTCATGAAGATGGCGCATATCTCCATGCCCGTCCTCGCCGTCGGACTGCTCACCTGCGTCCTGTTAGAGATCACCGGAATTTTCGGGTATGGCGCGCAACTGTCGCCCAAGGTACGAGACGTGCTCGAGGCATACGATCTCGACATGACCGAAAAACGTACGAAACAGGAGACGAGCGCGATTATCGTACAAGCGATCGTCGGTTTGATCCTCGTCGTTACGCTGGCCACGCACATGGCCGAGCCGGGCGTGGTCGGGCTGCTGGTCATCGTGCTGGCGACAGCTTTCAATGGCGTTACGGAAGAACATCGTATCGGGCATGCATTTGAAGAGGCCCTGCCTTTCACGGCGCTGCTGGTCGTGTTCTTTGCGGTTGTCGCAGTTATCCACCATCAGGAGCTGTTCTCGCCCGTCATTCACTGGGTAATGACCTACGACGGAAAGGTGCAGGAGGCACTCTTCTACGTGGCGAACGGCGTACTCTCGATGATCAGCGACAACGTCTTCGTGGCGACCGTGTACATCGGCGAGGTCGAGCAGATGTTCAATGCGGGTGAGATCACGCGCGATCAGTTCGACAAGCTGGCAATAGCGATCAACACGGGCACGAACATACCGTCTGTTGCGACGCCGAACGGCCAGGCTGCGTTCCTGTTCCTGCTGACCTCTGCACTGGCACCGCTGATCCGCCTGTCCTACGGCAGAATGGTCATCATGGCACTGCCGTACACGATCACGATGAGCATCACGGGCCTGGCGGCCCTCTGGTACCTCGGATGACGGGTTCAGTTTCTTGACCAACGGCACGCTCGTGGTTTGGCTTTCCCAAATCCGGTAGACTCGCGGCCCTGCGGAGGCAAACGGAATTTCGCACAGGGAGCTTGGTTTGGTCGATATCTGCCACCTGAATCTGGCGCCAGGTTACAGGGGCGGCGAACGACAGGCTGAATTGTTGATCCGTGAACTCGGCCACCGGGGCTGGTTACAACGCCTCGTGGTTCGCAACGGCAATGTTCTTGGTGACCGCTGCGCCGACGTGTCCGATCTGGAAATCCGCGAAGTAGCCTCGAACCCGATCGCCGCGGGCATCGCCATTCGCGGCAGCAGAATGTCCCATTCGCACGAGGGACGGACTGTTTATTCCGCGTTGTTAGGAAACTATGCGTTCGGCGTGCCCTATGTGATTACACGCCGTGTGGTATCGCCGCAGAATAAGTCGTTTATTCGGTCAATGGCCTACGGCCAGGCGGGGCGCGTCGCCGCGATATCACGGGCGGCGGCAGCAGAACTCTTGAAGCGCATGCCTGACCTGGATCCGGTCATTGTTCCCGATGCGAGCGCAGGTTTTGAGGTGGACGATGCGGTTGTCGAGCGCATCCGTGCGGACCGTGCCGGTAAAGTTCTTATTGGGCACGTTGGTGCTCTGGACCACTCCCACAAAGGACAATCGACAATCATCGAAGCCGCGCGCCTGGTGGCAGGGTCACACCCGGACTGGCATTTCATGCTATGTGGCGATGGCAGGGACGAGCAGCGCTTTCGTGACGAAATTGGGACGCTGTCGAACGTGGAACTGGTCGGCTGGGTAGATAATGTCGGCGATTTTCTCGCGAGTTTTGACCTCTTTGTGTACCCCTCATTGCACGAGGCCCTCGGCTCGTCACTACTCGACGCCATGCAGTTGGGATTGCCGGTTGTTGCGTCAAAGGTCGGCGGAATTCCGGATTTCGTCGAGGACGGTGTCAATGGGCGGCTTGTAGAACCGGAGAATCCAGTCGAGCTGCTCGCAGGAATTGAAGAGTTGCTTGCGGACAACCACAAACGGCAAGCTATGCGTGAGGACAACATCAGAAAAGCCGCAACTTTCTGTGCTACGCGTATGGCAGACGCCTATGAGACGCTATACCGCGAAATCAGTGTCCAAGTATGATACATAAGGCGCAGATTTTTCCAGAGATCCATCGGACGGAGTTGGCTGGCAATGTTTGACATCAAGAACTTGCGCATCGGTATCATTGGTCTCGGCTATGTCGGGTTGCCGCTGGCCGTCGAGTTTGGCAAGAAATATCCTGTGGTTGGTTTCGACATCCACGAGGGCCGTGTTGCGGAACTTGAGGGCGGCACCGATTCGACGCTGGAATGCTCCAGCGAAGAACTCGCCGATGCGAAGCACCTGACTTACACGTCGAACGTCGACGACATCGCTGATTGCAATTTCTACGTCGTGACCGTGCCGACGCCGATCGGCGACAGCAATCGACCGCTGCTGACACCGCTACGCGCGGCAAGCAACACGCTCGGTAAGGTCATCAAGAAAGGCGACATCGTCGTCTACGAATCGACGGTCTATCCCGGCGCCACGGAAGAATTCTGTGTGCCACTTCTTGAAGCAGGTTCGGGCCTGAAGATGAACGAAGACTTCTTCATCGGTTACAGCCCCGAGCGCATTAACCCGGGCGACAAAGAACATCGCTTGCCGTCAATCCTCAAGGTGACGTCGGCATCGACGCCTGAAGCTGCTGACTTCGTCGACGAGATCTACGCGTCGATCATCACGGCCGGCACTCACAAGGCATCCAGCATCAAGGTCGCGGAAGCGGCCAAGGTCATCGAGAACACCCAGCGCGACGTGAACATTGCGCTTGTGAACGAACTCGCGATGATCTTCCAGCGCGTGGGCATTGACACCGAAGAGGTACTGTTGGCAGCTGGCACCAAGTGGAACTTCCTGCCGTTCCGGCCGGGCCTGGTGGGCGGCCACTGCATTGGCGTGGATCCCTACTACCTGACGTACAAAGCCGAACAGCTTGGCTACCACCCGCAGATGATCCTGGCCGGTCGGCGCATCAACGACAACATGTCACTGTATGTGTCGTCGCAGATCGTCAAGCAGATGCTGGCCAAGACGATCCAGCCGCATGGCGCTCGGGTCCTCGTGCTCGGGCTGACGTTCAAGGAAAACTGCCCGGACCTCCGCAACACCAAGGTCGTTGATATCATCAGGGAGCTGACCTCGTATGGCATGAACGTCGACGTGCACGACCCCTGGGTCGATGCAGCCGAGGCTAAAGAAGAATACGGACTGGATCTCGTCGCCGCTCCCGAGCAGGCGGCGTATGCTGCGGTCATAGTCGCGGTTGCCCATGACCAGTTTCGGGCGCTCGGTGTCGACGGCATCAAGGCATTTTGCAAAGACACGTCTGTACTGTACGACATCAAGTACGTGCTGCCGTCCGATGTCGTCGATGGCCGCTTGTAGGAGAAATTCTTGAAAGTTCTGGTAACAGGCGCGGCCGGATTCATCGGCTTCTACACGTCGAAGCAACTGCTCGAGCGCGGCGATACTGTCGTCGGTCTCGACAACTTCAACGACTACTACGACGTCCGGCTCAAGGAGTCGCGCGCCGCAGTCCTTGACGACTACGACAACTTCTCGATGGTGCGCATCGACCTGGCCGACCGCGACGCCATGGATGCATTGTTCGCGAAAGAGACGTTCGACAAGGTCATCAACCTGGCGGCGCAGGCTGGCGTTCGCTACTCGATCGAGAACCCGCATTCCTATATCGACAGCAATGTCGTCGGGTTCCTGAATATCCTGGAAGGCTGTCGTCACAACGACGTGCAGCACCTGACCTACGCGTCATCGAGCTCCGTTTACGGCGCGAACACGACGATGCCGTTTTCGATTCACCAGAACGTCGACCATCCGCTGGCGCTCTACGGTGCGACCAAGAAAGCCAACGAGCTCATGGCGCACACGTACTCGAATCTCTACGAGCTGCCGACGACGGGCTTGCGCTTCTTCACCGTTTACGGGCCGTACGGCCGACCGGATATGGCGCTTTTCTTATTCACGAAGAACATCATCGAGGGCAAACCGATCGATGTCTTCAACTACGGCAAGCACAAACGTGATTTCACCTACATCGATGACATTGTCGAGGGCGTTGTTCGCACGAGCGACAACACGGCAACCCCGAACGAAAACTGGGATCCGGCCACGCCGGACCCGGGCACCAGCCGGGCGCCGTATCGCATTTACAATATCGGCAACCAGCAGCCGGTCGAGCTCATGGATTACATCGGCGCGATCGAGAAATGCTTAGGCAAAGAAGCCGAGAAGAACCTGCTGCCGCTGCAGCCTGGCGATGTGCCGGATACCTGGGCAGACACGCAGGACCTCGCGAACGACGTCGGTTACCAGCCCAGTACACCGATAGATACCGGCGTGAAGAACTTCGTTGAATGGTATCTTGAGTTCTACAAAGACGAACTGGAACAAAGCGCCTGACGTGGCTAACGCCTATACGACAAGAAAACTCTCCGCCCGCTATCCCACAGATCTTCCTGCCTGGAAGAATCTCGCGAAGCACTACAAGCTGGATATGCGTGACAAGCCGTTATGTGAGCTGTTCGCGCGGGATAAAAAGCGTGCAGAACGATTCTCTGTCTCGGCAAACGACCTGACACTCGATTTCTCGAAGAACCACGTAAACAAGACGACCTGCAAGTTGTTTGCTCAGCTTGCGAAGCAGGCCGATGTTCCGGCAGCCATCGAGGCCATGTTTGCGGGCGAGAAGATCAACCGGACCGAAGGCCGGTCTGCGCTTCACGTTGCCTTGCGCTCCAAAATCTCCGACATGGTTGCACTCGAGGCGCCCGGCGTACGAGATATCTGGGATGTGTTGACGCGGATGGAGGCCTTCGTCGAAGGCGTTCACGGCGGCAAGATTCGTGGCAGCACGCGCAAGAAGATCACCGATATCGTCAACATTGGCATCGGCGGTTCCGACCTTGGCCCCGTCATGGCGAGCAGGGCGCTCAGGCCGTTCTGGAAAAAAGGCTTTCGTTTCCATAGCGTCTCGAATATCGATGGCACTCAGCTCGACGACCTGAAAGAAGAACTTGACCCCGAACGAACACTGTTCGTCGTGTGCTCAAAGACGTTCACCACACAGGAGACCATGGTCAATGCGCGTGCCGCGCGCGACTGGATCGTTGAGAAACTCGACGCAGTGGCCGTGCAGTATCATTTTGTTGCTGCGTCGACGAATCACGAGGCGCTCGATGATTTCGGCATTCGGTCCGACTACCGTTTCGGGTTCTGGGACTGGGTCGGTGGACGCTACTCGATGTGGTCGGCGGTCGGTCTGGGCCTTGCCCTGGTTGTCGGCATGGACACGTTCAACAAATTATTGTCGGGTGCTCGACGCATGGACCTGCATTTCCGGCAGGCACCCATTGGCCAGAACCTGCCTGTGCTGCTTGCGACGATCGGTATCTGGTACAACAATTTTTTCGGCGCCCAGGCCCAGGCGATCCTGCCCTACGCGAATCGGCTCGATCGTTTCCCTGCCTATTTGCAGCAGTTGCAAATGGAGTCCAGCGGCAAGAGCGTCCGCATGGACGGTAAGCCAGTCAAGTGCGACACGGGCATGATCATCTGGGGTGAAGCGGGCAGCAATGCGCAGCATTCCTTCATGCAGCTCATGCACCAGGGCACACGACTCGTGCCGGTCGACTTTCTGTTACCGAAGACGTCGAAGCTGGCGACCGCCAACTGCAAGGCACAATCCCAGGCACTTATGGAAGGCACGACGGACAAGAACCTCGAGCCTTACCGTGTGCACGAGGGCAACCGCCCAAGTAATACAATTCACTTCAAGTCACTGACGCCCGAGACATTGGGGCAGTTGATAGCCCTTTACGAGCACAAGGTATTTGTCGAAGGTGTTATCTGGGGCATCGACTCGTTCGATCAGTGGGGCGTGGAGCTTGGTAAACAATTGGCTCGAACCTGAGCGTGGGTGGCAGATTGCTTGCGACCTGCACCAACTCAAGCCACAATCCGCGCATGCGAATTTCGGCCCAAATATGGCTTGTTCTGGTTGCAGGCTGCCTGTTGTCACCGATTTCATCGGCAGGGCCCTATGTCCCGGCGGGGGATCTCGGGCTGCGCGGCGACATCCAGCTGCTTGCCGATCATGGCGTCATCAAGGGGCCCGTTACGACGTGGCCGATAGCCTGGGCACAGATAGACG
>Ga0209344_10002511_pt1 | contig 20223 bp, 34 predicted proteins | sample Cruoilmetagenom6_FD_187293 | JGI IMG/M metagenome (GOLD analysis project Ga0209344, IMG submission 187293) | Oil polluted marine microbial communities from Coal Oil Point, Santa Barbara, California, USA - Santa Barbara Oil Seep Sample 6 (SPAdes)... | ecosystem: Environmental > Aquatic > Marine... | reverse complement strand
ATGAACTCACTGAAAGCGTTGGCCAGCAGCTTTAAAGACGACGGTGATACCGCACCAGCGGCGGCCACGCCCCCGTCGGTTTACTAACGTCACCTATCACCGCTTGAGGGGGGACAGTAGGTATGGGACATAGTGGGGAGTGGGATTTGGTGGCAGCAGGGAAGATATAACGGGACGGGAAGTGCGGCGTGGCGCGGCTTGGCGGCGGTTGCGGTGCGAGCGGGACGGGAAAAGCGGCGGGTGGGGCAAATTGGGACAACCGGGCGGGAATGGCGGTTTGTGCCATTTAAGTTGGGACAAGCGCACGGCGCAGTTGGCGGGCGTTTACGGGTGTTTAAAAAGGATCGGTAAACGGTCGTTAACAGTCGCTTAAGATGCTGAAGCTGTTCGCGCAATGCGTGCAGTTCCTGGCGAAGCGCTGGGGCGCCTGGGTCGCCTTCGCTGTCGCTGTCCTCCTCGCTGCTGGCGCTGCCTTCGCGCCGCACGTCGCCGCCAATCACCACCGTGCCCTGGTTGTTCACGATGTCGCCTATGCTGATGTGTACCGTTGCTGCGCCCCTGCCTTGCTGCCCCTTGTCCAAGATCTCGCCAATTTGTTTCTGTAACTCGTCTTTCATCCCTGCCCCCTGAGTGCGTGCCGCTATCTACATGCGGCTAAGTCTATGATATTGCTTACGGTATCGTGGTCTGGTCGTTCGTTTTTGCTGGCGAAATGGCGGTATAGCACGCGCACCAGGCGCGCTTGGGCGGCGGGCTCCAGGTGGATGTTGCGCGCCTGAAGCTCCACAAACGCCGCCGTTGCCACCTCCTCCAGTAACGCCAGATTCTCCTCGCTTGGCCCGGCGGGCGGTGCCTTGGGCGCTTCTGCTGTGCCGTCTGGCGCGCCTTTACCCGTGGCTAGCCACTCCACCGAAACGCCTGCTGCATTAGCCATCTTTACGAGCCTTGAGCGTGACGGGTCTGACTCGCCACGCCGCCACTTGCTGAGCACAGAAGTGGACACTTCTGCTATTTCTGCCATTTTCGTGGAGCCACCCACTCGATCTATGGCCACGGAAACCCGCTCCCCAAACGCGTCAACCTTCGCGGCCTGAACATTGACCTCTTCGTTCGTAGAAGTTTGACGCGTCATAGTTACACCTAAGCCCTTGATTTCAGTGTTTTTAATAATTTATTACCACGTTTTTACAGGCATGCCGAACATTGACCTCCAATAACGTGGTTGACCATCCACATTCGTGGCGCTATATTCATTCATGTACTAACCCGAAAGCAGCAAAGAGCCTTTTACACATGAATGAAAAAAGCGCATCAAAAAAAGCCAGTCCAGAAGACTGGCATCGCGCCGACATCGTCGCCGCTGTCCGTAAAGCTGGCTGGTCTCTGCGAAAGCTCGCCACGCACCACGGCTACTCATGTGCGACCACGCTAACCGTTGCGCTTGATCGGCATTGGCCGAAAGGCGAGCGGTTGATTGCCGACGCGATTGGTACCGACCCCATGACCATTTGGCCGAGCCGTTACGCGAACAAGGATACCACTGGTGCCAATAAACGGAACTGTCAGCAGAGCAATAGAAAAGCAGCATAGGGTCAACTCCCTTCATGTGCCACTCAGGTTAGCCGCCACCAGAGAGGTCGCCTAGCCACAGAGTAGCGCCACGTTTGTAGCCACTGGACAAGGATACAGCCCCAATGACCCGTAAACGCTGGAAGCCCGCCCAACCGCACAGCCTGGAGCATGCCACCCGGCTATGCACCGACTACGCGCTGCACAAGCACAACCGCAGCGTGGCGCAAATAGCCGACCTGGTCGGGGTAAGTGAGTGGACGGTTTACAAGTGGATTGCCGATGGCTGCATCCCCACCCGCCGCATTCGCCCGTTTGAGTTTGCGTGTGGTGCCACGTTCATCACCCAGTGGATTGCAGGCAGCGCCCAAAAGCTGGTGATCGATATACCGGCAGGCAAGGCGTGCAGCCACCACGACCTGATGGATCTACAAACGTGCCTGAACAAGGCGGTTGAGCACCTAAGCCTTTTTTACCGCGAGCAACACGACGTAGAGGGAACGCTGGAAGGCGTTACCCAAGCCATTAAGCAACTCGCTGGCCACCGCGAAAACGTGCGGAAAGCCAGTGCGCCAGAACTTGAACTGTTTGAAAGGGCGTGACGATGAATGAATTACAGCCCAAACGGGGGTGTGCATGAACTGGTTTACCGCTAAAGAGCTAGCGGGCCTACCCGGCATGCCCGACACGCACAGCGCCGTGGTGCGCCGTGCCAAGCGCGACGACTGGGAAAGTCGCCCCCGCGCCGGGCGCGGCGGTGGCAGGGAGTACGCGTTCGATGCCCTGCCGCTGGAGACCCAGGCCGCACTGATGAAGCACGCCGCCCCCAGCGAGCCGGCGCCGCCCACCGCCCGCCGTGCCCCCAGCACCCCGGCAGTGGTGGATCGCGAGAGCCTGTGGGCCGCCTATGACCGCGCCCCACAAGGCATGAAAGACGAAGCCGCCCGCAAGCTGCAGCTGGTGCAGGCCGTGGAGCGGCTGGTGGCCAGCGGCAGCGGTCGCTCCAAGGCTGTCAGCGAAGCCGCCAAGGCGTTTGGCGAAGGGCGCTCCACCGCCTACCGCTGGCTGGGTGAGGTCAAGGGCGTGGATCGCAGCGACTGGCTGGCCGCGCTACTGCCGTGCTACGGCGGTCGCAGTGCCAATGCCGAGTGCAGCCCCGAAGCGTGGGAATACTTCAAGGCCCAATACCTGCGCCCCGAAGCCCCCAGCATTGCCGCCTGCTACGCCTGGGCCAAAGAGGCCGCCAAGCAGCACGGCTGGACACTGCCCAGCAAGCGCACCATGACCCGCTGGGCCAACGAAATACCCACTGTTACCCGCGTACTGACCCGCGAAGGCGAGGAGGCATTAATGCGACTTTACCCCGCGCAGCAGCGCACGGTGCGCGACCTGCACGCCATGTACTGGCTGAACGGCGATGGCTACAAGCACAACGTGTTTGTGAAGTTCCCGGACGGCACGATCGACCGCCCCAAAACGTGGTTTTGGCAGGACGTATACAGCCGCCGCATCGTGGGCTTTCGCACTGACCGCACCGAACACACCGACATGATCCGCCTGTCGCTGGGCGATGTGCTGGAGCGCTTTGGCATCCCCGAGCACGTCACCATCGACAACACCCGCGCCGCTGCCAACAAGTGGATGACGGGCGGCGTTAAAACCCGCTACCGCTTCAAGGTGAAAGAGGAAGACCCGATTGGCCTGATGCCGCAGCTAGGCATCCAGATCCACTGGACAAGCGTGTTCAAGGGCAAGGGTCACGGCCAGGCTAAACCGGTAGAGCGCAGCTTTGGCGTGGGCGGCCTGGGTGAGTATGCCGACAAGCGCTACGAGTTCCGGGGTGCCTACACCGGCCCCAACCCCACCGCCAAGCCCGAGAACTACGGCAGCACCGCGATTGATTTTGCCGAGTTCTGCCAGGTGCTGGCCGATGCCATCCGCCAGTGGAACGAGATGGAAGGCCGCCGCACCGAGATTTGCGATGGGCGCATGAGCTTTGCCCAGGCGTTCGACGAAAGCTACCAGCGCAGTGCCGACCGCGTACGCCGCCCCACCCAAGCCCAGCGCCGTATGTGGCTGATGGCTGCCGAGGCGGTCACGGTGCAGCGCGACAGCAGCCTGTCGCTAAAGATCGGCAGCGGCCCCAACGGCAAGAACCGCTACGGCAGCGATGCGCTGATCCCCTATATCGGTCGCAAGGTAGTAGTGCGCTTCGACCCCGATGCGCTGCACGAGTCGGTGCACGCCTACCAGATCGACGGGCGCTATATCGGTGAAGCCGAGTGCCTGTTTGCCGTGGGCTTTGGCGACAGCCGCGCCGCCCGCGAATGGGCGCGCAACCGCACCCAGCGCGCCAAGGCCGCCAAGGCGCAGGTGCAGGCCGAGAAGCGCATGAGCGAAGTGGAAACCCTGGACTACATGCCCGCACCGGAGCCGGAAGATACCGCCCCGCTGCAAACCGATGTGGTGCGCGGCAGCTTTGGCGAGCGCAAGCGTGTTGCTGGCAGTGACGTGGTGGTCGACGAGGAGAGCGAGAGCGTCGCGGAGAAGTACAGCTGGGATTCGATGGTGCGTGGCAACTTCGACCAGTGGAAGAAACGCCAGCTTTAAAGCACTGGCCCTGGGGTGGAGCCCAGGGCCAGCCAACAACGGGCCGAAGCCCTTTCCAAAAAGCAAATGGAGTATAGCAGATGAGTGATTCAAACGTGACCCAGTTCAGCAAAACCCGCAATGCCCACAACGATGCCCTGATTGGCGAAGTGCGCCAGATCATGGAAGCCGACAACCTGTCGCAAACCGCGCTTGCCCAGCTAACGGGCGTGGGTAAAGCCCGCCTTAACCAGTGGTTAAGCGGCACTTACAAGGGCAATGTGGCCGCCGTTGAGGAGAGCGTGCGCCGCTGGCTGGAAAGCCGCCAGGCATCCGCCGCGCTAGAGGGGCAAATGCCCGCCGCCCCCGACTGGGTGGAAACGCCCACCGCCCGCGCCGTGATGTCGGCCCTGTCGTTTGCCCAGATGGCTGAGGCCGTGTCGGTGGTCTACGGCGGTGCAGGCGTTGGTAAAAGCACCACGCTTGCCCGTTACCAGCAAAGCGCCCCCAACGTGTGGGTGGTGACCGCCACCCCAGCAGTGTCCGCCCCTGGCCCGATCCTGACGCGCATTGCCCAGGTGCTGGGTATTCGCACCACCGGCGCGGTGCACATGCTGGAAGCCAACATTATCGAGCGGGTGCGCGAAACACGCGGCCTGCTGGTGATCGACGAAGCCCAGCACCTGACCCACCGCGCCCTGGAAGCCGTGCGCTCCATTCATGACGCCGCCGGAATCGGCCTGGCCCTGGTGGGCAATGAGGTGGTGTACAGCCAGCTAACCGGCGGCAGCCGCAGCGTGGGCTTTGCCCAGCTGTTCAGCCGCGTGGCCAAGCGCGTGCGGCTTTCCCGCGCCAAGGATGCCGATGTGCTGGCGCTGCTAGACGCCTGGCAGATCCAAGAGAAACCCGCCCGCCAGCTTTGCCTGGACATTGGCCGCCGCCCCGGCGCACTGCGCGGCCTGTCGCAAACGCTGCGCCTGGCCAGCATGTTTGCCGCCACCACCGGTGCCGCCCGCCCGACTGCCGAGCATATCCGCGATGCCTGGCACGACCTGGGAGGTGAGGCGTGAACCACGAGACCGTGAAGATCCCCGGCCCGCTGCACCCTGACCTGTTCGGTGGCGTGTCACCGATCACCGTCGGCGCCGGTGACCTGCGTATGTACCGGGTCGAGATCGCCCCGGAGGGCCTAGAGGCCGCCTGGCTGGTGCTGGAAGTGGCTGCCGTGAATGCCCGCCAAGCGCACCAGTTTGCCGCCGCTGACTATGCCCGCCGTACCGGCACCCGCGAGCCGCTGGCGCTGGTGGCCATCGACCTACTCGACGCCCCGCCGGGGCCAGCCGACAAGCGGGCCTATCTGGCCCGCCTGGAGAAATGACATGCAAGCCTATAGCGACGCCCACCTGGAGCACTATGCCGACCGCTTTATCGCCCTGCGGTTAGCGCGCCACGGCATCAACCTGGTGCAGTACCTGGCCAACATCGACCGCTTTGAGCGCCTGGCGCTGGAGCCTGAGCCGCTGCTGCCTGCCCAGCAAGCCGCCGCGCTCAAGCTGTGGCAGCAGCAAGACACCGGGCTGGACGCGCCCAGCGCGACCGCCTCGCAAGCGGAGTGGCAAGACTGGCGCGAGCTGGTAGCGGGCTGGCGCGAAGAAACCACCGCCCAAGAGCGTGCCCTGGCACACCTGCCGCGCCGCAATGGCGCGATTGTTGAGCCGCTGGCCCATCACCGCTACCCGCGCAGCGCCGCCTGTAACTTCACCCGGAGGAACGCCTGATGAATGAGCGCGCCATGACCGAGCCCAGCGACATCGAAGTCGCCCTGGAAGATGAGATTCGCCAGATCCTCGCCAATGCCGACGACACCCTGTCGGTGGCCGAGATCTACGCCCGCAGCGCGCTGGCCGAAGGGCGGCACAGCGTGGCCGCACGGCTTGCCTCCATGGCCAAGCGCGGCCTGGTGGTCAGCTACCCCTGTGCCAATGGCCGCTGCTACCGCCTGCCCGTGCTGGCGCAGGGAGCGCCCAGCGTTACGCCCAAAACCATCAAGGGCCGCGTGCACGCACACCTGGTCAAGATGGGCAAGCCGCTGTCGCTGCGCCAGATCGCCCACAACCTGCAGCTGGATCGCAAGGCCGCCACCCGAGCGCTGAACGCCCTGGGTCGTGACGGCCTGGTGGACAAGATGCGCCTGGATGGCCATGGCCGCTGCGCCTGGTCGGTGGTGCCTGCCACCGCCCCGGCAGCCGAGCAAGCGCCGCCCACGCTGAGTGACGTGCTAAGCAACCTGCGCGAATCGCTGGGCTTTCTGCCCGGCGGCACGCTGCCCGAGGCCGACGAGGAGCCCCGCTTCGCACTGGCCAGCGACGGCACCCTGACCCTGTGCGTCAGCGAGATCGAGCTGGCGCTGGATAGCGAGCAAACCGAGGCGCTGCTGACCTACCTAGCGCCTTTCGTCCTACACCGCCAAGCCCAAAGGAGTGCGGCATGAGCACCATGATTCAACGGCTGGCCAGCCTGAGTGAGATCGGCAGCAGCCCTGTTAGCCAAGTGCTGCAAGACATGGGCGGGCTGGGCGCAAGCCAAGTGGCCATTACCGTTTGCGATGAAGACTTCAACACCCTGGGTGGGTTGGTGTGCCTGCACGGCCCCAACGCCGCCCGCTACATGCAGGCCATTCAGGCCGTTACCGAAGAGATCGAAAAGGAGCAAGAGCGTGAGCACTGAAACCCCCATGGAAACCGTTAACAAGCGCGCCGAAGACTACTCGGCCGAGCGCGACCGCCTGTGCCAACTGGTGGAAGCGCTGGAGCGCCAAGTGGAAACCGCCAAGCGCCAGGCGCTGCCGGATATTCGCGATGCGGTACGCCGCGCCAGTGAAGCCCACGACCGCCTGCGCGCTGCCGTCGAAACCCACCCGGAGCTATGGGAAGGCAAGCGCCGCACGGTGGTGATTGCCGGGGTGCGGGTCGGCATGACCAAAGGCAAAGGCAAGCTCTCCTGGGAAGACGCGGGGCAGGTAGTGAAGCTGATTCGTCGCCACTTCCCCGAGCAAAGTGAGGCGATGATCCGCGTGCGTGAGGAGCCGATCCGCAAGGCGCTAAGCGAGCTGACCGTGACCGAGTTGAAGCGCCTGGGTGTGACCGTTGAGGAGGCCGATGACCAGGTGGTGATCAAACCCACCGACAGCGAAGTGGACAAGCTGGTGAGCAAGCTACTGGAAGATGCCGAGCGCTTCGAGGCGGCAGCATGAGCGAGGCTCTCAAGTGCGGCGACCGCGTGAGCTACACGCGCACTGTTCGCAAAGGCAATCAGATCAGCATTTCGGCTCGCAAGGGGATGCTTGTCAGCATCAAGGGTGATGTTGCGTTTATTCGCGCTCAGAACGGTCGGCTGATCAACGTCAACGCCAACAGCGTGCGGCCCGCCAGCCAGCCCAATGCACTCACCGAATCCATTAAGGCTATGCAGGAAGGTTCCCAATGAATGAACACACCATCGTTGTTCGCTTTCCCGAAGGCGCTCAACCGAGCTACAGCGCGGCTACCGAGTTTCAAGGTGGCCAGGTGGTGGCAGTCGATTTTGACGGCAACCGCTTGAAGATTGCTCAAGAGCTAGAGGAGGCGCTGGAAGGGCTTTTGAGCGAGCTGGCAGATAGCGACCTCGACGGCTTAACGCTGCACGCAGAGCCTTTTATGCGTGCGCGCAACGCCCTGGAAGAAGCGCAAACAGTTAAGCGCTAAAGCGAAACGCCCTGCCACTGGCGGGGCGTCTGTCGGGCGCGGTGGCCCGGCACTGATGAGCAGCCAGCGAGGTAAGCAATGGATAAGTGGAAAGAGATTAAAGAGCGTTTGGCGCACCTGGGTGGTTCCGTCGAACTGCTGGCCGACGGCTACACGCTGTCGTTGGTCAAGGCGCATGACGGCAAGAAGATCTTCGTTCGCGTGTTCGTGGACGGTGTTGCCAAGGGTGAGTGGGCAAAGGCTGAAGACGGCGCGCCGGTTCACCCTGAAGCCCGGTTCTGGCGACCAATGAGGCGGGCGGCCTATCGCAAAAAAGCGTATCCGCACTTGAAGCGTGTGTTTGGCAAGAAGAAGGCTGACCGGATGGTGGCGCCGCAAGTGATTGGCTTTGTGCCGGACTTTGGTACCGAGGGCGCTGCGGTGGCCCATCTCAAGAAGCACTTTCCTGACCTGGAGATTAAGGCGAAAGCGGATGAGGTGACGCCATGAGTCTGGAGCGCATTCCGTACCGGCCTGTAAAGGCCGAATGGCGAGAGACGTTGGACATGCTTTGCACCCACTGCGCCCACGCGTGGGGCTGCGATGTGCTGGAGGGCATGATCGAGATGAAAGAGGGCAAGCCCTGGCCGGAGGGCGGCTGGGTGACCGACCCAGGCGCTGGTGTTACTTGCCTGAGCTACCAGCCCCAGCCGCGTGAGCGGCTTTCCCGCCAGCGCCTGCGCCAAGAGATGCGCGGCGCGGTGCCCATGTGCGGTGGCTGTGCTGCCCAGAAAGGCAGCGAGGCGTCTGTCAGTCTGCACACGCGACGCGACTTTGCCGCCGCCGTTAAGAATCGCCATGTGTTTGCCTGCCACGAGGGCGACAACCACGGCAAGCCGTGCGGTGGCTGGTGCCAGGCAGTGCGCCGCCAGATGAAAGGAGCCAAGGCATGATCAGCAAGCGCAAGTTAGCCCAGATCCATGTGGCCAAGGCGCAGTTGGGGCTGAGCGATGACGACTACCGGGCCATTTTGGCCCGCACCGCTGGCGTGAGCAGCGCCAAGGAGCTGACCGAGTGCACCGTGGGCGGCGTGCTGCACGAGTTCCGCCGCTTGGGGTGGCAGCCCAAAGCGCCCAAGCGGGCCGGGCGTGTGCCCAACACGTTCAACAAGCACGAGCAGTTGGCCAAGATCGAGGCGCTGCTGGCTGAGATGGCGCTTTCCTGGGAGTACGCCGGGGCGATTGCGAAGCGCCAGACCGGTATCGATCGCATCGACTGGCTGCGCACCGAGGCCCAGTTCCGGGGCGTGATTGCCGCGCTGGACGTGGAGCGCCAAAAGCGGAGCCTGCTGGCCTACGTTGACGAATGCCTGGAGAGCCTGGGGCAGGATCGCGACGCGCTGGCCCAGCGATACCGGCTGCCCGCCCACTGGGAGCGCAACCTGGCCATGTTGAAAAAGATGGCCGATGTGCTGCCGGAGCCTGCTCGCTACGTGCAGACCTTCGACCCGAGCTGTTAAGCGCCTTTTAACCCCTGTGTAACCCCTGGAGAAACGATGGATATTCGCTGCCCTTGCTGTCATTCCACCTTTGGTCTTGAGCATATCAATGAGGATGAGGCGCTGCGCGAGATGATGGCCCTGCTGGCTGACCTGCCCCGCGATACGTCGCGACCGCTGGTGGCGTATGTGGGTCTGTTCCGGGGCAAGACGCGGGCGACCGCCTATGAGCGTCAGTTGCGCCTGGCGCGTGAGGCGCTGGCCTTGGCGGGCGACATGGGGCTGGTGGGCGCGGCGCTGTCGGAAACCGTCGAGGCGATCCGCGCCAAGCGTGACAGCGGCGAAGACACCCGCCCGCTACGCAACCACAACTATCTGAAGCGGGTGGTGGAGTCGTTGGGCGCACGCGGCGTGGGCGTGGTGAGTCGGTCGCCACGCCTGAGCAGGCCGCGCCGTCACGCCCGGCCAAGGGCGTCATGCGGGCGCTGCAAGCCATGGAGCGGGGGCGTCAATCATGAGTCAGCCCGCCCAATGGTTCCGTGATGAGATCTTCAACGGCCTGGCGCGCCTGCTGGTGCTGCGCCTGCCCAGCGCCCCCTGGGAAGACGAGGCCGAGTACACCCAGCAGACCTGGATCGACACCCTGTGGAGCGCACCAGTGGGGTGGGATGCCGAGCAGGACGCCCTGCGCCTGCGCGCCGCGTTTGCCCGCCTGGCGCGTGAGGCTGACCGCTGGCCCGTGCCTCGTCAGCTGCTGGAGGCCATGCCTGCCCGGCCACCGCGCCCGCGCCTGGCAGCGCCGCCCATGAGTGAGGCCCAGGTGGCCCGCAACCGCCAGCGCCTAGCCGAGATGATGCGCGAGCTGGGCGTTGGCTCACGCCGAAAGGAGCGCCGCTGATGCTAGATGTGAGGGAGATTGAGGAGCTGCCCCAGTCGCTGGTCGATGTGGCAGAGGTGATTGGCCTGGCGGCCACGTTGGCCCTGGTGGAGAGCGCTGGCGGCGTGCGCGTGTACGTGCCGGAGCGCCTGGGTGATGAGCACCGCCTGATCGAATGGCTGGGCCGTGATGCCGCCGCTGCTTTGTCAGCGGCGTTTGCCATGGAGGAGCTGGTGGTGCCGCGCTGCGCGGATGCGTTGCGCCGGGTGCGTAACCGCCAGATCCGCCACGAGCGCGACCAGGGCGACGCCCCAGCGGTGCTGGCGTTGCGCTACCGCCTGACCGAGCGCCAGATCTATACCATCCTATCGCGGGACGATGCCGCGAACAGCGACCAATACTCCCTGCTGTAACCCTTGTTGTCACTGCTAGTAGACCGCGCCCGCTGGGCGCGCTAACCTGCACCCTCCTGCCTGATACGCCGCCCTGGCGTTAACCGCTGAAGCCCTTCGCCTGCCTGTATCGCCCCCTGGCCGTTACCGTCGAGTCTCAAGCCATTACTACCGAGACCCGACTGGAGACGGCCATGATTGCCACGCTACTCGATAAATTCCGCGCCTTTCCCTGGCTGCTGTTGGCGTTAGTCGCCACGGCGGCGGTGGGCCATTTTGCCCCCTACCAGCTGGGCGTGCTGGTGTGGTCGCTTTCCAAGCTGTGCCTGGGTGCCTACCTGGGTTATTGGGTTGACCGCACGATCTTTCACTACGCCCGCCCCCACGACTTCTACCACCTTGCTAGCCGCCTGGATGCCCAGGGGTTGCGTAACGGTGCGCGCCATATGCGTCAACAGGCGGGCCTTGCCTCACTGCGGCGCGTGGGCGTGATGGCGGCGGCCATTCTGGCGCTGGGCCTGGGGGTCTAGCGTGGGCGCGGATACTGCCGCCGTGCTGCTGGAGGAAGGCTTTCGGCTGGTGGCCGATGCCGACGCCCTGGCGGGCCAGCCTGACGCAGGCCCGGAGCTGCTGCGCCTGACCCTGCGCCTTCGGGATGTAGTGGCGCGGGCTGAGGTGGCGTTAAAGGAGACCGACGCATGAGCCGTTCTTACCGTCTTTCGTACTATCACCGTACCTACTTCCGCGTTCAGCGCCGCATGAGCGGCCTGTTGCGCGCCGGGCTGGCGTTGTGGCTGCTGGGCTGGATGCTGGGCGAAGCGGCCCAGGCCCAAGGTATTCCGGGGCAGGCGGCCCAGTATCAGCGCGAACTGACCCGGATTGTGCAGCAAGAGTTTGGCCTGCCCGCGCCGGTAGCGCTGCACGCTGCACAGATCCACCAGGAGAGTGCCTGGCGGGCCAATGTCGATAGCCCGGTGGGTGCGCAAGGGCTTTCCCAGTTCATGCCATCCACCAGTGCGTGGATTGCCGAGATTTACCCCGACCTGGGCCAAGCGGCCCCCTATTCGCCCACCTGGGCCATGCGCGCCCAGGCCCGCTACAACCGCTGGCACTGGCAGCGCCTAAGCGGTACCGCCGACCAGTGCGCGCACTGGGCGTTTGCCATGAGCGCCTACAACGGCGGGCTGGGCTGGGTTAACCGCGACAGGCGTTTGGCCACGGCGGCGGGCGATGATGCCGCCCGCTGGTTTGGTCATGTGGAGCGCTACACGAACCGCGCTAGCTGGGCGAAGCGCGAGAACCGCCACTACGTGCGCCATATCCTGCTGACGCTAACGCCCCGCTATGCGCGGGCGGGCTGGCAAGGGGGTGAGCCATGCTCATGAAGCTGTTGCGCTTTGTTCCCGCCAAGGTGTGGGCTGTCGGTGCGGTGGTGGCCGTGGTGGGCGGCGGCTGGCTGTGGCACCAGTCCGAGACTGCCCGGCTGGAGTCTGCGCTGAGCGAGACGCGCGCGGATGCCGAAGTGCTACGCAAGGGGCTCGACGCCTGGCAGGCGCGAGCCGATCGCTACCGCGACGACCTGGCCACCGCCATTGCCGAGCAGGCACACGCCGAGCGTGCCGTACGTGAGTTGCAGGCCGAGCTGGCTGACAGCGGCGACCGGTACCGAGATCGCCAGCGCCGCATCGAGCAGGCCCCTGAAAGCGATAACGGCCCGGTGGCGCCGGTGCTGCGTGATGCGCTGGAGGCACTGCAATGACGGTCGTCATCCTGCCTTATTGGCACTTCCTGGTGCTGTGCGCCTCGCTAGCCGTCTTAGTCTGGTGGCCGGGCCGCCCGTGCGTGGTGTGGTTGGTATGTGTCGCGCTTTTGGTGATGACGCTGACCGGCTGCGCGGGCACCCCAGAGCCTGAAGAGCCGCCCGAACCTTTGCCCGCGGTGGTGCTGTGCGCACTACCGGCGGGCATGACTGAAACGAAGACAGAGCCGGTAACGCCCGGCGGTGATTATACGCAGCGCGAGGTGGCCGCCTACGCCACCGCGCTGCACCAATGGGGCAAGGCAGGCTGGAAGCGAGTCGCCGCGTCACGCGAATGGAGTCAGGACTGTGTGGACAGAGCAGCAATACGAGACGGCGGCCACGCTGAGTGAGCGTGAGCGCGAGGCCGCCTTGGCGCGGCACAGGGAGCAAATGGCCAATGCGGCGCCATCGCCGGATGGCTGCTGTGAAGAGTGTGGTGAGCAGATCCCGCCCGAGCGGCTGGCGGTGCTGCCCAATGCGCGGCGCTGCGTGCCCTGCCAGACAGATCACGACAAACTTAAAAAACGCTATGCGAGGGGATGATGGTAGAGCCAATCGACTGGACAGCGGCCCGCTTTTTTTTCGACCTGGTGCAGGTGGCGGGCTTGGCGGCGGTGTCCGCCTACGCCTGGTGGGTGAATCGTCACCGCGCCACCGGGCAAGCGATCGACACGATCAACGAGCGCGTGGACGAACTGGAGCGCCGCGTGGACGGTGTTGATCACGACCTGCGCCACCGCCCTGGCAGCAAAGAGCTGCGCGACCTGTGGCGCAAGCTGGATGAGACCAACCAGGGGCTGGTGCGGGCAACCTCCACCAATGAGGCGCTGGCCAAGCAGCTGGGCATGATTCATCAACACCTGTTGGAGCAACGCAAATGAGCTATGAGCGCATTCTGACCGAGGATCGCCGCCTGCAGATCCTGCGCCTGCTGGAACAATCGGCAGGGTATAGCGCCAGTGCCCTACTGTTGGGTAGCGCCCTGGATAGCATGGGCCATGCCGTTAGCCAGGATCGGCTGATGGTCGACCTGGACTGGTTGGCCGAGCAGGATCTGGTCACGGTGACGGACGTGGGTAGCGTGGCGGTGGCCAAGCTGACGGCGCGGGGCGGCGATGCGGCGGCGGGGCGTGCCCGCGTGCGCGGTGTTAAGCGACCGATGCCGGGGGAGTAAGCCATGGCCCGCCGTAGCAGTGTTGCCAAGTTAGACCCGCGTATTCGTGAGAGCGTGGATCGTGCCATTCGTGACGGTCGCGCCACGATTGATCAGATCGTCGAAAAGCTCGATACCATGATGGGCGATGACGCCCCCAGCCGCAGCGCGGTGGGGCGTTACGTCAAGTCGGCCCGCAAGCAAATGGAGCGCTACCGCGAAGCTCAGGAGCTGGCCAAGGTGTGGGTGGGCAAGCTGGAGGAAGATCCGGATGGCGACGTGGGCCGCCTGCTGTCGGAGATGCTGCGCACCGTGGCCTTCCAGCAGCTGGCCAACGCTGGCGATGAAGATGCCGAGATCAGCACCAAGGACATCATGTTTTTGGCGGGGGCGATCAAGGATCTGGCCAGCGCCGATAAGGTAAGCATGGAGCGCGAGCTGCGTATCCGTAGCGAGATGGCCAAGAAGGCAGCGGACAAGGCAACCGAGATCGCCAAGCGCGGCGGCCTGTCTGCCGAAATGGTGAACGACCTGCGCCGCGAGCTGCTGGGGATCGCCAAATGAGTAGCGTACCCGTCAAGCTGCCCGCCACCCACGATGCCGACCCGCCACCGGTGCTGCTGGACTACCAGCAGGCGTGGATCGCAGACGACAGCCAGCTGAAGGTTAGCGAGAAATCGCGGCGTACCGGCCTGACCTGGGCGGAGGCGGCGGACGATGTGCTGATTGCCGCTGCCGCCAAAAGCGCCGGTGGCATGAACGTTTATTACATTGGCTATAACCAGGACATGGCCATCGAGTACGTCGAGGCGTGCGGCATGTGGGCGCGGGTGTTCAATCACGCGGCCAGCGCCGTCGAGGAGGGTCTGTGGGAAGACGATGGCGACGACAAGCATATCAAGACGTTTACCATCAAGTTCCCCGACAGTGGCCACCGCGTGGTGGCGCTCTCCAGTCGCCCCGCCAACCTGCGCGGTAAGCAAGGGGTGGTGGTGATTGACGAAGCGGCCTTCCACGACAAGCTGGGCGAGCTGCTGAAAGCGGCGTTAGCGCTGCTGATTTGGGGCGGCAAGGTGCGCGTGATCAGCACTCACAATGGCGAGCGCAACCCGTTTAATGAGTTGATCAGCGATATCCGCGCAGGCAAGCGGGCGGGATCGGTGCAGCGCATTAGCTTCAAAGAGGCGATTAAGCAGGGGCTGTATCGCCGCGTGTGCTTGCGCCTGGGTAAAGAGTGGACGGCCAAGGGCGAGCAAGAGTGGATGGAGGGCGTGTACGCCTTTTACGGCGATGCGGCCAGCGAGGAGTTGGACGTGGTGCCCTCGCAGGGCAGTGGTGCCTGGCTGTCGCGTGCGCTGATTGAGGCGCGCATGGTAGACAGTGCGCCGGTGCTGCGCCTGCGGATGGAAGACGAGTTCAAGCACTGGGCCCCGCACTTGCGCGAGGCCGAGATCCGCGACTGGTGCGAGCGTGAGCTGGCCCCGCTGCTGTTGAGCCTGCCCGCTGAGTTCTTGGTGAGCGTGGGCGAAGACTTTGGCCGCGTGTCTGACCTGACGGTGATTGTGCCGATGGTGGTGGGCGCTGACTTGACGCGCCGCGTGCCGTTCATGGTGGAGCTGGGCAACATGCCCTTCGAGCAGCAGCGCCAGGTGCTGTTTTATATTTGCGATCGGTTGGCCCGCTTTCATGTGGGCGCGCTGGATGCGCGGGGCAATGGTGCCTACCTGGCAGAGGTGGCCACCCAGCACTATGGGTCGCGCATCCATGAGGTGCAGTTTACCGAGGGGTGGTACCGCGAGCACATGCCGCCGCTCAAAGCGGCCTTTGAGGATGGCGACCTGCTTATCCCTAAAGACGCGCATGTGCTGGATGATCTGCGGGCGCTCAAGCTGGTCAATGGGGTGGCGCGCCTGCCCAAGAGCACCGGCCAGCAGCAGCGCCACGGCGATGCGGCCATCGCCCTGGCTTTGGCGCACTACGCCACCCGCCAGGATGGGGTGGAGATTGATTTTCGTTCGACCGGCGTGCAGCGCACCGGCTATGAGGGTGGGCGTGTGACCCAGGATGTGGGCTGGGGCGCGATCGGCGGCAGCATGGATACAGGGAGCTTTTAATGGCAAGCACTAAGCCCGAAATGCAGGAGGTGGCCACCACGCTGGATGGCCGCGATATGACGCGGGGCTATGTGTCGCCGTTGCAGCTGTTGCAGCCTAGCGACACGGTGCTGGCTGCCCGTGGCGGTGGCGACCTGCGGCTTTATGAGGAGCTGCTGCGCGACGACCAGGTGCAGGCCACCTGGGCGCAGCGACAGCTGGCCACCGTGTCTGCCGAATGGGAGGTGGAGCCCGGCGGCCCGCGCCGCCAGGATAAGGCGGCGGCGGAGTTTCTGCGCGAGCAGCTGCAGGCTATCCGTTTCGACCGTGCTACCAAGGGCATGCTGTACGGCGTGTTCTACGGCTATGCGGTGGCTGAGTGCCTGTGGGGGCGCGATGGCCGCTTTGTGACCCTTGACCAGCTGCGCGTGCGTAACCGCCGCCGCTTTCGGTTCGACGGTGCCGGGCGGCTGCGGCTGCTGACGGCTGACCAACCCAATGGCGAGCTGCTGCCTGACCGCAAGTTCTGGCACTTTGCCACCGGTGCCGATCACGACGACGAGCCCTATGGCCAGGGGCTGGGACACTGGCTTTACTGGCCGGTGTTTTTCAAGCGTAACGGGCTGCGGCTATGGCTGGTGTTCCTGGACAAATTCGGCCAGCCCACCGCCAAGGGTACGTTTCCCCAGTCCAGCACCGAGGGGCAAAAGCAGAAGCTGCTGCAGGCGCTGCAGGCCGTGCATAGCGACAGCGGCGTGATCGTGCCTGACGGCATGCAGATCGAGCTGATCGAGGCGGCGCGCAGTGGTACCGCTGACTACACCTCGCTGTATGACCGCATGGATCGCGCTATCGCCAAGGTGATCCTGGGGCATACCGGTTCCAGCGAGAGCGCGCCGGGCCGCCTGGGTGGCGAGGACATGGCCAGCGACGTGCGCGACGATATCGTCAAGGCTGACGCAGACGTGGTGTGCGAGAGCTTCAACCGCAGCGTGGCCAAGTGGCTAACCGAATGGAACTTCCCCAATGCCGCCACGCCCCGCGTGTGGCGCAAGATGGAACAGCCGGAAGACCTCAACAAGCTGGCCGAGCGCGACGAGCGCGTGGCGCGGCTAGGGTATCGCCCCAACCTGCGCTATGTGCAGGAGCGCTATGGCGATGGCTGGGAAGTGGACAACCGCCCACCACCGGCAGCACCGTTGGGCTTTAGTGAGCGTGATGACGCCAGCGCCAAGCGGCGTGGCGACATGATGACCGACCGCCTGGAGCGTGAAGCCGAGCCCGCCTGGGGCGAAATGATGGAACCGGTGCGCCGCCTGCTGGCGAATGCAGGGAGCCTTGAAGAGGTGCGCGACGGCATGGCGGCGCTGTATGCCGAAATGCCCAGCGAGCAGCTGGCCAAGGCAATGCAGAAAGCCATCGCCGCCGCTGAGCTTTCCGGGCGCGCCGATGTGAGCGAGGGCGAGTAGTGGCTATCGAGTACCGGGATCTGCCGTTTGAGGAGGCGATCGCCTTCTTTCGCAACAAGGTCAACATGCCCAGCGAGCGCTGGACGGACGTGTGGAAGGATGCCCACGACAGCGCCTTTATGGTGGCCGGGGCGGCCAAGGCGGACTTGCTGAACGACCTGCGCGCTGCTGTCGACGAGGCGATCAGTAGCGGCACCACCTTGGCCCAGTTCCGCGAGCGCTTCGACGATACCGTGGCGCGCACTGGCTGGGAGTATCGAGGCGGGCGCGGGTGGCGTACGCGGGTCATTTACGAAACCAACCTACGCACCGCCTATGCCGCCGGGCGGCATGCCCAGCTAACCGACCCGGATTTGCTCAAGGTGCGGCCTTACTGGCAGTACCTGCATGGCGGCAGTGCCGACCCTCGTGAGGAGCACCTGCAGTGGGATCGGATGGTGCTGCCTGCCGACGACCCCTGGTGGAATGAGCACTACCCGCCCAATGGCTGGGGGTGTAGCTGCAAGGTGGTGGCCAAGGGGCCGAGCGACCTGGCGCGCATGGGCAAGGATGGCCCGGATACCGCCCCGGCCACCCAGCGCGAGCCGTGGCAAGACACGACCGGGACGCGCCAGGAAGACGTGCCGGAGGGTGTTGACCCTGGTTTTAACTACCCGCCAGGGCGCAGTGTGGCCGCCCGCACGCGAGAGGCCGTGGAGCGCAAGCGCAGCCAGCTGCCGGACGTGCTGGCCACGGCCATGATGACCGAGGTGCGCGCCGCCCTGCGCGAAACCCCCGACGACCTGGAGTAACCCCATGGCAGGTATTGCGTTACGCCACGAGATCCGCGATGAGGAAGTGGCCGACATGCTGGGGCGGATGCGGCGCAACGTCGAAAACCTGCGCCCGGCGCTGCTGGAGATTGGCGAGCACCTGCAGGGTGCTGTCGAGGAGCGCTTTCGCAGTGAGACCGACCCCGAGGGCAGGCCCTGGGAGCCGCTGAGCGACTTCACCAAGGCCAATAAGCGCAACGACCAGATCCTGACCGAGAGCGGCGGTAGCGGCCTGCGTGGTTCGATCCACTACCGGGCGGGCAAGGATGTGCTGGAGCAAGGCACCAACAAAATCTATGGGGCGATTCATCAGCTGGGCGGTACCGTGAAGGCCAAGGGCGGCGGCGCGCTGGCCATTGGTCGGCCCGGTGGGGCCTTTGCCCTGGTCAAGCAGGTCACGATTCCTGCCCGCCCTTACCTGGGGCTTTCCAGCGAGGATCGCCAGGTGATCGACGAGGTGCTGGCAAGGCATGCTATGCCCACTGGTGCGGGTAGCGCATAAGCGGCCTGTAAGCCGCTGTGAGCGTCGTTCGCCTAACCCGCCACGATGTTACTCGTGATTTTTTTTACACGCCCCTGCGAAGATTTAAACAGGGTTTAAACAGCTTGCCCCTTTGCGCGTGGGCTGGTTATATGGTGCCACCCCGTTGCGGGTGCTTTTCTCTCCCCTGATCCCCTGCTGCACTCTGGGCTTTCCGCTGAAGCCCTTCGGCTTACCGCACACCCCCTTTGCTTCCGATACTGGCCCCCACGAACACGGGAGGCCGCTATGCAGCGCATCGAAATTTTCAAGCCGGGCAAGCATACCGATATGTCTGGCGAGACCATCGGCTTTACCGAGCAGCAGCTGCGCGATAGCGCCGCCGCCTACGATCCGGCGTTGCATGAAGCGCCTATCGTGGTGGGGCATCCGCGCCACGACCACCCCGCCTATGGCTGGGTCAAGTCGCTGTCGTTTGCCGACACCCTAGAGGCTACCCCTGACCAGGTGGAGCCGCAGTTTGCCGAAATGGTGGCGGCTGGCCGCTTCAAGAAAGTGTCTGCCAGCTTCTACCGCCCCGACTCCCCCGCCAACCCTAAGCCCGGCGTTTACTACTTGCGCCATGTGGGCTTTTTGGGTGCCCAGCCGCCCGCCATCAAGGGCCTTAAACAGATCGAGTTTAGCGAGCCTGAGCGCGACGTTGTCGAGCTTGAGTTTGGCGAGATCCGTGGCGGCATCCTGCAGCGCCTGTTTCGCGCCCTGCGTGAAAAGCTGATTGCCGAGGGTGGCGTGGAAGCTGCCGACAAGGTGCTGCCTGATTGGGAAATCGAAGCGCTTGAAGACCGTTCCGAGTCGTCCGCCTACAGCGAGACGCCCCGGCCAACCCCGCCCCACCCAACCACCCCGGAGGTGACCGACGTGGACAAGCAAGAACTGGAGCGCCGCGAGCAAGAGGCCGAGGCCCGCGAGGCGCGCATTAAACAGCAGGAAGCCGACTTTGCTGAGCGCGAGCAGAAGTATCGTGCCGAGGCGAGCGCCTCCCTGGTCGACGACCTGGTGAAGCAAGGGCGCGTACTGCCCAAGCACCGTGACGGCCTGGTGGCGTTTATGGCCAATCAGGATGGCGAGGGCGCGCTGGAGTTTGGCGAAGGCAAGGACGCCACCAAAACGACCGGACGCGACTTCCTGGAGACGTTCCTGAAAGAGCTGCCGGTGGCAGTGGATTACAGCGAGCGTGCCGCAGGCGGCGACGATGCCGACGATGCGGGCCAGTACCACGCCCCGGATGGCTACCAGGTCAACCCGGAAAAGGCGCGCCTGCACTCGCAAGCGCTGGCGTACCAAGAGAAGCACGAGTGTGACTACGTCACGGCGGTGAATGCCGTGCAGCGCGGAGGTGGCAAGGCATGAGCCAGAAGATTCCTGTTCTAACGCTGACAGCGGTGGCCGCTGGTGCGGTGGCCGCCCATCGCTTCGTGGGCTTTGACGGTGCCCAGCTGGATACCGCTGGGGCGGAAGCCTTTGGTGTAGCTAACTTCTCTGCCGTGGATGGCGACGACCTGAGCCTGGATGTGATGGGTACCACGGTGGTGGAGACCGGCGGCGCGGTGGGCGTGGGCGATGACGTGGTGTCTGACGCCAACGCCATGGCGATCACCAACCCGGCGGTGGGTGGCGAGAAGGTGCTGGCCAAGGCGCTGGATGCTGCCAGCGGTGCCGGTGAATTTATTGAAGTGCTGATCGTCCGCTAAGCGGGCGATCAGCACT
>Ga0209344_10002510_pt1 | contig 20225 bp, 16 predicted proteins | sample Cruoilmetagenom6_FD_187293 | JGI IMG/M metagenome (GOLD analysis project Ga0209344, IMG submission 187293) | Oil polluted marine microbial communities from Coal Oil Point, Santa Barbara, California, USA - Santa Barbara Oil Seep Sample 6 (SPAdes)... | ecosystem: Environmental > Aquatic > Marine... | reverse complement strand
TCGGGCCGACCCCCACCCTTGATCCCTCCCCACAAGGGGGAGGGAGAAGAAGTAACCCCACGCAATCCTGCCAAGTGAGCCATCATCGCAACAGCCCACTAGCGCCTATCCTCAATGCGCACCACTATTCCGCGGCCCCCTGTTGATCCTTTTTGGATCGGGGCCGCCGTTTCTTCTTTTCTGCCGGCACCAGCGGCAGGCTCACGCGGAAACACGCCCCGCGCCCACGCCCACTGACAAGGTCAAGCCGCCCGCCCATGCGCGAAATGATCTGATAGCTGATCGCCAGCCCCAGCCCCGAGCCGGCCTCGTCGCGATCGCCGCGCCGCCGCCCGCGCGAGAATTTCTCGAAAATCCGCCGCTGGTCCGAAACCTCGATTCCCGGCCCGTTATCCTCGATATCGACAATGAAATCATGCCCGGTCACCGCAGAATAAATTTTCACCTGCGGCGCCTCGGCATCATTATATTTGATGGCGTTCGACAGCAGGTTGATAAACACCTGCGCCAGCCGGTCCGGGTCTGCTGCCACCAGCACACCACCAATCGCCGGCCCGATATCGACCTGCATATTGCGCTGTTGCAGCAGCGGCTCGCACACTTCAATCGCCCTTGCGATAACCGCATTGGGGTCAATCGGGGTGTTCACCCATTCCCGTTCGCCGCGTTCCAGCGCGCTCAAATCGAGAATTTCATCGAGCAGCCGCGTCAGCCGCAGGCTTTCCTGATGGATGGTTGAGGTAAAGCGCTTGCGCTGGTCGCCCGAGAGGTCGCGATGCTCCAGCAATATCTCGGCAAACGAGCGGATCGAGGTCATCGGCGTGCGCACTTCATGGCTCACCTGCGACAGGAAATCGTCCTTTTGCTGGTCCAGCTTGCGCATCTGCTCATTGGCCTCCTGCAATTGCGCCGCCGTATTGCGCAATTCCTCCGAGGTCTGTTCCAGCCGCTGCGAATATTCGATCACCTGCTGCGTCTCATCGGCAATCTGCATCACTTCTTCGAGCGAAACCTCATTGCCCGACACCACTTTCGACAGCATCACATGGGCCGAGGCCGCGCCAATCGAGCCGGCCAGTTCCCGCTCCAGCTGCCCGATCAGCTCCGGGCTCGGCTCCACATTGCCGCGCGACACGCCGCGCTCCCGGGCAAAGCCTTCAAACAGCGCATAGGTGCGCTCGCCGCCCAAAATCCGCTGCGCCACGAAAAACAGGTCGTTGACCGTCGCCGACCCGCGAATGAAATTCGACTGATCGGCAGAATGGCGGCGAAACACATCGACAAACAGCGTTGCCTGCACCCGTTCCAGCGTGCTCTGCGAGGTAAAGATCGAGACAAGGATCAGCGTCGCACTATTGAGAAACAGGCTCCAGAACACCGAATGCACCAGCGGGTCCATGCCCTCCAGCCCGAACAGCGCCTCGGGCCGCAACAGCGCGATCCCCCAGGGCCCGTGCTGCATCAAATCGCTGATCCAGGGGCTGGTTGAACCAAAACTGGGCAGGAACATCGTCCACGCCCAGATGCTGAACCCCATCAGCGTCGCCGCAATCGCCCCTTTCACCGTTGCATCACGCCAATAGAGGGCCGCAATCATCGCAGGCAGGAATTGCGCCACCCCGGCAAACGAGATCAGCCCGATAGCCGCCAGCGCGTCGGAATTGCCGGTCAGCCAGAAATACAGAAAGCCTAAAAACAGCACAAAGGCGATGGAAATGCGCCGGCTGTTCAAGAGCAATTGCGTCACGCCACGCCCGTCGCCGGTCCCCAGCGTTTCCGAACTGGAAAGCGCAATCGGCATCACGATATGGTTCGAAACCATGATCGAAAGGGCAATCGTCGCCACAATGATCATCGAGGTCGCGCTGGAAAACCCGCCGATAAACGCAAACAGCGCCAGCCACGTATTGCCCGTCGCCAGCGGCAGCGTCAAAACGAACATGTCCGGGTTCGACCCATTGGGCAGGGTGGTCAGCCCGTAAAGCGCAATCGGCATGGTGAAGACGCTCATCAGCAGCAAATAGGCGGGAAATGCCCACCCGGCGGTGCGCAAATGGTCCTCGTTGGAATTCTCGACAACGGTAATCTGGAACTGGCGCGGCAGGCACAAAACCGCCGCCGCCGAGAGCACCAGTGTCGCCACCCAGCGCGGCCCGAACGTATCCTCGGAATGGATCGAAATCCCGGATTCAACCGCCCGTTGATAAATCGCCTCAAAGCCGCCGCCAACACCGAACACCACGAAAATCCCCACCGCCAGCAGGGCCAGCATCTTGATCACCGCTTCAAAGGCAATCGCGGCCACAACCCCGTGATGCTGTTCCTTGGCATCCACATTGCGCGTGCCGAACAGAATGGTGAACAGCGCCATGCCCGCCGCCACCCCCAGCGCCAGCGTCACATCGTCAAACGAGGAGAGGCCGCCCGCCACATCAGCCGCACTGATCACCCGGATCGAGGATGTGATCGCCTTCAATTGCAGCGCGATATAAGGCGTGGTGCCAATCACCGCGATCAGCGTCACCAGCACCGCCAGCCGCCCGGACTTGCCAAAGCGTGAGGACAGTAAATCGGCCACAGAGGTGATGCGCTGGGTCCGGCCAATGCGCACCAGCTTGCGCAAAATGAACCACCAGCCGACAAAAACCAGCGTCGGCCCCATATAAATCGTCAGAAATTCCAGCCCGTTGCGCGCCGCCGATCCCACCGCGCCATAAAACGTCCAGGAGGTGCAATAGACCGAAATCGACAGCGTATAGACAAGCGGCGAGCGCAGAAATCCGGCATTGCCGTCCCGCGCGCGCTTGTCGCCGAAATAGGCCAGAACGAACAACAGGCACACATAGCCAAACGCAATGAAAATGACGAAATTGGCCGACAGCATCAGCTTTCGTCCTCGCCGTGCCGTTCGGGCGGCCGGTCGTCACCCATGCGCTGCGATAAAAAGGCGGTTATCCCGATCAATGCCGTCCAGACACCAAAAAGATAAATGACTTCAAGGGGCACGCCAAAAATCATCACGTCCCGGTTAAACACATTGGCCAGCGGCGGAATCAGCAAAAGGGCACCAAACAGGGGCAATACGAAAGCCGCATTTTCCAGTTTGCGCCGCTCGCCCATCAGGCCTTGGTCGTGCTGAGCAAACCTCGCACGGCCTCCACCACTTCGGCATTGGCATAAGGCTTGGTCACAAATCCGTCGGCCCCCAGTTCCTCGGCAATGCGCCGGTCCTGTTGCTGGCCCTTGGCCGTCAATATCAGTACCGGCAGGGCGCTGATGGCACTGTCGGATTTGATCTGCTTGAGAACTTCAAAGCCCGATCGTTTGGGCAGCATAACATCGAGCACCAGAACGCGCGGTTTCAGTGTTCTGATAGCGTCAAAAACAGCGTCACCATCGGTGACGGTATGGATAGACCAGCCGGCGCGTTTTAAAATGAAATCCAGCGATTCCAAAATGCCCGGCTCATCCTCCGCAATGAGCACGTCAATCATCAATGTCCCCCTCCATCCAGCCCTCAGGCCGGAATCCTCACCCGACTAAACAACAATCAGCTGCGTTCGCCAAGGTCAAACCTTTGCGGTACCAGCGACGAACGCACCGTTGTGCCCTCCGCGCCGGGGCTCAGTGCTTCCTCCTGCCGATAGGCACATTCCCGCCGGACACAGAGGCGGCAGGCCGGTCCCACCGGCACATCGGCACTCGGATTATCCAGATCCAGCCCCTGTCCATAGATGGTGCGGTCGGCATGCAAGATATCGCAGGCCAGCATCACCGAGGAGTGGAAGGGCTGGTCCTTGAAGGTCGCCAGCCGCTTGGAAACCGTTTTGGCAACAAACAGATAGCGTGATCCGTCGGCAAACCGCACCACCTGGCGCACCGCCTGTCCGGGGGAGCGGAAAGCGGCATAAATCGCCCAGAGCGGGCAGGCATGGCCCGAATTGGGCAGCAGCAGGCCGGGCAGGGGGAAATGCTTGGTCAGCCGCCCCGCCGGGTCCGAGCGCAAGAACCCGAAGGGGATGCCTTCCTCGCCCTCCCGCCTCAGGGTCACCAGCCGGTGCGCCACCTGTTCAAAACTTGCTGTATAAGTCTGGCTGAGGAAGTCTATGTCATAGGCGTGAGTCTCCGCATCGGCCAGAAACGGCCCATAGGGAAACACCAGCGCCCCGGCGAGATAGGCGCTCATGGCGCGATGGGCCAGCCGCCGTGCCGCCGGCGAGGTCAGCCGCGCATCATTGATCTGGGCATTGATCACCTCGGGGGCCGCCAGTTCGGCCAAAAGCTGCGCCAGCTGGAATTGCCGCGTCGCCGCCGTGGTCGAACCCTGAAACCACATCACCCGCCGCCCGCTATCGAAATAACTCTGGCCGGGAAACCCGCTTTCATTGGCATCGGGGGCCCGCCCGCGCTCCACCTGCACATTAAAGCGCCGCGCCAGCACATCCGCCAGCACCGCCTCACCGAACGGTTTGTCACCCAATCCCCCCCGCAATTCCTCTGCCGCCGCTTCCAGAGCCGGAAAATGATTGCGTTCGCTGAAAATCAGGTCATCCAGCTCGCGCGCGGGTGAAATCGAGCGGCGATGGTCGGCGGTCTGGTCGAAATGCTGGATCAGCGTCTGCCCCACATCCGACATCGCCCGCGCCTCGCGATTGATCGAGGTGAGAAACCGCCGGCTCTCCGCCTCCGACAGATCGCCCTCATCCTCAAGAATTTCCGCGCTCGAGCGCAGGGCAGTGATATGGCTGAGAATCTGGTGCAGCAGGGCCGAAAACAGCGGGTCCGAACGCAGCCGGTTACTCTGCGCCTCAAGCATGGCATTCACATCGGCATAGGCGCGATAAAGCCGGGTCAGCGAGTTGGCCACACGGGGAAATTGTGCCACCAGCGCCACCGCATCGGCATTGCGAAAATGCGCCGCATCGAACACCGGATCGGTAAAGGCCTCCTCGAGCTCCTGAATCAGCCTTTGTTCCGATTCGCCGGTCAGCTCTTCCAGTGCCATATCGAGTGAGGCGGCGATTTTTTGCAAAAGCACGCCCCCGACATCGCGTTTATTACCCTCGATCAGGTTCAGATAGCTTGGGGAAATGCCGATCGTCTTGGCGAGGCCGGATTGGGAAACCCCCAGTATTTTCCGTTGGTTGCGGATTTTCAAACCGATGGGCGCGCGCATGTTCAGCCTCGTTTTGTCAAAGAATTGACAGAATTTACTCTGCAATAGTACATATTTTTACAGAAAAATCCATATATTACAATGCACTATTGCTTTCATTTTCAAACTCTCCCTATTTTAGTCAGCGGTGTGGAAAGTCGGAGGAGATCGGCGCACACCGCATCAAAAGGAGGAGAGAATGAGCGAACGCGATAACGGCTTCAGCCGGCGTAAGGTGCTCAAGGGTACGGCTGCCGGCTTGATCGGTACCGGCCTTGCCCCAACCGTGTTTGTACGCGGTGCTTGGGCACAGGAGTTCTGCAACAATCCAACTGGCGACACTGTAACCTTCGGGTTCAACGTGCCGCAGACCGGCGCCTATGCTGCCGAAGGTGCCGACGAGCTCAAGGCTTATCAGCTCGCTGTCAAACACCTTAATGGTGAAGGCGATGGCGGCATGATCAGCACGTTTGTTGGTGGCCAGCTTAAGGGCAATGGCGTTCTGGGCAAGAAGGTCGCTTATGTCAGCGGCGATACCCAGACCAAGTCCGATGCGGCCCGTGACAGTGCCAAGCGCATGGTTGAGCGCGATGGGGCGATCATGATCACCGGCGGTTCGTCTTCGGGCGTGGCCGTTGCTGTTCAGGGTCTCTGCCAGGAAATGGGCATCATGTTCATGGCCGGGTTGACCCACTCGAACGACACCACCGGCAAGGACAAGAAGCGTTACGGTTTCCGTCACTTCTTCAATGCCTATATGTCCGGTGCTGCCTTGGCGCCCGTGCTCAGCCAGGAATATGGCAATGATCGCGTCGCCTACCATCTGACGGCCGATTACACCTGGGGTTGGACCCAGGAGGAATCGATCAAGAACGCCACTGAAGCTCTGGGCTGGAAAACCCAGGCTGCCGTGCGCACACCGGTCGGGGCAGGCGATTTCTCGCAATATCTGACCCCGGTCCTGAACTCTGGTGCCGACGTGCTCATTCTGAACCATTATGGTGCAGACATGGTCAACTCGCTGACCCAGGCCGTGCAGTTCGGTCTGCTCGACAAACAGGTCAACGGCAAGCAGTTCCAGATCGTTGTTCCACTGTTCTCGCGTTTGATGGCACAGGGTGCCGGCGATGCGATCAAGGGCATTCTGGGCACAACCAACTGGCATTGGTCGCTGCAGGATGAAGGCTCACAGGCCTTCGTCAAATCCTTCGGTGCCGAATATGGCCAGCCGCCTTCTCAGGCTGCCCATACCTGCTACGTCCAGGCGCTGCTTTATGCAAACGCCTGCGAAATGGCCGGAACCTTCTATCCGCCCGAAATCATCAAGCAGCTTGAAGGCTTCAAGTTCGATGGTCTGGGCAATGGTCCCACCGAATACCGTGCCGAAGATCATCAGTGCTTCAAGGATGTCTTCGTGGTGCGCGGTAAGCAGGCACCTTCCTCGCAATTCGATCTTCTCGAAGTTGTGCAGCAGGTCCCGCGTTCGCAGGTCGAATACGACGCCGCGATCTTTGGTGGCGAACTTGGCCCCTACGAGCCGGCTTCGGTCTGCTAGCAGCGGTTATTGAACCAAGCGGGTTGGCCGGATCTTTCCGGCCAGCCCCCCTGTTTTTTATTTGGCCTACGGCCTGACGGCCGATGGCGGGGAGGCCATGATGGATGCCATCTTTCTTCAGTTTCTGAACGGTTTGGACAAGGGCGGCGCCTATGCGCTGATTGCCCTGGGGCTGACCCTTGTTTTCGGCACCCTTGGCGTGGTCAACTTCGCCCATGGTGCCCTGTTCATGCTCGGTGCCTTCTGCGCCGTCACCGTGCGCCGCTTTCTCACCATGGAAAGCGTCACCCTGAGCGCCACCGAAAAAACCCCCTGGGGCACAGCGCTCGAAGTGCGCGTCCCCTATATCAACACCTGGTTTGGGGATTTCGGTAATGTGCTGGTGGATTATTCGGTCCCCATCTCCATTCTCGTGGCCATCCCGGTCATGCTGATCGTTGGCGTCGTCATGGAGCGCGGCTTGATCAAGCATTTCTACAAGCGCACCCATGCCGAACAGATCCTCGTCACCTTCGGTCTCGCCATCGTGCTGCAGGAAATCGTCAAGGCCATTTTCGGTGCCAATCCCTTGCCCCAGCCCATGCCCTCATCCATGAACGGCGCGGCTGATATCGGCCTCTGGCTCGGCATGGATCCCAATATCCTGACCTATCCCTGGTGGCGTCTGGTTTATTTCCTCTTCTCGGTGGTGGTCATCGGCGCGGTATTTGCCTTCCTGCAATTCACCACTTTCGGCATGGTTGTGCGCGCCGGCATGGCGGATCGTGAAACCGTCGGGCTGCTCGGCATCAATATCGACAAGCGCTTCACCATCATGTTCGGCATCGCCGCCGTGGTCGCGGGCATGGCGGGGGCCATGTACACCCCCTTGCTGCCGCCCAATTTCCACATCGGCATGGATTTTCTGGTGCTCAGCTTCGTGGTTGTCGTCGTAGGGGGCATGGGCTCTCTGCCCGGTGCCGTGCTGGCCGGCTTCCTGCTCGGTATTTTGCAAAGCTTCGCCTCGATGAACGAAATCAAGGCCATTATTCCCGGCATTGACCAGGTCATCATCTATCTGGTGGCCGTTGTCGTCCTTTTGGCAATGCCCCGCGGGCTTCTGGGCCGCCGCGGCGTTATGGAGAACTGATCATGCTCACCATGAACCGCAAGGACATTCTCACCTTTGGCCTGCTCGCACTGGCCGTCTTCACCATGCCGATCTGGCTCGCCCCGTTTGGCGCGTCCTATCCCGATCTGTTGCAGCGCTTCATGATCTACGCCATTCTGGCGATCGGCTTTAACATCCTGTTCGGCCTGACCGGCTATCTCAGCTTCGGCCATGCCGCCTTCCTTGGCGTCGGTTCCTATACGGCGGTCTGGTCGTTCAAGCTGTTCACCATGGATGGCACCCTGGCGCTGCTGCTCTCGGTCATCACGGCGGGCCTGTTCGCCCTGGTTGTCGGCTTTATCAGTCTGCGCCGTTCGGGCATCTATTTCTCCATTCTGACCCTGGCCTTCGCCGAAATGAGCTACAAGCTCGCCTATTCGGTGCTGACCCCGATCACCAATGGCGAAACCGGCCTTCAGCTCACCCTGCAGGACCCGCGCATTCTCGATCGCATGTTCGGAGAAGCGGGGGCAGGGCTCCCTGCCACTACTTTCCTCGGCCTCGATATGGGCGGCTATACCGGGTTTTATATCTGCGCCGTCATCATGTTGATGGCCTTCTTCCTGTCCATGCGCATTGCCGGCTCACCCTTCGGCATGATGCTCAAGGGCATCAAGTCCAACCAGACCCGCATGAATTATACCGGCTTTAACACCAAGCCCTATGCGCTGGCAGCCTTTGTCATCTCGGGCATGTATGCGGGGCTGGCCGGTGGCCTTCTCGCCGTGGCCGATCCTTTGGCCGGTGCTGAACGCATGCAATGGACCGCCTCGGGCGAGGTCGTGTTGATGACCATTCTCGGCGGTGTCGGCACCTTGCTGGGCCCGGTCTTTGGCGCCTGGATCATCAAGTATTTCGAGAACATCTTCTCTGCCTTCAACGATGATCTGCTCGCCCAGATCTTCTCCTGGATGCCCGATGGCCTGCGTGATTTCGTCGTCACCATCACCAGCCCGTTCGTGGGCGAAGGTTGGCATCTCACCCTTGGTCTGGTGTTCGTTCTGGTCGTGGTCTTCCTGCCCGGCGGCATGATGGAGGGGTTCCGCCGCCTTGGCGATCTCTTCCGTCGGCAAACCCCGCCAGACAAGGCCTCCGGCAAGACCAGCACCCAACCCGCAGAATGATGATCGGAAGGCCATAAAAATGAGTACGAGCGACAAGAACATCGTTCTGCATGTCGATGATGTGCACAAGACCTTCGGCGGGCTGCATGCCCTGTCCGATATCGATCTGGCGGTGGAAGAGGGCAAGACCCACGCCATTATCGGCCCCAATGGTGCCGGTAAATCCACCCTGTTGAATGTCATCGTCGGGCGTCTCGCCCCCAGCCGGGGCGCGGTGGTCTTTGATGGTCAGGTTCTGACCGGCAAGGCCCCGCACGAAATCAACCAGATCGGGGTGGCCCGGGTATTCCAGACGCCGGAAATCTTCCCCGACCTCACCGTTTTGCACAATGTCATGGTGCCCGCCTTTGCCAAGCGCGACGGGGCCTTCACCCTCAATTGCCTCAAATCTCTCGATAGCGAGCGTCAGGTCCGTCAGGAAGCCGAGGCTATCCTTGAGGATGTGGGGCTTTATCATCGCCGCGACACTCATGCCGGGGCGTTGAGCCGGGGCGACAAGCGCCGCATGGAACTGGCCATGTGCCTGATCCAGCATCCGCGCCTGCTGCTGCTCGACGAGCCGACCGCCGGGATGTCACGCCACGATACCAATACCACCATCGACCTTTTGAAAAAAATCAAGGCGAGGGGCATGACCAAGGTTATCATCGAGCATGATATGCATGTGGTCTTCTCCCTCGCCGACAAGATATCGGTTCTGGCCGGTGGCCGGATCATTGCCGAGGGGACACCCGATCAAGTGCGGGCCAATCCCAAGGTTCAGGAAGCTTATCTGGGAGGAGCGCATGATGAATGAGATAATCATGGAAACCCATATTGCCGCCAGGGGGGCAGTTATCATGGAAGTCGCACCTTATTTCTCGGTCACCGATCTTCATGCCTATTATGGCGAAAGCTATATCGTGCAGGGGGTCAGTTTCGACATCAACGAGGGCGAAATTCTGGCCTTGCTCGGGCGCAATGGTGCGGGCAAGACCTCAACCTTGCGGGCCATCGCCCGGGCCGATAATCCCGAACTGCGCACCGGCGAAATCATGCTCGGCGATCACGCCCTGCATGAAATGAAAGCCTATCAGGCCGCCCAGTCCGGGGTGCAGCTGGTGCCCGAGGACCGGCGCATCATTCAGGGCCTCACCGTCGAGGAAAACCTGCAACTGGCCCAGGTCGCGCCCGGCCATGGCTGGACGCCCGAACAGGTCTATGAGCATTTCCCAAGGCTGGGCGAACGCCGCAAGCAGGAAGGCACAACCTTGTCCGGCGGCGAACAGCAAATGCTCGCCATTGCCCGCGCCCTCAGCCGCGAGGTCAAACTCCTGCTGCTTGACGAGCCCTATGAAGGCCTGGCCCCGGTCATCGTGCACGAAATCGAGCGTATCCTGCAGGGGATCAAAAAGCTCGGCATCACCACCATTATTGTCGAGCAGAATGCCGTGGCCGCCCTCCGGTTGAGCGACCGTGCCGTTATTCTCGATACCGGTCAGGTCGCCTTTGCGGGCACCGCCAAGGAGGTGCTCGACAGCGCCGAACTGCGTCAGGAATATCTGGCGATATAGAGCGTTTCCAGAATAAGTGGACACCACTTATTCGGTTCGGAAGCGCGACAAATCAAATACCTGGGGCAGACCAACCAATTCCGTCAAAATATGATCTGCTCCAGCGCAGCGTGCAGAAAAGTGGGAACCGGTTTTCTGCAAATAACGATGCGACCACAAGAAGAGAGAGCCTGGGTTTTGATGCAATCAAAACCCATCTGGCTCTAGTGCGTTTCGAGAATAAGGGGGCGTCACTCATTCTCTCGTAAAACGCAAAAAATCAACGACTTGGATCGTGTCGCGCTTTGATTTTTTCAAGGCGTGACACGATCCGGTTGCATATCCTATATGTAGCAAAACGAATTTTGAGGGAGGCCGTCATGGACGACAAAATCTTTAATCCACCAGCAAACATTCTCGAGCGGACCCACGTTACCGCTGACAAATACGAGGAGATGTATGCCGCGTCCGTCAATGACCCGGATGCCTTCTGGGGTGAACAGGCCAAACGCCTCAACTGGATCAAGCCTTTCACCAAGGTCAAGAACACCAGCTTTGCCTATCCCGATGTCTCGGTAAAATGGTTCGAGGACGGTACCCTCAACGTTTCCGCCAATTGCATCGATCGCCATCTGCCCGAGCGCGCCGATGATACCGCCATCATCTGGGAAGGCGATGAGCCGGGCACCGATGACAAGATCACCTATCAGCAATTGTTCGACCGGGTCTGCCGCTTCGCCAATGTGCTCAAAAGCCTTGGCGTCAAGAAGGGCGACCGCGTCACCATCTATCTGCCGATGATCCCCGAGGCCGCCTATGCCATGCTGGCCTGCGCCCGTATCGGTGCTGTCCATTCCGTCGTCTTTGGCGGTTTCTCGCCTGATGCGCTGTCGGGCCGCATCAATGACTGCGATTCTGCTGTCGTCATCACCGCCGATGAAGGCCGTCGCGGCGGCAAGACCATTCCCTTGAAGAAAAACGTCGATATCGCGCTCGCCGATGCCGGCGGGGTCACCAAGGTATTGGTGGTCAAGAATACCGGTGCCGATATCGACATGAAAGGCACCCGCGACATCTGGTGGCATGAAGCCGCCAATGGCGTCGACAGCTTCTGCGATCCCGTGCCGATGAATGCCGAGGACCCGCTATTCATTCTTTATACCTCCGGCTCCACCGGCACCCCCAAGGGCGTGCTGCACACCACCGGCGGTTATCTGGTCTATGCCGCGCTCGCCCATGAGCTGAACTTCGATTACCACAAGGGCGAGGTCTACTGGTGCACCGCCGATGTCGGCTGGGTCACCGGCCATTCCTATGTCGTCTACGGTCCGCTCGCCAATGGCGCGACCACGGTGATGTTTGAGGGCGTGCCCAACTATCCCGACGCCTCGCGCTTCTGGCAGGTCGTTGACAAATACAAGGTCAACATCTTCCATTCCGCCCCCACCGCCATCCGGGCGCTGATGGGTGCCGGCGATGAATTTGTCGAAAAGGCCGATCTGTCCTCGCTGAAAATCCTCGGCACGGTCGGCGAGCCGATCAATCCCCAAGCCTGGATGTGGTATCACGAAAAGGTCGGCCGTGGCCGCTGCGTCATCGTCGATACCTGGTGGCAGACCGAAACCGGGGCCGGCATGATCACCGTCTTCCCCGGCGCCACCCCCACAAAGCCCGGCTCGGCCACAAAGCCGTTCTTTGGCGTACAGCCGGTCCTGCTCGATCCCAATACCGGGGCCGAGCTGACCGAGACCGAAGCCTCCGGCGTTCTCGCCATCCGGGATAGCTGGCCGGGGCAGATGCGTTCGGTCTATGGCGATCATGACCGGTTCGTTGCGACCTATTTCCAGCAATATAAGGGCTATTACTTCACCGGCGATGGTTGTCGCCGTGACAAGGATGGCTATTACTGGATCACCGGTCGCGTCGATGACGTGCTCAATGTTTCCGGCCACCGTCTTGGCACTGCCGAGGTCGAAAGCGCACTCGTCGCCCATCCCAAGGTCTCCGAGGCCGCCGTTGTCGGCTATCCCCACCATATCAAGGGGCAGGGGATCTATTGCTACATCACCCTGATGGCCGGCGAGACCCCGAGCGAGGAACTGAAAAAAGAGATGGTGCAATGGGTCCGCAAGGAAATCGGCCCCATCGCCAGCCCGGACCTGATCCAGTTCGCCCCCGGCCTGCCCAAAACCCGTTCAGGCAAGATCATGCGGCGTATCCTGCGCAAGATCGCTGAAAATGATTATGGCACGCTCGGCGACACCTCGACCCTGGCCGATCCCGGCGTCGTCACCGATCTGGTGGATAACCGCCAGAACAAGTAATCCGCCGCAAAAGCGCTGGATCAAATGCATGCAAAGGCGGGGTTCATCCCCGCCTTTTTGCCTTGCGTGTTGAAAACCCTCTCAATTTCATGAAACCATGGTCTCTTCTGGGCTATGAGGAGGCACGGAACGTTTCCGGAATGGGGGGAGCTCACTTGTTCTTTTCGGAAATGCCACAAATCACAGGCTCTAGCGCCCTGATGTATCATGGATGCACGGCCGGTAAATCTCGGCTACCATGTTCATCAGCCCTGCAATCTGGATGACGCCTTGACGAAAAAGGAAAGCGCACGCCGCGCGCCCACCGAAAGCGATGTTGCCAAACTGGCCGGCGTGTCCCAATCCGCCGTCTCGCGCGCGTTCACGCCCGGTGCCAGCGTTGCCGAACTGACCCGCAAGAAAATCCTGCTCGCCGCCCAAAGCCTCGGCTACCAGCCGAATCTGATGGCGCGCTCTTTGGCCACCCGCCGCTCCAATATCGTCGCCCTGGCCATTTCCTATCTCGAAAATCCGTTTTACGCCCAGGTCGTCAAAGAACTCTCCGACCGCCTGCGCGATACGGGCCGCCACATTCTCCTTTTCACCACCCCGCCCAATCAGGATGCGGACCCCGCACTTGAGCGCGTGCTCTCCTATCAGGTCGATGCCCTGATCATGACCGCCACCACCGCCTCGCTGGAACTGGCCTTGCAATGCCAGAAGGCCGGGGTGCCCATCGTCCAGATCAACCGCGAATCGAAACTCCCCGGCATTTCCACCGTCAGGGGCGAGAATCACCGGGCCGGGGAGATGGTCGCCGCCTTTCTCGACGCGGGCGGGCACAAGCAATTCGCCTTTCTTGGCGGCACCGAAACCTCCAGCACTGGCCGCACCCGGCGCGAAGCCTTCACCAATTACCTCAAGGCCCGCGGCCATGAGGTTGAGGTCGCCTACGGCAATTACACGTTCGAAGGTGCCGCCGCCGCCACCCGCGCGCTCCTCGAAGGGCCAAATCCGCCCGACGCCATTTTCTGCGCCTCCGATTACATGGCTTTTGCCGTCTCCGACGTCGCCCGGCGCGAATACAAGCTCAAGGTCCCCAAGGACCTCTCGATTGTCGGTTTCGACGATGTGCCCGAGGCCGCCCATTCCGGTTATGACCTGACAACCTTCTCCCAGCCCGCCGCCGCTTTGGTCGAAGAGGCGATCAAGATCATCGACACGATGATCGCCGAACCGGCCCGAAGGGCCCAGCGCCGCGAGGTCCGGGGGCAGTTGATCGTGCGCGGTTCCGCCCGCCTGCCGGAAACCGGCATCATCGAGCTCGACGGCAAAAAAATCTGGCAACAATAACATCTGCTCTTGCATGCGTATGCAAAACTGGATTATGCATGCGCATGCAACGTTCCTTGGCGCTCACGCGTTAAGGGTAGGAGTAGTGTAAGACGCACCATGGGTGCGCAGGAAAAAGGGGATGGTTATGAGCAAGCACACCACGCGTCAAACCGCTGTTGGGCTTTGGTTTTCATATATCACCGCGTCAGATGCGCGCGCGTGCCGCGCGTCGTCCTGGCGCTAGTTCCTCTTCTTCGGGCGCCGCGGCGCCGCATGTTTCACCCAATTCAGGTAGTTTTCTTATGAGTGCTCAGCTCCTCAATCGTGATGTGGCCATCGCGATCACCACCAATGCAAAAACCCTTCGGGCCAATGAAGTGACCCGTCCGCTGGTCGCCCATGCCATGCGCGACAAAGCCATCAAGACCACGCCCCATGAGGCGATTGTCGCCAATACCGGCAAGTTCACCGGCCGTTCGCCCGGCGATAAGTTCATCGTTGCCGACACCACCACGGAAAACACCGTCTGGTGGGAGAATACCAATCGCATGACCACCGAAAGCTTCGATCTGCTCCTCGCCGACATGCTCGATTATGCCGCTGGCAAGGAGATCTTCCAGCAGCAGCTGTTTGCCGGTGCCGATCCCAAAGTGCGTTACAATGTCGACGTCTTCACCGAAAACTCCTGGCACGCGCTCTTCATCCGCAACCTGCTGATCCGCCCGACGGAAGCCGACCTCAAGGGTTTCGAGGGCAATGTCACCATGGTGCACATGCCCAATTTCGAGGCTGATCCCGCCCGTCACGGCTCCAAGACCAGCACTTGCGTCGCGCTCGATCTGACCCGCAACATCATCCTGATCTGCGGCACGGCCTATGCCGGCGAAATGAAGAAATCCGTCTTCTCGCTGTTCAACTACCATGCGCCGGACGCTGATATCCTGCCCATGCATTGCTCGGCCAATCTCGCCGCCAATGGCGATACCACCCTGTTCTTCGGTCTCTCGGGCACCGGCAAGACCACGCTCTCCACCGAGCCGGGCCGCGCCCTTGTCGGCGATGACGAGCATGGCTGGAGCCCCACCGGCGTCTTTAATCTGGAAGGCGGGTGCTATGCCAAGGCCGCCAATCTCACCGAAAAAGGCGAACCCGAAATTTACGAGGCCGCCCGCCAGTTCGGCTCCGTGCTCGAAAACGTCGTCCTCGACCCCACCACCCGCGAGCCGGATTATGCCGATCTCTCGGCCACGGAAAACACGCGCATTGCCTACCCCCTGACCGCCATCCCCAACCGGGTGGAAGAGGGCGTCGCCCCGGCACCGCGCAATATCGTGCTGCTGACCGCCGATGCCTTCGGCGTGCTGCCGCCAATCGCCAAACTGAATGTCGAACAGGTCATCTACTACTTCCTCTCGGGCTACACCGCCAAGGTTGCCGGCACCGAGCGCGGCGTCACCGAACCGCAGGCCACATTCTCCGCCTGTTTCGGCGCGCCGTTCATGGCCCGTCATCCGGCTGAATACGGCAAGCTCCTCGCCAAGCGTCTGGCCGAAGGCGATGCCGCCTGCTGGCTCCTCAACACCGGCTGGACCGGCGGCGCCTATGGCACCGGCCACCGCATGCCACTCTCCACCACCCGCCGCCTGCTCGATGCAGCACTGGCGGGCGAGCTGAACGAAGGTGAATTCCGCCGCGATCCGCATTTCGATTTCGAAGTGCCGCTGCATGTGGATGGGGTGGATGACAAGATCCTCAACCCCGTCGAAACCTGGTCCGATGCCAAGGCCTATGATGCCCAGGCCGACCATTTGCTGCAGCTGTTCGAGGAAAACTTCAAAAAACTCGGCCCCGCTGCCGGCGCGCTGACCTCGGTCCGCGCCACCCGCACCAAAGCGGCCTGAGCCCTTCTGGCGGGCGCAACCAAAGCGCCCGCCAACCGTTATCCGGGTGGCTCTTTTTGCGCCGCCGCACCCCTTGAGTAATTCTGAAAGGACGCATCATGGCTTTGATCACCCTGCGCCAGCTTCTCGACCACGCCGCCGAACACGGCTATGGCATGCCCGCGTTCAACATCACCAATCTGGAAACCCTCCAGGCCGTGATGGTGGCCGCCGACAAGACCGGCAGCCCGGTTCTCTTGCAGGCCAGCCGCAGCGCCCGCAATTATGTCGATGACGTCTTTCTCAAGCACATGTTCAAGGCCGCAATCGAGCGCTATCCCCATCTGCCCGTTTGCGTCCATCTCGATCACGGCAATGAGTTGCAGACCTGTCTCTCCGCCATGGAAAACGGCTTTTCCTCGGTGATGATGGACGGCTCGCTATTGGCCGACGCCAAAACCCCGTCCGACTTCGACTACAATGTCGAAGTGACTGCCTCCGTTGTTGAACTGGCCCATGCGCGCGGCGTCTCTGTTGAAGGAGAAATCGGTGTGCTCGGCTCGCTCGAAACCGGCGAAGGCGAAAAAGAAGACGGGCACGGCTTTGAAGGCAAGCTCGGTAAGGAGCAATTGCTCACCGATCCGGCCGAAGCCGAAGCTTTCGTCCACGCCACCGGCGTTGACGCTCTCGCCGTTGCCGTCGGCACCTCGCACGGTGCCTACAAGTTCTCGCGCCGTCCCGATGGCGATATCCTCGCCATGAACGTGATCGAGGAAATCCATGCCCGCCTGCCGGCCACCCATCTGGTCATGCATGGCGCCTCCACCGTGCCGCAGGATCTGCAGGACCTGATCAATTCCCATGGCGGCGAAATCCCCAGCACCTTCGGCGTGCCCCTCGATGAAGTCGAGCGCGGCATCCGCCACGGCGTCCGCAAGGTCAATATCGATACCGATATCCGCATGGCCATGAGCGGCTCCATGCGCAAATATCTCGATGAAAACCGCTCCTCTTTCGATATCCGCGCCATTTTGAAGCCCGGCCGCGACCGCACCATTGCCCTTTGTGTCGAGCGCTTCGAGCGTTTCGGTGCCGCCGGCATGGCCACCCGCATCAAGCCGTCCTCGCTGCACGCCATGGCAGATCGCTATGCGGCCGGCCTGTTCCGCACTAAAGTCGCTTGAAATCAACGCGTAAAAAACGAAACAGGTGATCACGGTGCAGGCGGATACTAGCAAGACGCTCGGCAATTGGCTGGATCAGGCACAAGCTGATCCAGCCTTGGTCTCGGCGCTCGAGGGGCTGGCCGATGCCGCCTTCAAAATCGCCGCGACCATCCGCTCGGCCCCGCTTCTGGGCCAAACCGGTGCCGCCAATGCCGTCAATGTGCAGGGCGAAGACCAAAAACTGCTCGATGTCATCTCCAATGACGTCACAGTCGCAGCGCTCAGCGCATCGCACCATGTGGCCGCCATGGTCTCCGAGGAGATCGAGGAGGTCATCCAGAACCCCAATGCCGATGCAAAAGCCGGGCTGATCGTCTGTTTCGATCCGCTCGACGGCTCGTCAAACATCGAAACCAACAGCGCCATCGGCACGATTTTCTCGATCATTGCGACCGATCCGGCCAATCGCCCGGTTACCGAGCCCCAGGTGCTCGAAGCCGCCAGCGCCCAGCGCGCCGCCGGTTATGTACTCTACGGCCCGGCCACCCTGCTGGTGCTGACCATCGGCACAAGCGTCGCCATGTTTGCCGAAGACGCTCAAAACGGCCAGTTCGTTCTGGTGCGCGACAACATCACCATTGCCCGCAAGGCCAGCGAATTCGCCATCAACATGGCCCACCGCCGCCATTGGGAACCCGCCGTCACCGCCTATATTGACGCGCTGGTCGAGGGCGAAACCGGCCCGCGCGGCCGCCCGTTCAACATGCGCTGGGCCGGCTCGATGGTGGCCGATGTGCACCGCCTGTTCGTCCGCGGCGGCATTTTCATCTATCCAGCGCTGCAAACTCCCGGCGGTGCCAACGGCAAACTGCGCCTGCTTTACGAGGCCAATCCCATGGCCATGCTGGTAGAAGCGGCGGGCGGCAAGGCGATTGCCGGCCCCGTCCCCCTGCACCAGATCAAACCCCAAAGCCTGCACCAGCGCGTGCCGCTGGCCCTCGGGTCAGCCGAAGAGGTTGAGCAGTTGATGGGTAGTTACGCGTAATATATCGCGCGGAAAATGGGGTGGTGATTGTTTACTGCGAATGTCATGTTTAGGGGCTGCTAATTCTGCAGGGTTCGCTAAACGCTCTGAACCTACCTTTCGACCCATATTAGAAGTTGGGTAAGTTCTCGATTAAGGATTATTTCTCCCCCATTTGGGCCGTCATGATGCCCTTGCCACTTCTTACGGCTTAGGTTCTTTCCGTTCTTCGATACGCCGCAAAAGCACTGAAGCGAGCGATAGGTGATCGAGGCAGCGGTGGATGGGGTCGGTCTTTATGTCGTGACCGCGAGGATTCCGAATTGCCGACATTACCCCGGCGAATATGAACCTAAAGCCAATCTGCTCGTCGATGTCACTGACAGTGATTAGGTCGGTGAGTTTGATCTTTGGGTTTGCTTCCGCAAACGCGGTCATCATCAGCTTGAAACCACTCTCATTAATCTCTGAGAGCTTCTTCACATGCAGATCAAGGTATTTGAACGCTTCAAAGGTCGACTGGGAATAGTGTCCGTTGTCGAACAGCTTAAGCGATACCTTCGAAATGTTCGGATGGATGTTGCGTTCGTCGAACGGATGAACACTGACTTGGGCCTCGGGCACCTGAAGCACACCAACGTTCTTTGTAGCTCTAACTATCGCCTCAAAGGTGGCGAGCGACCTCATGGGTACAGATTGGCCTTGATGCTCTTGAAGATCGCGTCATAGGTCTCCTGAGTGCCTTCAGCCGGTAGATTGATTTCGATGCGCACGGTTAAGGCCATATCCGGCTTCGATGGGATGTCCACATTAGGATTGGGGGGCTGTGCTGCATCAGCAGGCGCTTCGGCGGCCTTTGCTTTCGGCGTTTTGCTCGTCACGGTTTTAGGTTTCTTTGCCCCCGCTGCGACAGGTGCTTTTGGTTCAGGCAGCACCTCGTGACCCGCGATGGATCGCAGCGCTTGGAAAACAGCCGCCTGCCGCGTCCCTATAATGTCGCTTGTCTTGTCGGCTTGGCGAAAATAGCCAATGAGTTTTGGTTTCGGGAGGGTCCATGCCTCGTCGGCGTAGAGATCGAATAGGTCGGCGTACGCTTGCATGATGAGATCAGAGAACTTTGTTCTGAACTCAGCGTCGTCGTGGGTGGCTAGCACATCCTGTCCGAGTTCAGTACGCTGTCCGCCCTCGTCGATTAGTCCGATGAACTGTAAGGCGTTAATGACGTAGCTCTCGTTGTTTGAGGCAAGGCCATATTTTTTGACAGTGTCGGACGTTACGGTCGCTGGAATGTTCTTGCGCAAGTACCCGATCATCTGGGTAATATTGCCCGCTCCAGAAATATACGGATGACTTGCCATGCGGTTCCCCAAGTTTTCGTAATGTTCTACACATCAACCAACTCTTGCGTTACGTCAACCGTAACTGTTTATATTCGCTCCTTCCACGCGGTTCATAACTTCTATCGTCGGCACTGTCGAATGTCCGCTTTTCGCGTTGCAGATGTCAGAAACCGCAGATCTGCTAGCGGCCCCGTTTTGGTCAGTCTTTCAAGTTGCAACTAATATCTGCCTCCCGCCTGTCGTTGCCATTAACGATGATCCGGAGCGTGGTTACTCTATCCGCAACCTTAAACATTCAAACCTCAGACACTGAGGTTGGAACCACTCCCTGCACTCAGCCAGTGTAATCGCCCGTTCCGGGGGTAGATCACAGGGTTCGCTGGGACGACATGAGCGAGTGAGTGTCATCTGCGTTGCTCAGTTGTGAGACCCGTTCGATATAAAGCGCTGGATCACCTATGCGAATCGGCTTCACGCTGGGCAGGGCGCTCGCAATGACACCAGAGAGATTGGAAAAGGACGCATGCGGTCACTTCTTCTCCCTCCCCCTTGTGGGGAGGGCAGGGTGGGGGTCGGCCCGACAGGGCCAAACAAGGACTCTGCAAGCTTTCCGCCAATACCGAATGTGTGGCTCCCCCCCCCCCCCCCCCCCCCCCCCCCC
>Ga0209344_10002509_pt1 | contig 20239 bp, 14 predicted proteins | sample Cruoilmetagenom6_FD_187293 | JGI IMG/M metagenome (GOLD analysis project Ga0209344, IMG submission 187293) | Oil polluted marine microbial communities from Coal Oil Point, Santa Barbara, California, USA - Santa Barbara Oil Seep Sample 6 (SPAdes)... | ecosystem: Environmental > Aquatic > Marine... | reverse complement strand
TACCCCTCTAAACCATACGAGTTCCATGCTTCCAGTATCATCTACAAAAGTAGCCACCAACCTACTCCCTCTTTTTTGTTGGACGGTTTTAATGTGGGTAATTTTTCCCACAATTTGGACTTCTGCGGCATTGGGTTGTAGCGTTTTTATTTTATGAAAACGCGTTCGATCAATATAGCGATTAGGAAAAAAATTAAGGAGGTCTGACACCGTTCGCAAACCAAGTTCACTCCGCAATAAATCGGCGCGCTGCGTACCAACTCCTTGGATGTAGGCTAGCGGACTATTTAAATTGAGTACTGACAAAATTAGAGGCTCCTTGATTAAATTCGTGTAAAAGTATTAAATTTACCTACAACACAACAATACCAAATAAAATGTAGGGCAAAAACTAGGCGTTTAGATTGTTGAGCCATCCACTTTTTGGCCGCAACTAGGATTTGAACCTTATTTCCCTCCGTTCGCTTGTAAATCGGATAGACATTGGCTATCTAAACTAGGGACACTCCCGCCAGACACTAAATTTGCCAAACCATCACTGGTTTCAACCGCCCAATACATCAAACATTCATCATCATTACAATGTTTCGTATGGGTTGAATCTTCATGTGGAGTTTGCATGGGAGATCCTAAATTAGTCAGGCCTAATATATGTCCAAATTCATGCAATAATACCGTGGTTTCTAATACGGTTCTACTGGGTTCAAAAGCCGAATCACTAAAGCCATGAATTTGTTCTTCAAACAAAACAAACGAAGTATTTCTATAGGCCGTTCCTAAGACTTGCCCATTACTCGAACTCGATGCACTTTCTCCATCAATAAACAGCGCAAAAACGGCTATTTCATCCGTCGAATTATACTTCGTTCTATGGGTAGTTTCTAAGTCGATAATTTGTTGGGTGGAATAACTCGCATTGCCTGGCGAAGAAATTTCTTTAGTTAGTACGGCAATACCATCAGGTTTATGCAAGCGATTAGACAAAAATGTTTTTAAATTATTAATGGTCGTTGTAGTAGGTTTATACCCATTTACATAAACCACTTCAATCACTAACTTTTTATATTTATCAGATGCTAAAAGCGCATTAGCTGAGGTTCCCGTTGCTTTTTGGTTGGCGGAATGGTCATTATTATCTATATTTCCACTTCCTGCATCATCCGTTGATGAACAGGCCATTAACAACAGGGCTAAAAGTCCAATTAAAACTTGTTTTTTCATATCTAATTTATAACGTTTTAATCTCCTTTATAGTATGAAAATTGATCCCGAGTCAATAAAAGATTTTTTAGATGAAAAGGTTGCCTTATACAACCAACCTAAATTCATTGAAGACGATCCGATTCAAATCCCCCATCTATTTCGTAAAAAAGAAGACATCGAAATTTCGGGGTACCTGACAGCTACCATCGCCTGGGGCAAGCGACAGATGATTATTAAAAATGCACAACAGCTTATGAATTTATTTGATCAGCAGCCGTATGACTTTGTCATGAACCACAGTGAAGCTGATTTAGCCTCCCTTAGTAGCTTTGTTCATCGAACCTTTAACGGAATAGATTTAGGCTACTTTATTAAAAGCCTTAAGCACCTTTATTCGGTGCATGGTGGCTTAGAAAAGGTCTTTCATTTGCACGCTGATGCGGAAGGCTATCAACATGCCATCCATCACTTTAAACGGGTGTTTTTTGAACTCCCACATCCAGCAAGAACTACAAAGCATGTCTCAGATCCTAAAAGAGGTTCTGCAGCAAAACGCATCAATATGTTCTTGCGCTGGATGGTACGTAATGATCACAACGGGGTGGATTTTGGCCTATGGACATCGCTCTCTCCTGGACGCTTATCGTGCCCCTTAGATGTGCATTCTGGTCGCGTTGCGAGAAAACTAGGCCTACTTAATCGTACGCAAAACGATGCAAAAGCCTTAGTTGAATTAGACAGCGCTTTACGAAAATTAGACCCCCTAGATCCGGTGAAATACGATTTTGCCTTGTTTGGTTTAGGCGTATTTGAAACGGAGTGGTAGGATGCATGCTATAAAAAAAAGTGTGTTAGCTCACTAACACACTTTCTTTTTAACTATTCCATAAAACGGATAAAACAACTCCGTTAACCGCAGCTTAATCTAATAATTCTTGTAATTTTTCTATTAATTTATCTCCACGTAAATGAAGTGCAATAATTTTTCCTGTAGCGGTATCAATTAAAAAATTAGCGGGAACGCCGGTCACACCGTACAATTCTTGAGGCCCAGTTTTTGTCCCCATACCACTATCTATCCAAGGTACGTTTTCTTCTTTAGATGCTTTTTCCCAAGCCGCTCTTGAATCATCAATTGTAAATGAAAAAATTTCAAAGCCTTTTGAGTGATACGCTTTATACGCTTCTTTCATATTGGGTATTTCTGCACGACAAGGACCACACCAAGAAGCCCAGAATTCTAACAATACATATTTATTTTCTTTACGGGTACTTACTTCTCTTAACGAAGTAGCCTTTCCATCTAAGGTTTCTGCATAAAATGAATTCATCATACTTCCTATACCCACCTTCGTTTTAGCGGCTCTTGATTTTCCAGCATCAATCTCTTTATAAATGATCTCTTTTATTTGTTCATCCATTACATTGAGTTCTATCAAAGCACGATGCGTTTCTTCCATCCAAGGTCCTCCATAGGCTGCACAGTCTAACATCATTAATAAGACATCACTATTTTTTTGGGTTCGAGCAAGGTGCAGGTAATGCGCAAGCTCAATGTCGATCAATTCATTAGAAAGTTTGACCGCTTCTTCATTTACTTTTTCCTTTTCTTCGTCGCTCTTTTCGGCATAACCCACATAAATTTTGCCATAACGCTCTTGACGTTCTATATATTCTGGGGAAGATTTATAGGCATAAATAATCTCATTAAATTTCGTATCGCCACCCGTCATGGTAAAAACACTTGATCTATTGCCTAGTTTCATCTTAAAATCTCCTGAAGAAAGAATAAAACTTAAGCCTTTAGTAACCCCCATTAACATTCCCTGCTTGTTTTTAGCGTGAATATAAATGTAGACATTTTGAGGTTTGTCAATGGTACCAGCAATGTGAAACCTTCCATTTTTTATAGGCCCTTCTGCAAATACAATTTCCTTAGATGTTGACGCACCCATCATCATCATCCCTCCACCAGATGATTTTTTTTCATAAGCAACAATTTTAACGGTTCCTTCCGTATAATAACTCGTTAAATCTCCTGTAATGGTGAATGCATTCCCGCTAAGCTCTTCATTTTTGCCTTGTACCGCTAAGGCAGTAAAAGAAAAAAATAGGCCTATTACAATTTTTGATAATTTCATGTTTCTTTAGTTGTTAAGTCGTGTAATAAAATTTTATCGAAAAACTATCCATCGTGCTGTGCATAGGTTACCTTGCTTGTTTGCTAAGCTAGGGCTTGCTTTTCTGCCGAATTGGTTCTTCGCTTGACATTAAAACAAACAGGATGCTCTTGATTTCATGCTCTCCCCGTTGTTGGTTTAACTTCAATGTGCAAAGATATCAGTGCACATTGAATAACTCATGAGGATAATTCCTCATTTATTACAAAAAATAAAGTGTTCGCATCAAAAAAGAAAGTAGCCTAATACTGAGCCCTAGTAATTGTACCTATAATTGAAGGGTTTAAAAGGAATGGAACTGAGTTTTAAGATCACTACCCTAGCTGCAATGGCGGTCAATAATTGTCAGTAAACATTCGAGTATAAAAACACCGCCCATACCGTTAAAATAAATCTTACCTTTGCGGCCTTAAATAGTAGCTATGCGTTTACATCGAAATTTGGTCCTTGCCGTGATTGATTCCTTAAATTATATTTTTAATGATGGCCTTTATGCGGATAAAGTTGTTGAAAAAACTTTAAAACGTGACTCAAGATGGGGTTCGCGCGATCGTAAGTTTATTGCCGAAACCGTGTATGACTGTGTACGATGGAAACGTTTATACAATGAAATTGCAGGAACAAAAGAGCATTACTCTCAAGAAAATTTATGGAAAATATTCTCGGTATGGGCGACGCTTAGAGGAATCAAGCTTCCTGATTGGAAACAATTTGACGGAACACCCGTGCGTAAAATTAAAGGGAAATTTGATGAGTGCCAAAAAACAAGGGTATTACGAGAGTCTATTCCAGATTGGTTAGATGAATTAGGAGTGAAATCACTTGGTGAAGCATGGGACAATGAAATTCATCAACTCAACCAACAAGCCGAAGTGTTTTTACGGGTAAATACTTTAAAAACGACCCTAGGTGATTTGCAAAAACAGCTTAAAGAAGATGATATTCAAACGGAGACCGTTGCAGGCTATCCTGATGCATTACGAATAACAGAACGCAAAAACCTGTTCCGAACAGATGCCTTTCAAAAAGGTCATTTTGAGGTTCAAGACGCCTCTTCACAAAAAGTAGGTCCCTTTTTACAGGTTGAACCTGGCATGCGCGTAATTGATACCTGTGCTGGAGCCGGAGGGAAAACGTTACATTTAGCCGCACTAATGGAAAATAAGGGGCAAATTATTTCACTTGATATATATGCAAGTAAGTTAAAAGAGCTCAAACGACGTGCAAAACGCAATGGCGCCCATAATATAGAAACCAGAGCCATTGAATCAACTAAGGTTGTTAAGAAGCTATACGGACAGGCGGATCGGGTACTCATTGACGCGCCCTGTACCGGTTTAGGTGTTCTTCGTAGGAATCCAGATGCAAAGTGGAAACTAAAACCTGCCTTCATAGATGAAATTACTAAGGTTCAAGCAGAAATTTTAGCCACCTACTCAAAAATGATTAAACCAGATGGTAAACTCGTTTATGCTACTTGCTCTATTCTACCACAAGAAAATGAGGATCAGGTACAAGCGTTTTTAGCACAGCATCCCGATTTTAGTTTAGAAGAAGAATTAAAAATATCTCCCTATGCTTCGGGATTTGATGGATTTTATATGGCGCGATTAATTAAATCGGCCAAGAAATAGTACTTTCTTTGGTTTAATAGCTAATTCACACAATTTTCTCCTTCATTTTTACGTTGTAATCAAGCATAAATTCAGCAGAAAAATGAAGAAGCTACGTATACTCGGAGGCATTGTATTAATGCTCACATGCCAGTTAGGACATACCCAAACCAATGTAATTAAACCAGATAGTCTAAAGATTACCGTGGGTAAATCAATGATTAATACCTCAACGTTTTCTCAACCCTATCGTCTATTGAGAAAAGATTACCATACCTTAAGCGTATATATTACAGTTGAGCCGGGAGGACCATCTGTTGATCAAGTAGATTATAATTTATTCTCCTTAGTTGATGATTCAAAAAAATTACGCATGCGCCCAGTAGGCATGTTTAATTTTAAAAAGGAAAAACGTCAATATGAAAAGTTAAGTCCAATCAACGAAAACTACAACGATTTTCCCAAATTTGCACTAAAAGGTTATTCGGATGTTGAAATTCCTTCGTATAAAGTAAATGTGCTCGGGGTAAAAAAGAAAAATACCACAGCCTCCTTAAAAAGTATGGAGCGCATGGATGTTAAAAACAAACGTCTTTCATATTATATTGACTTCCCTATTCCTAAGGATTTTACCTATGGAAAACTGTATTACAAAGACCGTGTAATCGGCTTTACCGCCTTAAAATCAAACTAAAATGGGACGATTATTTGGTGTAGTTTGCTTACTGTTAGTGGTTTCAAGTTGTGATGTTCCGTCTTTACACGTAAACCCACGGCAATTAGCCTCCAATTTAAGCGAACTTCAGCATCCCCCTAAAACAATAGCGAAAAAGGCAGCATCGAAAGAAGACTGCATGTATCAGGATACGGAATACTCAAAAAAGTTTATTGATGAAATCGCTGAATTTGAAAAAGGCTATTGGGACGCAGCAACCAATACCATGTATATTGATTTAATCAATAAAGATCTCATTACCGTTCAACAAGAAGGCTGCGATTATTACAGCCTTGAAATAAGTTGGTTAAAAGCAAAAGATACACATGCCCTTACAGACCTGACGTATTGGCTCTCAGAAACCAAATGGCTCTATGGCAAGTTACTTGAACCCTACGCCATAGCCGAATTTAACCGACTGTGTCAAGCTGAAAATTATCACTACACCCTAAAAGAAACTGCGCTATCGCTCACGTTTACGAATCACGAATTTTCAGAATGGTTTTTAAAAATCAATCAAACTGCCACAGGTGAAACCAAGGTGACTACCGGGTATTACTATAAATAGTCTTTTTACCACAAGGGAAATTATTTTTAATAAAAGGTGAATAACTATGATTATTTCCCGAAAATATTTGATTAATTCACGGTTAAAATTGCGTAATTTTGTGCTTTATGAATTTAGTCAAATAAACATCCATGATTCATTTTTTCGGCGACCAAAACTCCACCGTTTTTGCAGTTCAAACAGCGGGAACTTTAAAAGACCTCACTGCAAGTACTTTAACAAAATTAACCTGGCTTTTTAACGGGCCATATCTTGAACAGGCATCTATTGATGCTTTTTTTATTGGTCCCCGGGCGGCGATGATCTCGCCATGGTCAACCAATGCGGTAGAAATTACGCAAAACATGGGTATTGAAGGCATCTTGCGTATTGAAGAATTTGTGGTGATGTCTGATGAGACGATGCCATTTGACCCAATGTTAAGTCAAAAATACAAGCGCCTAGACCAACACATCTTTACCATAGACATTGCCATTGATCAGGTGTTGAATATTGAGGATATCGATGCGTTTAATCAACAAGAAGGCTTATCGCTAAGTGCAGAAGAAGTTGCGTATTTAGAAGGCGTTGCAACAAAGTTAGGGAGACCGTTAACCGACTCGGAAGTATTTGGTTTTTCGCAGGTAAATTCGGAACACTGTCGCCATAAAATATTTAATGGAACCTTTATCATTGACGGTGAAGAAAAGCCGAGTTCCTTATTTAAACTCATTAAGAAAACTGCCGCGGCCAACCCAAATTCTATTGTCTCAGCCTATAAAGATAATGTTGCGTTTATCAAAGGCCCAGTGGTAGAACAATTTGCCCCCAAAAGTGCCGACAAACCTGACTACTACGAAGTAAAGCCCTTTGAGAGTGTCATTTCGCTTAAAGCGGAAACCCATAACTTTCCAACTACGGTTGAGCCATTTAATGGGGCGGCCACAGGGTCAGGTGGAGAAATTAGAGATCGTTTAGCCGGCGGAAAAGGTTCGTTGCCCTTAGCGGGAACCGCTGTGTATATGACTTCCTATTCACGTTTAAACCAAGAAAAACCATGGGAACAATCTATTCCAGCTCGGCCTTGGCTTTATCAAACCCCTATTGACATACTAATTAAAGCCTCTAATGGAGCCTCTGATTTTGGAAACAAATTTGGACAGCCATTGATTTGTGGATCAGTACTCACGTTTGAGCATCGCGAAAACGACAAAACCATTGGCTATGATAAGGTTATTATGCAAGCTGGAGGCATTGGTTATGGAAAATTAGCACAAGCACAAAAAGATACACCTGAACCAGGAGACCAAATTGTACTCTTAGGTGGAGAAAATTATCGCATTGGAATGGGGGGGGCAGCTGTCTCTTCTGCAGACACAGGTGCATTTGAATCTGGCATTGAACTCAATGCCATTCAACGGTCAAACCCAGAAATGCAAAAACGAGCAGCCAACGCTATTCGCGGAATGGTTGAAAACGATCACAACCCTATTGTATCTATTCACGATCACGGTGCAGGGGGACATCTAAACTGTTTATCCGAATTGGTAGAAGACACAGGAGGGCATATTGATTTAGACAAACTTCCAGTTGGAGATCCAAGTTTATCGGCCAAAGAAATTATTGGAAATGAATCGCAAGAACGTATGGGACTTGTCATTGGCAAAGAACATGTCGATATGCTAGAAAAAATTGCCTCCCGAGAGCGCTCTCCTATGTACGCGGTGGGTGAAGTTACCGGAGACCATCAATTCACCTTTAAATCAGGGAAAACTGGCGAAACGCCAATGGATTTGGCTATGGAAGACATGTTTGGAAGTTCACCAAAAACAATACTGACTGACAAAAGTCTTAACGTAACCTATTCAGAGGTAAGCTATGACAAGCACGCCATACACGATAATCTAGTAAAGGTCATTCAATTAGAAGCTGTAGCGTGTAAAGATTGGCTTACCAATAAAGTAGATCGATGTGTAGGTGGAAAAGTTGCCAAACAACAATGCGTGGGAGAATTACAACTTCCCTTAAACAATGTGGGCGTCATGGCCCTCGATTATAAAGGAAAAGAAGGAATTGCAACGGCCATTGGTCATGCCCCCATTAGCGGCTTGGTCAATCCGGTTGCCGGAAGTAGAAACAGTATTACAGAAGCCTTAACAAATATTATTTGGGCTCCATTGGCGAACGGTCTTAGGTCGGTATCCTTATCGGCCAATTGGATGTGGCCCTGTAAAAACGAAGGAGAAGATGCACGCTTATACGAAGCTGTAGAGGCAATCTCTACCTTTGCGATCGATCTTGGAATCAATGTTCCAACGGGAAAAGATTCCTTGTCAATGAAACAAAAATACCCGCAAGAAGAAGTCCTTTCTCCAGGAACAGTAATTATCTCAGCAGCAGGACATTGCTCTGATGTATCTAAGGTAATAGAACCTGTTTTTTCTAGGGAAAAAGGAGGCGTTTTTTACCTTAATATTTCGCAAGATCTATTTAAACTAGGCGGAAGTTCATTTGCCCAAGTACACAATGCAATTGGCGCTGATGTACCCACGGTTAAAGAGGCGAGTTATGTAAAAAAAGTCTTTAACGCCATTCAAGAAATGATTGTAAACGGGCAGCTGACCGCTGGACATGATGTTGCGAGTGGAGGCTTAATTACCACCCTCTTGGAACTGTGCTTTCCAAGCACCACTATTGGGGCAACGCTCAATCTATCCGCGCTAAGCGAACAGAATTTAACCGAAGTACTCTTTGCTGAAAATGCAGGAATCGTTTTTCAAGCAACAGACATCAGCGTATTAGATCAACTCAATATTGAGGTACATTATATAGGAGAGGTTGTTGAGGCACCTGAATTAAGCTTGACCTATCACGATGAAAAACTGAGTTTTGACATTGCTCAGCTTCGCGATAAGTGGTATGAAACCTCACACCTCCTCGATCAAAAACAAACTGCTAACGGACTCGCTACCGCGCGTTTTGACAATTACAAAAAGCAACCGCTACAGTTTACATTTCCTACACATTTTACCGGTAAATTGCCACAAACACCTAGTAAGCGTCCAAAAGCCGCCATTTTGCGAGAAAAAGGATCGAACTCAGAGCGTGAAATGGCGAATGCCATGTATTTAGCGGGCTTTGACGTAAAGGATGTTCACATGACCGACTTAATTAGCGGCAGAGAAACCTTAGAGGATATTCAATTTATTGGAGCCGTTGGAGGCTTTTCAAACTCAGATGTATTAGGATCTGCCAAAGGTTGGGCAGGAGCCTTCTTATACAATGAAAAAGCAAATCGTGCGCTTAAAAATTTCTTTCAACGCGAGGATACGTTATCGGTTGGGATTTGTAATGGTTGTCAGCTCTTTATGGAATTAGAACTCATCAATCCTGAGCACGATATTCACGGTAAGTTAAAACACAACAGGTCACAGAAACACGAAAGCGCGTTTACATCGGTTACTATTCAAGAAAACAATGCCGTGATGTTATCCAACTTGGCTGGATCCACCTTGGGCGTTTGGATTTCACATGGAGAGGGACGATTTGACTTACCTTTACCCGAAGATCACTATCAAATTGTAGCAAAATACGGCTATGACAGCTACCCATCCAATCCAAATGGCTCTAGCTACAATACCGCAATGCTATGCGATACAAGCGGAAGACATCTTGTAATGATGCCGCATATTGAACGCTCCACATTTCAGTGGAACTGGGCACATTATCCTAGTGACCGCCAAGATGAAGCCTCACCGTGGTTAACCGCATTTGTGAATGCAAGAACGTGGATTGAAGCAAAAAAATAAGGGCAGCGCCTAAAAGTGGGGTAATTAATTTAAGTCACCCCCTACCTTCCCAGGTTTAGCAACATGCTAAAAAGACACCCTATTGTATAATTCAGTACTTAGCGCGTTGTTAAACAGGTTTACTGCATGCTTTATTAACCTGTGCAATGTGCAGCTATAGGCTTGGTTGCCCTGTTCATGCGCTGCCACTTAGGTGCAGGACCTTTTTTTGCTTATTATTTGTTGGTATGGAGCTTCGCGAAACGTTTATTGATGCGTTTTACTAGGGAGGGACCCTCATAGATAAATCCAGAATACAACTGTACTAAATCTGCCCCAGCTTCAATTTTATCAACGGCATCTTGAGCGCTGTGAATTCCCCCCACTCCTATGATTGGAAAAGGATGTTTTGCGTGGGCAGATAAAAAACGAATTACTTCGGTAGATCGGACGGTTAAAGGCTTTCCACTTAAGCCACCCATTTCTTTTTTATTTTCGCTGGTTAGATTATCCCGAGCAATGGTTGTATTGGTTGCGATGAGGCCGTCAATTTTAGTCACCTCAACGATGTCAATAATATCCCGTAACTGGTCCTCACTAAGGTCTGGTGCAATTTTTAAGAGAATGGGTTTACGTTGAACTTTACTTGCGTTTTCTTGCTGTAAACGATTTAATAAGTTGGTTAATGGCTCTTTCTCTTGTAAATCACGTAGGTTAGGGGTATTTGGAGAACTCACATTCACCACAAAATAATCTACCCAATCAAAAAGCGCATTAAAGCAAATGAGGTAATCATCAACGGCCTTTTCATTCGGGGTAGTTTTGTTCTTTCCAATGTTTCCCCCAATAAGCACATTTGTTTTTCTTTTCTTTAGGCGCTCCACCACTACATCTACTCCATCATTATTAAACCCCATACGGTTAATGATACCTTGGTCTTGCTTTAATCTAAACAAGCGCTTTTTAGGATTTCCCGCTTGCGGTTTGGGCGTTACAGTTCCAATTTCTACAAAACCAAAGCCCAAATAAGAAAGCTCATCAAACAGCAGGGCATTTTTATCAAATCCGGCGGCTAATCCTACAGGGTTTTTAAAATGCAAGCCGAACAATTCTTTTGACACCATTGATTCATCCATGCGATAGGCCTTTTTTATAAGGGCAGCCACCAAGGGAATTTTAAAAGAAAACTTTAATACCGAAAAGGTAAAATGATGGATGCGTTCAGGATCAAAAGAAAAAAGAATTTTGCGAATGAAGTTTTTATACATGTAGTCTATTTATTGCCAATTTTGATAGGCTGTGGTACGTGTGAAATTTGGGAATTCATCTAAGATATAGTCGATCAATTCAGATTTAGTATAACCAAAATTTTTAATCATGATGTTGAGTATGCTCACGGCTTCATCATTCTGTTTTAGCTTCACATAAACCGCAAAAAGTAGGTCATAAGCCTCTACAAAATAGGGGAAATTCTCAATAACTGCCGTAAAATACGCCTTGGCCTGTTTAAGATCTCCTTTCGCATAATGGATGTTTCCGCGGTAAATATCTAAAAAATAATCTCCATCTACGGCCTTATTTACCATTTCTACGCTTTCCAAGGATTTGTCATAGGCTTCAATTTCATAATAATAATCAACCATACGTAAGGCTAAGCTTGGGTCATTGGGAAAGCTTTGTTCAAAATCAGCTAACACGTCAGTCAAAACCTCAGGAGATAACTCTTTCGCAATTCTTAGCTGCAATAATTTAAAGGGTTTTGTTTGCTGCCTGTGCTCTGAGACATCAAACGAAGCTAAGTAGGCTTTTTTGTACTGTTCCTTATCAATAAAATTCAAGTATTTCTCATACGCCTTAGTCGCCTTTTTAAACTCCCGGTTACTTTCAAAAAAGTCCTGCTCAGCTAAGGTTTCCAAATAGCGATCGCGATAAGTATCACTCAGGTTTCGTCCGGTATAGAACACATAAACATCTACCAACTTATACCTTTCGTCAACACGCTGAATGAGGTAGTCATGATAGTTTATGCCGTCTTCGGTAAACAACCTAAACATTAAATGGAACTGATTATCCCCATCAATATATAAGCGCATATAATTATACTCTCCTTTATTCACCAAAATTTTTCCGAGATCAAAAGATTCTTTTAAGGCGTCAAGAAAGGCGGTATTATAATTGAGTACCATTTCATTTTCACTTGCCATTAAAAAGCGCTCAGCAAATAATTCCACATCAAATAACTGATTGATATAGGATTTATCTTTGGCAGAGATAGTCGACTCGATAGCGTTGCCGATGGAATCAATTTTGGCGAAATTATAAGACCCTTGGCCAAAGCAAAGCACGGGTATTGAAAAAAACAAAATTATTTTCTTCAATTGCTTGCTCATCTCAATTCTGCATTTAATACACGGCTAAATTTATCTTGAAGGGAACGCATAATCTGGTCAATATCTTTATCTACCAATGTTTTTGAGTCATCTTGTAAAATAAAGCTTACTGCGTACGACTTTTTTCCTTCGGGCAAATTATCTCCCTCGTACACATCAAATAGTTCAACCGATTTGAGTAATTTTTTTTCAACCTTAAACGCTTCATTATAAATTTGTTCAAAGGCTACTGACTGATCAATAAGCAAGGCTAAATCACGTTTAACTTCCGGAAATTTAGGTAAGCTTTTAACAGAAAAGTTTTTTGTAGAGACCATTTTATATACCTGATCTAGATTAAAATCGGCATATAACACTTCTTGTTTGACCCCGAAACTTTTTGCTACTGAAGATTTTATTCGACCAAAGCGTACCAATTCTATTTTACCCAAGCAGAAACTCGCCCCTTCAGCAAAGAAGTTAGCTGTGGTTGGACTCATTTTAGCTTTGGTAATACCCAAGCGTTGTAATATAGTTTCCACAATTCCTTTTAAAAAGAAAAAATCACTTTGTTCACTCGGTTTTTTCCACTGTACTTTTTGACGGTTACCAGAAACGGCTAAACTTAGGTGCTTTTCTTCCTGATAGGCTCCTTGGGCTTCTTTGTGATAGGTTTTACCGAATTCAAAAAGTTGTAGGTCACTATTTTTCCGATTACAATTATAGGCAATAGCTTCTAGCGCACTAGACAATAAGCATTGTCTCATCACTGAAAGCTCTCCACTAAGGGGGTTTAAGATAGTGACATTATTTTCCGTTTGGCTAAGGATTTCATTGTATTTTGGGTTGGTCAATGAATTGGCCATCATTTCGCTAAACCCTTGACTTGTCAACTGGTTCGCAATTATATTTTCAATTTTTGCATGATCTACCCCGTTAGTAAAGCTCAGGGAACTACTCAGTTTACTCGATGTATCGATGGTATTATAGCCATACACCCGTAAGATTTCTTCTACAATATCGGCTTCTCTAGTTACATCAACACGATAAGCGGGTACTTGTAGGCCTAGGCCCGTTTCGGTTTGCCCAGTAATTTTAATATCCAAATCACTTAAGATAGATTTTATGGTATCCTGAGGAATTTCTTGGCCAATTAATCGCGTGGCATTTTCATAGGAAAACTCCACCTGATGATCGGCTAGTTTAACCGGGTAAACATCTACGATGTCTGAGCTAATTTTTCCCCCTGTTAATTCTGCGATAAGCACGGCTGCCCGTTGTAAGGCGAAAATCACCATATTAGGGTCTATTCCGCGTTCAAAGCGAAATGAAGCATCTGTATTTAACCCGAAACGCTTGGCTGTTTTTCGCACGGATACAGGGTCAAAGTAGGCACTTTCTAAGAAAATTGAGGTGGTTCTATCCACTACTCCAGAATCTAAACCTCCGTAAATACCAGCAATACACATAGGATTAGATGCAGCGTCACAGATCATAATATCATCTTCGTGTAATTTTCGTTCTACCCCATCTAAGGTGACAAAAGGTGTTCCAGCAGGCAGGTTTTTTACGCGTATTTTATCTCCCTCAATTTTGTAGGTATCAAAGGCGTGTAGAGGCTGCCCTAATTCGTGTAATACATAATTGGTAACATCGACCACATTATTTATTGGGTGAAGTCCAATAGCCGTCAACCGATCCTTAATCCAAGCGGGAGATTCACCAACTTTCATATTGGTAATGGTCACCCCGGCATAGCGAGGGACTTGTTTAATATCTTCTACATCTACGTCAATAATATGGCTGCGTTGTTCGACTGAAAACTGGCTAACGTTTGGCAACTCAAGGGAGGTCGCTATTCCTTGCATTTGGAGTCCTGCACGTAAATCACGCGCCACTCCATAATGGCTCATCGCATCGGCACGATTCGGCGTGAGACCAATTTCAATCACTTGGTCTGTTGTTATTTCAAAAACTTCAGCGGCGGGGGTACCTGGCTGTAGGTTGTCTGCTAAGACTAGAATTCCATCATGGTCAGTTCCTAGTCCCAATTCATCTTCAGCACAGATCATCCCAAAACTTTCTTCCCCTCTAATTTTTCCTTTTTTAATCTTAAATCCGGCACCTTCTTTATCGTATAAGGTTGTGCCCACCGTAGCCACTGGAACTTTCTGTCCCGCTGCCACATTTGGGGCCCCACAAACAATCTGAACAGGGTCATTTACACCAATATCAACCGTTGTAACTTTTAATCGATCTGCATTAGGGTGTTGAACACAAGTTAACACTTCTCCAACCACAATTCCGGCCAAACTTCCTTTAATAGATTCAACAAGCGTAATGCCTTCAACCTCTAGTCCAAGATCTGTCAATAACTCACTTACTTCCTCAATAGGCAGCTCAACATCTAGGAATTCCTTTAACCAGTTGTACGATATCTTCATGTAATCATTTTTAGTGGTGACAAAGATAATTAAATGCGGATGATATATACAAAATCTCACAGGTTTTGTCTAATAATCTCACTGGATTTTCTATTTGCATAATGGGGATTATTTTTATACTTTGCGAAAGCAAATTGAATGTATATGTCGATAGAACCCACACGTCTTTTTGATTTCCCTTATTATCAATTAGAACACCACAATCTTCAAGCCTCGTTAGTAACCAAATACGATGGGAAGTGGATTAAAACATCAACCCAAGAATATATTGACAAAGCCAACTGCTTAAGTAGGGCTTTGTTAAAAATGGGTGTTAAAGCCAACGATAAAATTGCGGTTATTTCAACCACAAACCGTACGGAATGGAACATTGTAGATATTGGCGTGCTTCAGTTAGGGGCGCAAAATATACCTATTTACCCCACCATTAGCGCAGAAGATTACGCCTATGTTTTAAATCATAGCGAAGCAATTTATTGTTTTGTTTCAGATGCAGATGTCTTAGCCAAAGTACGCGAAATTCAAGGCCAAACCAAGGTTAAAGGGGTCTATTGTTTTGATCAAATTGAAGGTTGTGAAAATTACACAAGCTTAATTGAGCTTGGTAAAGACACTTCAAATCAACCGGCAGTTGAGGCGCGTAAGGATCAAGTTCAACCCAACGACTTAGCGACCATTATTTACACCTCAGGAACCACTGGGAGACCGAAGGGAGTAATGCTCTCGCACCACAACCTGGTCAGCAATGCATTAGATAGTACAGAGCGACTTCCTGTCAGACAAGGAGAAACCAGAATATTGAGTTTTTTACCGGTTTGCCATGTATTTGAACGCGTGCTAATTTATATTTACCAATATGCGGGGTGTGCTATATATTACGCTGAAGGCATAGACAAAATTGGAGAGAATATTAAAGAAGTACAACCCAATTTAATGAGTGTGGTTCCGCGGTTATTAGAAAAATTATTTGACAAGATATTTGATAAAGGAGAAGAACTTCGAGGAATAAAAAAGATGCTTTTTTATTGGGCGGTACGGATTGGAGAAAAATACGAACCCTATCAAGCAAATGGCCCTTGGTACGCCTTTAAATTAAAGATCGCGCGAAAATTGATCTTCAGCAAGTGGAAGGAAGCCCTTGGAGGTCAATTATCGACCATGGTTTCTGGTTCTGCCCCATTACAGCCACGGTTGATTAGAATATTTTGTGCTGCAGAAATGTATGTCATGGAAGGCTATGGTCTTACCGAAACCTCACCGGTGGTTTCTGTTGGGAAATACGACACCCATCAATTTAAGGTAGGGTGTGTTGGACCTCCTATTCGCAATGTTGAAGTAAAGATTGCCGAAGACGGAGAGATATTAATTAAAGGCCCTAATGTGATGATGGGTTATTATAAAGACCCCGAATTGACAGCACAGGTTATGACGGGTGATTTTTTCCATTCAGGAGATAAAGGAGAAATAGATAGCGAAGGTTTCCTAAAAATTACGGGACGAAAGAAAGAAATGTTTAAAACCTCTGGTGGTAAATATGTTATCCCACCGTTATTGGAAGGAGAACTGAAGCAATCCCGATTTATTGAACAAGTCATGGTAATTGGAGAAGGTGAAAAAATGCCGGCAGCCTTGATTCAACCCAATTTTGAATTTTTACAAGAATGGATTAAAATCAAGGGCTTAAAAATTGGTACAGATCCCGAAGAAATGATCAAATCAGAAACTGTAATTGCAAGGATTCAACAAGAAGTAGATGAATGCAATGCGCATTTTGGCAAATGGGAACAGATAAAACGCTTTGAATTAACACCGGATGTTTGGTCTATTGAAGGGGGTCACCTCACTCCTACGCTAAAAATGAAACGCGCAATTATTAAAGAAATTTATAAAGATTTATACGCAAAAATCTATGCCTAATGCATAAATTTGCAACTCAGATTTAAGGAAGTACATGGAGCATTTTATTGTATCGGCGCGTAAGTATAGACCGCAAGTTTTTGAGGATGTTGTGGGGCAGCAAGCCATTACCAACACCTTAGAAAATGCCATAAAACATAATCACCTAGCACAAGCCCTACTCTTTACGGGGCCACGAGGCGTAGGTAAAACTACCTGTGCGAGAATACTTGCTAAACGAATTAACCAAGCGGATGATGCTATAGATGAGAACGAGGACTTCGCCTTTAATATTTTTGAATTAGATGCAGCGTCAAACAATTCAGTAGATGATATCCGAAATTTGACAGATCAAGTTCGAATTCCCCCACAAACGGGAACCTATAAAGTCTATATTATTGATGAGGTACATATGTTATCTCAAGCCGCATTTAACGCCTTTTTAAAAACCTTAGAAGAGCCTCCAGCACACGCTATTTTCATACTAGCAACCACCGAAAAGCACAAAATTATCCCCACCATACTATCGAGGTGTCAAATATTTGATTTTAAACGCATTGGAGTTATTGACATTAAGAATTACCTTAAGGAAATATCCGAGAAGGAAGGCGTAAAAGCTGACGATGATGCCTTGCATATTATTGCTCAAAAAGCAGATGGTGCCTTACGAGATGCGCTTTCTATTTTTGATCGTGTTGTCAGTTTTTCAAATGAGGAGTTAACCCGTCAAAGTGTGGCCGAAAACTTAAATGTACTCGATTATGACGCGTATTTTAAGTCGACCGATTTAGCCCTAAAAAATGACATCCCAGGTTTATTAATTCACTTTAACGAGGTGATGGACAAGGGATTTGATGGGCATCATTATATTGCTGGCTTAGCCTCTCATTTTCGTGATTTATTAGTGGCAAAAGACGAAGTAACCATTTCGTTATTAGAAGTTGGTGAGGCCACAAAATCAGCTTACAGCCTACAGAGTAAGGCATGTACAGTTCCTTTTTTAATCCAAGCCATAGAACTTGCCAACACCTGTGATTTACAATATAAAAGTAGCAAGAACCAGCGCTTGTTAGTGGAGTTAGCGTTAATGCAAATTGCTTCTCTGACCTTTGCTTCTGCTACAGGGGATAAAAAAAAAAGCCTAAGCACTTCATAATACCCGCTTACCACTTTAAAGCTACCAAGACTGAAATTAAGGCGGACTTAAAAGCGCAGGCGATTCAGCCCGCTATAAAACAACCGCTTGCAAAACAGCCTGTAAAAGCTAAGGAAAAGGCACGTGCCATACCAACTTCAACAAAAGGAACAGCCGGCAATCCGCGATTAAATACAGGAACACGACGCAAATCGGTCTTATCCTTAAATTCAATCCACCAAAAGAAAACGGTAAAAACATCGGTTATTGACGAATTAGAGAGTGGTGAAAACCTACCTAAAACACCCTTTACTGAGGAGCAGTTTGTAGATTTATGGAAGGCTTATACAGCAAAATTAGAAAAAGATGGGGAGCGAATCATGGCCTCCATCATGAATGCGGATGATCCTAAGGTAAAGGGAAGCGCCATCTTACTAAACTTTCCAAATGAAATGATGAAGAACGAAATGTTGAAAATTCGCACTAAAGTCCTCCGTCACTTCCGAGAAGCACTCAATAATTACAGTATTGATTTTGAGATTACGGTGAGCGAACAAACCGCTTCAAAATTTGCCTACACCCCTCAGGAGAAATACGCAAAACTTTTAGAGAAAAACAAAGCGTTAGCCGAATTAAAAAAGCGCTTTAAATTAGATTTATAATGTTAGGACTTCAATTTGAAACAAGCACATCATGGGCAGAGATTGCCAAAGACAATTTAGCGCAAATCCTTACAGACCATGCGTTTTTAGAGCAAAAAGCAGCTTCCAATGCCGTATCAATTATTATTAATTATTCAGAAGAAAGCGAACTCGTTACAGCCATGAGTGAAATTGCCATTGAAGAAATGGAACATTTTAAAATGGTGCACGACTTGATGAGAGCGCGCAATATGACCCTAGGCAGGGCTCAGTCAAACGATTATGCCATCAGCCTCCAGCAGTTCTTCCCTAAAACTAAAGACAGAACAGACGCCCTTATTCAGCGCTTACTAATTGCAGCCTTGATAGAAGCCAGAAGCTGTGAACGCTTTAAAGTCTTTGCCGAAAATTTAGAAGATCAGGAATTACGTGATTTTTATACTGATTTAATGGTTTCTGAAGCCAATCATTACACAACATTTTTAGGTTTTGCACGCACCTATCAAGATCGCGAGATCGTTGATAAAAAATGGCACGCCTTATTGGCTTTTGAAGCTGCCTATATGAAGAATAGAGGCCATAGTGCAAAAGTTCATGGGTAATTGAGTTTTTGAGTTTGATAGATAAAACCCCAACGCTTCGTTTTTATCCTGTGGAGCATGTTTTTTTACACTGGACCGAACGACTAAAATTAGTGTTGGATTTTCACACGAATTAGCACGGAATTTTTGGGTCGTAGTTCTTAAAATTCCACGAATAAAAAAGAGTTGATGTTTTGTTGCGTGTTTTTTATCACCAGGACCACATAGCCGCAGGCAAATCACAATACGTTAAATCCCAAATTCCAACTGTTACTTGGTATCGTTTGGAGGTTAGTTGGCAGTCTTCAGTCGGCAGCTGGCAGTCTTCAGTTGGCAGTAGTTTGAAATTTACATCCTAACTATTACGAAATTCGCTAAAAAAGAGTTGATATAGGTTGACCACTTTTTACCACAAGGGCCACTTACCCGCAGGCAAATCACAATACGTTAATTCCCAAATTCCAACTGCTACTTTTTACATTTTACATTTTCAACTTCTTCCGCTGGTTCTTTTTTTGGCAATGCAAAAAAGAATAAAATAGAGTTGATATTGTGTTATGTGTTTTTTACCGAAAGGACCACATAGCCACAGGCAAATCACAATACGTTAAATCTCAAATTCCAACTGTTACTTTTACATTTTACATTTAAAATTTTACATTTTCAACTTCTTCCGCTGGTTCTTTTTGGGGCAATGCAAAAAAGAATAAATAAGGGTTGATGTTTTGTTACGTGTTTTTACCACAATTATTGAAATGAGTAGATTTTTGACAGGAATTTTGGAACAAAATTACTTTGTCAAAAAGGAACGAGGTAAAATAATCAGCAAAGCTAAAGGTCACGGTTTTTCCTGCGGAAAAAGGGCGCTTGTTGTATGTTGAGAAGTTTAATTGTCATTTAAAATATCTAAAAGTGTACTAAAAAAAGAGATTTGATGATCAGTAGAAATTTTGATCATGGGTGAATGGGCCTCCTAAGGATTTGCGTAAAAATTCAAACGCAAAGATTGATTTTTAGGCTTGAGGTGTCTGAATGAGCGAGTGTAACAGAGCTCATGAGTTCTTAAGCCATCAATCTGCGGATTAGAATTTTAGCATAGACTTAGGCAGCCCTAGACTTTTTTGATT